>Ga0105049_10001000_pt1 | contig 32746 bp, 27 predicted proteins | sample MAT06_FD_78087 | JGI IMG/M metagenome (GOLD analysis project Ga0105049, IMG submission 78087) | Freshwater microbial communities from Lake Fryxell liftoff mats and glacier meltwater in Antarctica - MAT-06 | ecosystem: Environmental > Aquatic > Freshwater > Ice > Liftoff microbial mat | place... | reverse complement strand
ATACTGAATTAACGTCAAACCAAAAGAGAGAAAAAGAAAGGCTGTCGATGACGACAGCCTTTCTTTTTCTTCTATGCAAAAATCTCGCCGCCACATTTACGCGCTAATTGACCGCCGTCAACAGTTATATCGAGCTAGCAAGTTATGCAGGCTTTGCAGTTATTGTCACAATCATCTGGAGCGTCGTCGATCGCCGACGGCGCCACTACACTTTTCTATTTGCACTGCTGCGCATTTTGCCGAGTTCACCGCCGGACTACTGTTAGCCCTAAGCTGCACGCGAATATTAGGCACGCTTCTGTGCGTGGTGGTGACAATGGAGATTGTCAACCTACCGCTTGCTTTAGTGCAGCTGTTTAAACTACTGGATATTCATCCAGAGCTTATCCACGAACTCCGGCCAAGACAACCAAAGTCAGCTGACTTGATTTCCAGAAGTCGTCTTACGAGGAGGAAGAATGCATTGGCCTAATATTGGCCTAATGTTGGCCTAATGTTTTGCGACGCCAGCCGTATTTCTTGCCGGCAGTGGCGGTAGCCTCAAGCAACTTGCAAGCGCTACTCAACATCTACACCAGGCAACCCAGCTTTAAACTTGCCCCACAATTTGACAAAAGTTTTATGGGGTCCCATCCTCAAGGTCTTAAGTGCTTTAAATTGACGCAAAATCGGAATTGCTTCCTCTGTGAGCCCACAGTTATCTAATTCAATAGTTTCAAGCTTGGGCAAATTAGCGAGTAACTTAAGCTCGTTCAGTGTCATAGGATCGCTCTCGAATCTCAATTCTAGCAAGCTAGCAAGGTCTGAGATTGCCTTGTAGTCTTGGTAGTTAAGGTTGCTTTGGTGCACATCCAATGTTTCTAGGTTTTTACTATCCTTCAGTTTGACTAGCATAGGGGTGATATTGCGAGCATGGCTAAACTTAAACTTTTCAATTTTGTCCCAGCAACTGGCGCGCGCCAAAGCGATACCATCTATAGTGCTATGGTAGCCGTTGAACTCCTTTAACTCAGTAAACTTGTTGAGCGAAGCAATACACTTGTTGGTCAAATTGTGAGTGCGGTGAAGCTCCAAGTAATCGATGCCTGGAATTATTGTACAAAACTCTAATATCTGATCACTTTCTGAATTTTCATTCAAGCGTATACCACTCAATACGTCGGGTGGAAAGCGCTTGAGATACTGCGGATATTTACCAATAATGCGCGAAGGAATAAGGCAAAGCCTCTCACCTTTATCATATGTCAGGCGCCCTTTAGCCGGTACTATTCGGTATTTTCCAGTATCCAAATTATATGAATAGATCTTGCCAATTAGCACATCTTTAGGAAAGTCGAAAGTTACAATCTTGCGGCCCTTTACCTTGCGCACAGTAGCAAAAGGCGTAGTTAATTTTAGTGACGCTCCCGGCTCTTTGTCTTCTTCGGGATCAAGCTTGGGCTTATCTTTTTCAGATCGTGATGGCAACCGTTGAGTCAAAGGCACAGATGAAGCGGGTTGCGTGCTAACTTTTTTTATAGCCAAATAAGCGCCAACTGATGCAACTGCGGCAGCCAGCGAAATTCCCAAAAATATTATCTGACCCTTAGATTTTGGGCGGCGGCTAACCACTGTCAAATCACTCGCACCGGGTAAACCATGAAAGCCGGTGTCCGAGCCCACATCGTTTTCAGAATCTTCGCTTAACTCTTCTTCTTCTGAGAGGGTTTCTGCCGCAACCTCGAAATCAGCATTGCTTAACGATGGAAGTGGGTTGCCTAGGTGAATTGCAGCTAGATCTGCCACCACTTCTTGCATACTCTGATAGCGCTGACTTGGTTCTTTTGCCAACATGCGCTCAAGCACAATCTGCACCGTTGACGGAAAATCACCGCCATCGATGAATGAATTGAGCTGTGGTACTGCTGCCGTTTGATGCAAAAGCATGATTTCGACAGCCGAATTAGCCTTAAAAGGCAGGTCTCCGGTCAATGCTTCAAAGAAAGAGACACCAAGCGAATAGATATCACTGCGAGCATCGACTGCCTGCCCAAGACCTTGCTCGGGACTCATATAGAATGGACTGCCAAAAACCTCTCCAGCACTAGTTAGATGCTGTTGGGGAATATCGTTATCAGCGGTCAATTTTGCAATGCCAAAATCAACGATTTTGACAGTGGCACCGCCAGCATCAGGCTTGTCGAGTAGCATGATATTGCCCGGTTTGATATCGCGGTGAATAATCCCTTTACTATGTGCGTAACCAATGCCACTAGCCGCTTGCGAGAAAACCGATAACGTTTTCGGCAATGGTAGCGCAGCATTGTCTCGCAGCTCTTCCATAAGACTATTGCCAGTCAAAAAGTCCATCACATAGAAAGGCTGTTCCGCTCGCCCAGGTGCTTTATGCACGGCAAAATTATGAATGGTGATGATGTTAGGATGAAACATTTTAGCGATGGACTGCGCTTCAATTTGAAAACGCAACCAAGCAGTTTCAGTGATCTGATTAGTGCTTAGTGCCTTGAGAGCATACTCTTTGGGCAGGCCGAGGTGGCGCACGTGGTAAACGAAGCCCATGGCACCACGGCCAAGGTAATCGATAACCTCGTAGGTATTACCGACGATATCACCAGGAGCGAAATCAGTACCAATCGGATTTACCATGGGTATAATTTTAACATCCCCCATAACTTTGATGGGCCAAGGGTGCCACGCGCGATGGCTTCCGCTCTTCTTGCATCTATTGATGTCGCAGCGTATGAGCGTGAATTTTTTTAGGCGTTGAAATTTTTGCATGGTGATTTGCGCTGGGTCGCGCTGCCGGATGTTGAACGGCCGGATGTTGAACGGCAGCCTCGACTCTAGGCACTATCAGCGGATGCTGGAAATGGTCGAAACTTTCTGGACCAGCATAAAGCTGATGATGTCGTTTTCAGCTTTCAGGGTGAACAGGACAGCAAAGAGGTGGATAATGCCTGCTAAAGCGCCTATATATTCAGTAATCCTCCACACCATGCAGCGATTCTACAATCTCGCTTGACAACCGCTGTCGACCTTCATTTGTTATTAACGATTGCCGTTTATTTCATAAGAACAGCTAACCATGTGCCGGTGCGGCTCGAAGAGAGTTCAAATAACCGAGCGTGGTAATTTTGTTATGCTTAGATTGCTCAACTTGAGTTTAACGTGGGAACGTTAGTAGCGAGTCAGCTGGATTTTTGTGAAAGAGTATACGCGTTGGTAAAAGATCGGCTCATTCAGGCAATCGCTATCATTGGTTTGCTTTCTACAGTATTTATCGCCTACAGTTTTCTAAAAAAGGCGATCAATCACCGGCAGCCGCCAACGCATAAGTTGGCGGCTGCAGAAGGTAGTATGGTGCTCGTCTTTGCCTTTAACGACATCAAAAAAGATCAGATTTTTCAAAACAGTGACGTTGAGCTACAGAAAGTCGCAGATCATTTGTGTCCGCAAGACTGTGTTTGGAATCCGGCGATGGTCGTCGGCAAAACCAGTCGGCGTGCTATTTCAAAGGGCACCATGTTGCGCACTTCTTTCTTTGGCATCGACTACAAAGAGTTGCCTGAATTTGGCACTTCTAAATGGCCATTTGTCAAAATGCCTGAGAAAAAGTCGAAAACTCGATAAAATTATGGAGAAGCTCGGCAGCTACTGTCTTTTATGAAGTACGACGGCCTGTAACCATATTGAAGATGAAGATAGCGACCGCTAGTACCAGCAAAGTGTGGATGAAGGAACCGCCGATGTTCGATACCAGACCGACTATCCAGAACAAAACCAGCAGTGAAATTAGTGTGTAAAGCATTTTCGGAACCTCTTAGTGCTGCCCTCGACTGCGGCAGTGAGAGATTAGTTCCAGTTATTATTTCTGCGAATATGTCGTTCTTCAGTCTTTTTTTGTCTGCTCATCTAGCGATTGACTAGGCAACTTTTGCCAAATCTCATTGCGTCGCATGAAAGGCAGAGTCCATGGCGGATTGTAGAATGCCCGAACCATCGCTTCGCTTGCTACGAGATTCTTATTTTTTACAAAGTCATTGAGCAACTTTTCGTGGTGAACGCAACTTTTCTCACTACCAAAGCCTGAAAATCTGATTACCGCATAACGGGCTGACGGAAGTTTGATCAACTTGATTCGCTTGTCGTTCGGCTCCGGCAGAGTTTCTAATGTGTATTTCGATGGCATGTAAAACCGCATGATCATGTTCTGCTGTTTCTTGTCGGTAACGACAGGAATTGTCATAGCAATTTTTTCAGAGGATATTTTTTCAGTAACTGGCACTGTCATCGCAACTTTCGTTTTTGAAACATTTTTTCCAAAAATATAGCCGGCAATAATCTTAAAAGCATTGTTGGCTGCTGACTCGCCGCTGCCTGACACTTCGACCTCTGCCGCGATTACGCTCGGATAATCTCTGATTTCGAAATTACCATCTTTTTCTGAAGTGGAATAGGACGGTTCTTCGTACTTCGCCAGGGCATCATTTGCAATTACAAAGGTTCCAGCACTAGCCAAAGCCAGGGCAAGCAGGGGAAACATCTTGATACGCATACGGATAGACCCTCGATCATAGAGCTTTAGGACAGACAGCTCTATTGTACCAAGCCCAAGACGGTCATTAACCAAATATCCATACAAAAGGTAGCATTCAATCGCGATGCAATTTTCAAAATTCTGGACAGCCACTTTCGCCGGCGCACTTGTTGTAATATTTTGCTTCTCTTCTTCCTCAGCCAGGGCTGAAGGAATAAAAGTGTCCAGCAATTCACCACTGCGACAATTGATCGAAATGTATTTGCCAGATGATTACAAGCCTGGTGAAGATCCGCTATCAACACCAGATATGAAAAAGAACTCGGCAGAGGCGTTGGAATTGGGATGGAAATATTTCAACAACAAAGATTTTGAAACTGCACTCAAGCGGTTTATGATGGCTATCCGCATGGATAGAGCTAATGGTAAGGCTTATTTCGGTGTTGCTTATGTTTGCAGCATTCGCTATCGCTGTCGATCCAAAGTACGCCGAAGCTTATGTTTTATACGCCAGTTACTACTCTGAAAATGATAACTGGCCTGCTGCTGCTGAAAAAGCAAATTTATCCATCGACTTGGGCCGAGCAATTGAACCCGAATTTTTGAAAGAGTTTAAGCAGCATGGAATTGAATTGCATAATTGTAAATAGCGACAACGACTCACTTTACGCAATGCCGAATTAACTGAACTGACTTCGCAGTTGTTGTTTCATCTGTTTTGCCAGGTTCGATTTTAGCACTTTGCGAATTAGCTCCACATCAGGCTCAGGTACAGCAAGCGTCTTTCCGATTAGGAATTTATACAAGTACCAGGCGCGGCGTGTTAGTAACTCAATGACTTCCGCTTTTTGCAAGTTTGGCGTAAACAGCATTTGCCTCAGGTTCTTTCCCCTGTTTGAAAGGCGCATCACCATATGATTTTAAAAATCGCTGTCTCTACGACAGTGGAGTAATTTGTTCAAAAAGTGGTGATTCGATTGCCTGTTTAAAAGTTGAGCCCGCCTCTGCCTGAAGAATGGTTTTACTCGTACTTTCTGCGTGAACTAATCCGGGACGTTGCATCATTTCTTTGAGCAATGACTCTGCTTTGTCAGCCTTCGTCTAGCCAATCTATGTAAGCCAGTTTGGTCTTCAAGCCCCACTCCAGGGTAAGTCTGGCACCCAACACTTCCCTTGACGTGCATTTAGCTATGGTGGCTATTTTGATCGATTTTAACTCTGCCAGAATCCGCCCATGCTCGACTTTAGCGTTCTCCAGCACTTCTAGAATTCCATTTGCGTGAACAAAAATCGCTGAACCAGTAGTGGATCGCGATACATCGGTGGTTCGATTGCTTCTTTTAACCAGCGCTCCAGCTCAGCCTTTCCGTCCTTCGTAATGGTGTAGACTTTTCCCATGCGACAAAGACATTCAATTGCTCCACGACAAAGATTATAGGTAGGATACCTCTTATATAGGAATGCAAAAAACAACCTTGGCGACTTTCTCGCGATTGCTCACCAGGTGGAAGCTTGAATCTGAAGCTCTGCAGTTCCGCAAAAGTAAGTCACACTTAATGCGTAAATTGATATATCTTGAGCTATATCTGTAGATAGACTATTTCTGGCAAGAGTTTTGGCCGTGCCGACAAAAATGACAATTGGCATCATTGGCGGCATGGGGCCGCAAGCTACTAATAGATTGTGCGAAATGATCAGCGGCATGACCCTCGCCACGTGCGATCAGGACCACATTCCCGTATTATCTTTCAACAATTCTGCTATTCCTAACCGTGTTGCTGCGATTTTAGAAGACGGAACTTCGCCTTTGCCTGAGTTAATTCGGACTGCAACAATTCTCGAAGCGGCCGGCGCCGACTTTTTGTTAATGCCATGCAATACTGCACACTTTTTTATCGACGCCTTGCAAGCTGCCGTGTCAATACAAATTGTAGATATGCTGCAGAGCACAGTGCAATTTATTCACAGCAATTATCCTCAGTTAGAAACCATCGGTGTGATTGCTTCAACGCCAACTTTAGAGTGTCAGTTGTACGGCGATCTGCTTCAGCGCAATGGCTATAAAACGTTGGTTCCATCCAGTCTAGTGCAAGAGCAAGTCATGAATGCCATTTTTAGCGAGAGCGGCATAAAAGCTGGATTTACTGACAAACCTCGCGAAGTTCTTATAGCCAGCGCCGAGCATCTTATTGATATGGGCGCCCAGGCAATCATTGCCGGCTGCACTGAGGTATCTTTAGTTTTAAAGGCTGGCGATTTTGACGCTCCGCTTATCGATCCGCTGGCGATTTTAGCTGCGCTCGCTGTCGAGCGCGCTAGCGGCTACGCGCTCGATTTGATACCGCAAGTCACATGCGGTGCCTCTTAATTTTGTCCTATGAGTAAAATTCTCATCACGATGGCAGAGGACGAATCGGCATCAACGCCTGATTCTTTTGCTCTTAAATATTCTGTCGACGAACACGATTCACTGCACTTCGCTAAATCGTTGAGCGATCTTGGTTACGGTGTCTATTTTGCTAACTGGCGTGACTTGCAAATAATTTCAAGTGGCACTAGCAGCTTTAGTCGAATGTATTTTTTCAACGACTCTTGTTATTGCCCGCCTGTTGAGATATCTGAGTTTGACTTGAGCTTCGTCTATAAGATGGAAGGCTTCTATCAAAATCTTTCGCGTTTTGAATCTATGCTTAAATGTTTTGAGAATAATTTAGTATTGAACGAGCTAAGGACAATCAGGCACAACCTGAATAAAGGCTACTTATGGCAACTAGAAGAAAAAGGCATCCGCATCATTCCTTCGTTTCAGACTGATGAAATTAAAGATGGCCTCGCCGCGGGAGAGAGGTTTGTGATTAAGCCCTTCTGCGGAGAGCGGGGATGCGACATCTTTTTGGCAAATTGTCTTGATGATTTGACGCGCATTAATGGCCAGGAGCACAACTTTTTTGCTCAGCAGTTTAGGCCTGAAATCTGGGAGGGAGAGAGAAGCCTTGTGTTTCTTGGAGACGAATTTCAGCATGCTGTAATTAAAAAACCATCGCGCGCTGCAGACAGTAACGAATTTCGTTGCAACGAATCGCTTGGCGGTTCCGTAGATGTTTATGATCCCTCTTCGGTAGAGATTGATTTTGCTCAATCAGTCTTATACGCTTTCGTTGAACTGGGTTATCCTGCACATTTCAGCCGGGTCGATATTCTCTCTTGTCAGGGCGCTCCTATGCTCTTAGAAGCTGAATTGCTCAATCCTTCTATGTATGCAAATTATTCAGGCAAAGGTGAAACTTTTGGGCGCAGGGTGGCCACATATTTTGATAATTTTGTCAGACGGAAGAAAGTAAGATGAAAAAAGTTTTGGTGCTTAGCCCTACTTCTCGCGAACGAAGCCAACTGCCGACCATCGCAGAGAAAATCGATTGTGAAATTATTTTCGATGATTTTGACAATGACTATTTTGATGATTTTCTTGGTGAAAATCCTGATTTGAGCCGGCCTGTTTTAGATATTGTCGCACTGATTGAAGCCACCATAGCCAAATATCAAGATGCCGGTCTGGCTGGCGTGACCTCCGCCGTTGGATACCCTGGAATGTCGGCCGCCAGTGTTATTGCCGAGCGCCTGGGCTTACCGGGTGCGCCACCACAGGCAGTGATGATTTGCGAGCATAAATATTATTCACGGGTTTTTCAAAGCGAATATGTGCCGGAGGCCTGCCCAGAATTTAATTTGATCGATCCCGAAGAACCAGATACACAAAGTAGCGAGCTGAAATTTCCTTGCTTTTTGAAACCTGTCAAATCGTGCATGTCCAAAAATGCTTACATTGTTGAAAATCAAAAACAGCTTGATACACTTTTAAAGTCGGCGCTTCTTCCGATTCAATTTATTGAACCATTCAACGCCATGGTGAGAGCTTACACTTCGATGACTCAGGATGCCACATGTCTTTTGCAAGAGGGTCTGCTAAGCGGCACTCAAGTGTCACTGGAAGGCTATGTTTTTGACAAGCAAACGCACGTGATGGGTGTGGTTGACGCAATCATGTTTCCGGGCACAATGTCGTTTAAACGCTGGCAATACCCAAGCGCACTACCGCAGGGTGTCTTAGACCGAATGATTGCCATCGCCACCAAATTTATGCAGGGCATAAATTATGATAACGCTTTGTTTAACATGGAACTCTTCTATAACTCTGCGATTGACCGCATAGATATCATTGAGATTAATCCAAAAATTGCTTCTCAATTTCCCAATCTTTTTGAAAAAGTAGATGGCTTCAACACGTATCAGACACTTCTCGAAGTAGCTGTCGGAAATGAACCTGCTATCACATCTGGTGCCGGCGATTACAATGTTGCCGCTAGCTGTGTTCTGCGCACTTTCGAAGATCAGTATGTCGTTGCCACTCCCACCGATGCTGAGCTTGCAGCGGTAATAGCAAAATTTCCCACAACTCGGATACAAATTTATGCCCACGCCGGCCACAAATTATCTGAGCAAGTGCAAGATGCAAGCAGTTACCGCTACGGCCTGATTGATTTGGGAGCGCAATCTGAAGAAGAATTAGAAGCCAAATTTGAGCAGTGCAAGGCCATGCTCACTTTTTATTTCGAGGCAGTGAAAGCAACCACACTGAAATTGAAATGAACGGCAATAGAAAAAAGGTTTTCATTACTGTAAATCCTGATCTGATTAAGGGTAAAAGACTTTCTACCATTAGATCGGTTGTTAGTGCTTTAGACAAAATTTGCGACCTGCGTGTCATTCCGGTGGATTCATATAATTTTGTCAAGAAAACTGTGGTCGGTTATCGGCGAGTGGCGGGCGGTCATTTTGAGAAATCAGGCACTTTGAAGCCGGCAGGTGATCTATGGATAGTATATAGCGATGGGTACTGGCTCGATTGCACTGATTTCGGTTTTAGCAGACGACTCGATTTTTTAGATTCGCAAATCGAATTGCACGAAGAGAGTATCCGTTCGGGTCGGATATCGGCTGTTGTGAACGTTCCTCAGGCTGAGAAAAATTGTCTTAAATCATGGTTGGCTGAAATCAGTGATAGCCAGTTCAATACGGTGCCAACTTTTTTAGCAAAGACCATACTAGAAGTGCATCAGTTGTTTTTGCTTCACGGAATCCTCGTCGCCAAACCGAGTTGGGGTGGAAGTGGTTTTGGCATCCAAAAGCTCATTTCTACAGAAGCAATCGAAAAATTCGGCGAGATTTTGAAAACGTCAAGCGAAAAGTTGACTGACTATTGCTTTCAAAAATACGTGATTGGTCCTGAGAAAAGATTTTGGTATGTAGATGGCCAATTTGCAGCCGCTCGAATTACTCACGGGAGACACACGCCCTGGAGCCATGACGCTGCTGATTTTAAAGTTGCCGCCTATGATGCAAGCTTTGGTAGCGATTTCGAAAACGATAAAAACACCGCAGACAGACTCTGCCAGAGAGCCCTCATTTCTGTTGGCTCCATCGATTTTATTGGTTCTTTAGTCAATGAAATTAACGGAGCGGGTACGACTTTCACGCAGTATCATGGTTTTTTGAAAATAGTCGATGCCCGAAAGCAGTTGGTCGATTATTTCGTATCGCTGGCCAGTTCTTAAATAGTTAACGTGCTTACTGTGAGTGGCATGATCCATTATTTGCTTGCACTTGTCGTCAGCTTCTGCCTTCTTCACTATTTCAGCAGCCATAGCACGATCCTGTGACAGAGTTGGACAAGCCATGTAGTGGTTTATTTTCGGCCAACGGTATTGTGTATCAGTAAAATCCGCTTTCGATAGTCGACAGGGCTAGCACGACACCGGCAAAGCTCTCAAATCCGTCATCAAGAGCAAGTCGATTTTTTTCGTTGATTTTTAAACGCAGCAATTTCAATAAAAGATGTCCCAGCGTGGGCGAAATTTTGGAGTTGATTTCACTTGGGTTCCGTAGCTGCAAAAGTTTACTGACAAAGTAATTGCCGGTAAATTCTTTAGCCCGCACCATTGTTAAAAGCTCAGGGGCAATCATGTCATCGGCAGCGCGTTGCGCCGTAGAGAAGTCGTCAGTGAGTGGATGTTGACCCACATATATTTCCCAGGCTATGACGCCAAAGGCAAAAATATCATCGGCAATGAGATTCGGATAGTATGCCGGAGTGGTGACCAGGGCGTTACCTCTGCCACCATCGAGATCTAACACTTCACCAAAATAGCCAGGATCAATTAGTTTGATACCATCTTGATTGACCATAATATTGTCAGGCTTAAGATCACCGTGGGCACCAAAGTTGCTTTCCCTGGCAATGTCTTCCATGGCACGAGCTAAATTTAGTAAGGTGGCCGGTGTTGCCTCGCCTGCTTGTATTAAATGACGAAGCGTCTTGCCCTCTAAATATTCGCAACGGTAGTAACAGAGTGCCCCTTTATTGATCACGTTTTCTAGCTGAAGCAGATTTTTATGCGGTGAAGATTTGAGCCGCTCTGCTTGCTTGATCAAGAGATCTGATGCATCTATTCGAGCGTCTCCATATGACCCAGTCATTTGCACTAAGGCTCGAGTGGGAAAATATTGAGTGATGTCTGAGGAAAACTTGCCAACGCTTCCAGCAGGTTTAGCCACTTTGAACACAGCCTTGCTACCGTCTTCAGTGCTTCCTAAATAAACCCACGAAAATGCTCCTTCTCCCAGTGCAGACTGAATAGCGCAATCTTCGACCTGTAGACCTACCCAGCTTGAAGATTCAGCGCCTTTAGAAATTTGTTTCTGATGACTATTCATATGCTTTTGGCCTCTGCTGCTGGTTGAGAACTAACGACCTAAATCGCTAAGTGGAACAGTGCGAATGTCTGCATCCTTTTTAAAGAATTCCAACTTACCTGATTTGCTCACTCCCATTAGCGTCCAGCCATCGTCAATTGTGCCATTCGAGCGGGCAAGGTGATAGGTTACTCCGACTTTAAATCCTTTCCCTCTATTCAATATTGCTACATCTTCTTTGGACACAAATTTCGTACCGTCGTGGCTGATTATCGCCTGGTCGCCCACTATTGAGCGTACTTTCCAGCTTGGTGTGTCATCATAGCTAATTTTGTCACCGATAGACAGCTTGACGGGTTTATTGATTCCCGGGGCGAAGTCTCTGCCGGGGGTATGCAGGTACGCTCTGCCTTCTTTGTAGTTTTCGCCAAATATTTTTCCGCGTGGATCATAAACCAGAGGTTTGCTATCTGCAAAAGTGAATTCGGTCCATACATGGTTCAGGCCGCCACCATCGGGTTTACCTGGAACGAAATAGTTGCCCCGCACAAGGGTAGAAGAGAGGTCCGGAAACTGATCCGCTGCAAGCTTCAGTAGTATTGCCTGCTGACTGCAGACTCCTTTTCCCTCTTTGAGAAACTCGCCAAAGAATATTCTTTCTCCGTCACGCTCGTTGCTAAAACTGTTGTACCAGTTGTCGAGAGATTCTTCATTCATATCAGCTGGTGTGAGCTTTTGCTTTGCCCATTTAGTCAGTGCTTCTACGCGCTCTCTGGGCGGTAGATGACCAAACAGTGTCTTGGCTTCGTCCAGGGCCGCGCGCAAGTATGGATCGTTCGCTCGATCAATAACCATGGCCGGCCGTTTGCTTCTGGTCGTGAAGCTGCCGTCTTTAGAAAATCGTGCATCACCGCCGGCGGTGCTCCAGCCGTCTTCGATTTGATCTTCTAATTGATGACGTTGACCATAATCATTAGATTGTTTGAGTGCCGATGGTGAAAAATCATTGTGCATCGGCGGAAGTGGAACATCCAGAACCTTATCTAATGCAAATGTGAGGCGCTCGCCACCGCTTTCCAGTGACTTTCCTAAGCCGAACTCTTCGCCCTCTCGAACATAGAAGCGCTCACCTTTCGGCAATTTAATCGATTGACCGTCACGGTTGACGAAGGTTCCGTTGGTCGATTCGTCAATGAGATAATAGCCTTTCTCGTCACGTCCGACTTTTGCGTGGTTAGCGCTCACGTTCACGTCGCTGACGCCATCTATTCCGCGGCCCACTTGAATTTCTTGACCGGGCTGCAGATGCATTTTTGTGGCGCCAACCTGCAACAGTTGTGGTTGCACACCGCCTGCCATTTTAAGTTGGTGCTCACCCACTGTGACCGAGTCGGTTGGGTGCAGCAACATTTCTTTGTAAGGAGCAATCTTCTTGCCATTAACAGTGGTGCCATTGCTGGAATTAAGGTCGGTTAGATACCGATTGCCTGACTCGTCAACTCTAATTTGTAAGTGATTTCGGCTTGCCTGTACGTCGGCAAGTAAAATATCACTGGTTGCGCTGCGCCCGACTGTATACGTCTTTCCTCTTTCCAGTCGTTGCCCTTCTACTGTGAAAGAATCGATAGCCCCGCTGGAGGTCGGATTGTCCGAAATATGGCTCAGCTCCAGGGGATACATTTCGCTTTCTTTGACTTGTTCGGCGATGCGTTCACCATCTTTGGGACGATAGCGTTCTTCTGTTACCTGGAATCGTTTTCCGTTGGCATCTTCGACTATAGTTCCTTTGCCGATAAAAATACCTTCCGGATCACGACCGACAATAGCGTTCATGGTCTTGAATCCGCTGGCTGCCCCTCTGAAGGCAAAGTGGAAGACGCTTACGCCACCCGCGGTGGAGACTGTTGTATTGGCTAGTCTGTCTAGCAGTGTTTTGGGATCTTCTAGACCGACTGCTGTGGCTAAGATTTCTTTGCCACCACCTCCGAATTGCGCGGCGGCCATATTTTTAGCGTAGCTTTCTGCTTCGTTGACAAGCTTGTTACGAATGCCTGTGGTGACGTCGGTTTTCAGTTGATTGCGAATGGCTTGCTCAACAACTGACTTGTCTACTCCACCGGCGGCAATCTTCTCGGCCAGCGCAGTAATTTCTTTTTCGCCGACTATCGCGCTCTCACGGCTGAATTTAGCCAGAGTGCTGGTCAATATTTCTTCTGAGCCTTCCTTGAATAGTTTGATAGTGTCGACATCAGTGACCAGTTTTCGAGCGGTTTGACCGGCCAATTTTTCGCCCACCATCAGACCTTTGAGGCCGAATGATTCTGGGCCCATGAAGCCGAGCATGGCGGCGCTGCCACCTTCAAAGCCTTGCTTGAATATGTTTTTGGCAGACTTGTCGAAGTCACTGCCCTGTATCGCCTTCATCATGCCAACGCGGTAAACCGCGCCACCGGCACCAATGGCGGTGAGCAAAGTGAGGCTCGTTCCACCTGTAAAGAGAGCACCGCCGATGGCCGCCACGGTGATGGTGGCATTAACGAATGCTTCAGCAAATTCGCCTTTGGAGTTTATATAATTTTTCTGGGCTTCGCTGAAATTTTTAATGGCATCGTCAAATTGTTTGCGCTGCTCAGGTGTTAGCTTATCGAGTTCCTTTGCGTGTTCTGTGACAAATTTGTTGAGATTGTCCTGTGTGGTGTCGGCTGAGACTCGACTGTAATCCCAGAATCTTTTCAGCACCGGGTCAAAGTCGCTGGTATGAGAGTTTAGTGCTCTTTGTGAGTCTAACGCGATCTGGCGTACGCTGATATCTGTGGGCGAGAGTAACTCGCGGAAGCGCCATTTATCCTCTTCTTTTACTTTCTCTATAGCGTCGCTGGTAATTAATCGATGGTATTTTGTGTAGTATTCATCGGCCAGCTGCTGTCTTTGCTCTGGTGTCATCTTGGCTAGCTTGTCGCGCAGCTCGTCTTGATCAACTTTGTCACCCAGGGCAAAAAGTCGAAAGCGATCAGCGTCGGTGAGTGTGCCGTTGCCCTTCTCATCTCGTTGAGAAAGAGCATAAAGAGCTACTTCGCGCTCGCTGGTTGTGCCGAGCACCGAATCTTGAAACTGCTTAGTCGCCTGGTTTGGGTTGGCGTTGAGCAACCTTGTCTTATCTTCGTCTGAAGCGTGCAAGATGATATTGATACGCTCTACATTGTCGCTGGTGAGCAGAAGATTTTTCTCTAAAGGCACTTGGCCGCCGTTAAAGACTAAGTTTTCATACTCTTTCACGTGCTTATCAGAGCCTTCGATAAGCATGCCATCTTTCTTCGTAAACTGAGCGCCCATGCCGGCATTGGTGACTGCACGTTCTACAGATGTGTGAAACCACTGGCTCAGTTTTTGATCTTCTTCTGTTTGCGGATTGGCCATGCGCTCACGCAAAGTAGGATCGGCTTTGAAAGCTTCTTCAATGTGATTTATTACTATGGCCGGTTTCACGCCAGTCTTTAAATCGTCAAGTAAAATTCTAGTGATCGGACCAGTCTGGCCGGGCACCTCGTGCACAATGTTATTAAAGGCATAGCGTTCGCGCTCGGTGCCAGGGGCAAAGTATTGATCGAGTCTTTCTTTCAAGCCGCCTGCATTGTTCAGATAATTTTGACGCTCTTGTTGCGACATGCCTTCAATGGCATCTATGCGCGACTTGCAATCGCGAGCATCTTTAAGGCGCTCTTCAATGTCTCTGTTGCCGATGGTCTGTGATTGTTCAAATGTGTCGGCCTTGACTTTATTTTCCAGCATAGTCATCACTTCTTCGCGATGATTGTCTTCAAAAGTGCCAAGGGCACGTTCGATATTTTTGAGTTCTTCTGGGTGACTTTTTAGATACTGCCAGTCAGTTTTACTTATATTTTCAACTGAGCCCACCAGCTTGTTTTTATCAGTATTGGCGCCAATGCCGGTAAACCAAAAACCTTCATAGCGAGAAGATAGAGCTTCGGTAATAAAGCCGCCATGATTGCGCAATTGCGCTTCCCATATTGCCACTTCGCGGTTGTCGCCGGCACCGTGCAAGGCTGTATCAACCGAATTGTAGTAGTTCAAAGCGCGCTCTTCATCAGGCGTTTTAGGCGTTTCGTTTGCGAGTTTAAGTTGTTCACCTTTCTCAAAATCTTTGCGGTCTTGTTCGCTGGCGTTCACCGTCGACCGGCTAATATCTTCGCGATTGGTGTGATACCAGTGGGTATTGCCTGCGGCTATGGTGGCAATGCTGGCGCTGCCTCTATCCAGAAAATCTTTGGATATTTGAGCATCGGCAGTATTGACGCCGCCATACTCGTCGGTATAAGCCGCCTCAATGCGCTTGTAGCCGTCTGCGGCTTTGAACTGTTCGCGAGCGGCCGGCGTGGCGTCTCTAAAGACATCGTTAAAAATATCGGGACGGCGCTGCTTCAGTGCGTAGTCGGCCAAATTTAAAGTATCTTCGTCTGTTCGGCCGTCGCTACCTTTGAGAATTATTTTGAGAGCTTCTTTGGTTTGAACTGACAGATTCTTATCATTCATCAAATCAGATTCAAGATCGCGACCGTAATCATTTTGATATTTTGTTTTAACTTCGGTAATTTGAGCTGCGGTAAGGGTGCTCAAAGAATCGCGCACTTCCTTTTCGGCACGCACCTGGCCGTCAGTAAACGGTTGATCTTGACCTGAATAAATCGCATATTCTGATGGCGCCAACTCCGCTAGTTTAGCCAGTGCCTGGTGAATGTGGCCGCTGTTGTCGGGTACTCCATCTTTTCTTTTAAACAGTGCTTCGCATTGTGCTGCATCTGATTTATACAAATTAGAATTTAGTTCATCTTGCAAATCGACATTATAAAGGTTCTTGTATGTCTCTTTGAGCTGAGTGCGCTCAGCTTCAGTCATGGGTTCTAAAACGTCGCTGACTTTTTTGATGTCGCTTATGTTATCGCGAATGATCGAAGCAGCTTGATTGCTCTGCTCTTGTTTTTGCTCGACAGTGAGAGTGGGTCTGTCTGCTGTTTTGCCGACATTGTCACTTGTATCAGTGTTCTGATTGCTTTCAAGAACTACATTGTTTTTGTCGCGTAGCTCGCTGCCGCTATCAGTTTTAGTTTGCGTGTTACCGTTGACGAAAGCAAATGTTGTTTCGGCTTCAGAAATGTTCAGCCTATTGGTGCCGGCATCTACTGTTACTTTTAAAGCGCGCTCGCTTTCGCCCTCGGCCTTCCATACTTGCCCGTCGTTGCTTGACCAGTGCTTGCCTTTCTCATCGGTAAAGCCAGTTACTTCTTGCGGATTTTCTTTTTTTGTTTTTACATCGCTTAGCGCAACAGACCGAGTATTAACTTCGACTTTGGCGAAAGCGCCGTCTTCGCTGTTGACCACGGCTCGCATTGTGCGCGGTTTCTCGTTTTCACTCTGCCAGGTCTGGCCGTCTTTACTCTTCCATTCTTTACCATTTTCGTTAAATGAATTGAGTTCGCCTTTATCGTCATAACCAAATTTGCGCGTTTCACCCTTAGCATCTTTAGTCTCAACAACACGCCCGTGATCATCTTTTACCACAACGCTGCCGTCGGTGTTTTTGATGCTGATTGGCTCAACTTTTATTTGTTGCTCACGCCGTTTTTCAGACTCTCTTTTTTCTTCTTCTATCGCTTTTTCCTTTCGCGCCTCGGCCAGCAGAGCTTCACGCCTTTTCTCTTCGGCCTCTTTGCGGCGAATGGCCTCTTCAATTTCGCGCTGTTTAGCAGCTTCGTCTGTACCTTTTTTGGTTGACGACTCTTTGTTTGTTTCAGAATTGTTTTTTAAGACCATGCCTTTCTATGCCCTTGAGCGTGCAGGATAAACTAAAAAATACTGCGACTTAAGCTGAGAGCTTTCTACTGGGCACGAGGCTCTGTGGAATCACGATTTTGGCGCCCGCATTGATGAGATCAGCGTCGGCGATACCATTAAACGAGAGAATCTGATTGGAAGCAGCACGAATGCTGGGATAGTCGGTGGCGATGGACGAGTCTGTTTTCTTGCACTCGCTCAGTAAGTCGATCACTACTGCCCGGAGGGTTTCACCTGTGCGAAACTCATAACTGGCGCTGCCGTCGCCCTGCACGTTAAATGACCGACCGTTACGTGGGTCGCCCCAAACGTCCACAGCTCGCGACATAGCTCCTGGCCACTTGTTTAGCGAAGCCTGGTCGGCTTGCCTTTGTTGCTGGGCTGCCTTGGCCACCTGGGAGCGGAGAGATGAAAGAGATGGTAAAAGGCTGGAGAAGTCTGGGGCGACGCTAGATGCCGCCTGGACGACTTTAGGTTCGAATACGTCAAATTGAGGCAACATGGCTTATCTCGATAATTTGAGAGTTGGTAAGTTGTTGCACCCACGGGGTGACAACTTGGCCATACTAAAAGAAAGTTGTTGCTCAGACGTTAACCGACATTATGGGTGACTCTATCTGGGGAAATTTTGCCATAATCGCCGCGGGTACCAAAGTGCCACATTGAAGTTCTTAAGATTTACCCCCGGGCGTAAATCTTAAGAAGTAGAAACTGCTCGACATTTTTGGCACCATGCCTGGTTATTGAGGTCATAGGTAAGCCATATTGCGTTAGCTACAGGCTTTCAGTCTTGGTCTCTGGAAGCGTCATCAAAAAGTCAGCAACTTTCTGTATCTGCGACGGTGAAAAAGCGGCTGGGCTCATCACAATCTTGTCACCATTTTTATCGCTTTCGGTTAGTTTGTATGTTTCGTTAGCCGTTAAAGTCGCCACAATGGAATCTCGCCCAGCGCGTTTGCCAATGCCGTCAAGCGTTGGCGCAAATTGGCCTCCACCGCCGCCTACACTGTGGCATGATAGACAATTTCTTTTAATAAAAAGAGCTTTGCCTTGACGAATTGACTGCGAATTTGCGCTTACCGTTGCTGCGGCAGCAGGTGGGGGTGTTTTTTTGATTGCGACCTGGTGACCTGCAATTTCAAAACCGCCAGCCGGCTCGGCAATAGTTAGTAAATAGCTAACTAGGCTATTCGCTTGTTGAGCTGGAACTCGAGCGTGAGCAAACAATTCACCTTGAGGATTGAGTTTTCTGTATTCATCTACCGCCTGACGCTCTGAGCTAAGTCTGGCCACCATAAAAGCTCTGGTTCGGCGTGCTCCGATACCGTCAAATGGTGGTGCCAGGCTCCCGCCTTTTCCTTCAACTGAATGACAAGTAGCACAATTTTGTCTGGCCGCCAGTTTCTTGCCGGTTTCGCTCTCTGCGCTTTGTGGCTCTGCCTTGAATGTGGTCGAAGTCGCGTGCGCTTTATTTGAGAGACCGTCACTGGCTGACGATAGCTCGCCAGCGCAGCAAGCGAGCATGAAAATGGCCAGACTGCTTGATGTGAGGTAAAAATTGCTTTTCATAGGGGCTCAACTCCTTGTCGAGCCATGCTCGTGGATAGCGGCAGTTCTCTGTAAACAGGTTGTTCCCTATCTTCGAGTAACACTCTTGCTTCGGGGTGTTATTTTCTTTTGCGCCGGTTTTCCATCAGGAAGGCTATATAGAAAATCTACAATATTTTGTAGTTCTGCCCGTGAAAGATGCAGGGTGCGGATCATCTCTGGTTCGTCGTTTCCTCCTCGCAGGGCCTCTTCAATATCTAGCCTGGTTCTACGCGTGGCTATTCCATCGAGTCTAGGGCCAAAACGGCTCGGAGCGCTATCAACCGTGTGGCAGGCCGCACAGCCGCGATTGAGATAAAGCTCGCGGCCTCTTTTGATCGATTCAGCACTGATGGTGGTGGCGTCGCTATGCGCGCTTTGCTTTTTTGGGGCAGACGCAAACATTTTCGGATGAGTGACGACGATAAAGCCTTCGTCGGGATCTGCTAGTGTGAGCAGATAGGTTGAAATTAATTTTGCCTCTTTCAGTTCAAGGCCCGGGTGCGGCATTATGTTGCTTCTACCGCCAAACAAGGTCGGAAATTCAAGCATTTGTTTTTCTGGATTGAGAATGTGAGCGGTGATGAATTGTTCTCCTCTGGCACCGCCGATGCCATCGAGAGGCGGGCCAAGAGTGCCGCCTTTGCCTTCGGCCTGATGGCAGCTGGCGCAATTGTTTTCAGCGTACAAAATTTTGCCCTGCTGGCTTGCCTCTGACTGCGGTGGTGGCAGGTAGCCGCTTGCCGGAAGACGATAGTGTTGCACGGTTCCCGCACATTGATTCATGTTTTCGGCCAGATCTGGAACTTCGACTGTCGGGCCGGGTAACTGTTTGTTTACGCTGTGCAGGCTCTTTATAGCGGGGGCCGTCAAGTTTATTTTGCCACTGTAAGTGCGCTTTTCTGCCAGTGCGCCATTGTCAGCAGTTATAGCCGCCAGAATTGTCAGAAGCGCCAGAGTGCAGGACGGCATTTTCTTGAAAATTTGTCGGCAGTGATAGAGCTTTACGGTGGTTGTTTCGATTTTCAATTTTTCTCTCTCTATCAGGTAAAACTTTGATAGTTGTTGTGTTGCGTCGTTCTCAGGCGAGTTCTAAATCATGAGGCACCCGGGGTGGAAAGGCAGCGCGCAGTGCGTTGACTATTGAGACAACATCTATGATCTCTTGAGTGATAGCGCCATTGATCGGGCTAAGGTGGCCGCTGGCTGCAAATGCCATGCCTATTGCGCTCAAGGCCATGCCGCCAAGAGCACTTTGAAGAGCAATTGTGCGCATGCGCTGGCTTATGTGGATAAATTCATCGACTTTCTCAAGAGAACTGTCCATTATCACTACGCCGGCCGCTTCTGTAGTAACGTCGCTGCTCTCGCCGATAGCCATGCCTACTGTGGCCGCCAGCATTGCCGGTGCGTCGTTGATACCGTCGCCGACATACAGAGTTTTTGCTGCGGCAGTCTCTTTGCGTACAATTGCGACTTTTTCCTCAGGCTTTTGCTCGGCATAGATTTCAGTGATACCAACCTGGGCGGCAAGATATCGCACTTCTGATTCACGATCGCCAGAGACGATAATCATGCGCTCAAAATTGTGTTTCGGTGCCAGGTGATCAATGAAGGCTTTGCTTTCCTTTCTGGGGGCGTCACGAAAGAGAAAATCGCTAGCATAATGATTGTCAATGGTTATCACACATTCAAGTCCGGCAATCGCTGGTGGCAATTGTTCAAAGCCCGGTGTCTGTAACTTTGTCAGCTGATTTCGACTTGTGATTTGTATACGCTTGCCTTGCACAGTTCCACGCAATCCTTGACCAGCGGCCTCGTGTACCTCGCTTGCTTCTGCTAATTCAATGCCTTCATTTTTGGCGGCAGTAAGAATGGCCCGCGCCAGTGGATGTTTAGAGTAACGCTCGAGGCCCGCCACCAGAGCCAGTATTTCTCTCTGGTCGAAACCGGGGGCAGCAATTTGTTCAGTCAGCTGGGGAACTCCTTGGGTCAGCGTCCCGGTTTTGTCAAAAATAGCAGTGCGGCAGCTACCAATTTGCTCGAGTACCACCGGACTTTTGACAATTATTGCTCGACTGGCGCATAAAGATATGGAACCGATGATCGCCACAGGAATTGCTATCAATACTGGGCAGGGCGTCGCTACTACCAGAACTGCAAGAAAGCGTGTTGCATCTCCACTGATCAGCCAGGCAATCAGTGCCACCACCAGCGCCACCGGGGCAAAGACCGCACCAATCTGATCTCCCAGCCTCTGGAGTTGCGGCCGTTTAGATTCAGATTCCGCCATAACTTCCATGATCTTCGCGTACCGCGAATCTGCCACCAGTTTTGTGACGCGCACAGTCAGAGCACTGTCACCGTTCAAAGCTCCTGATATGACCGTCGACCCGCTTGTTTTTGTAATCTGGAAAGGTTCGCCTGTCAAGTAAGACTCATCCATTGTGCCGTGACCTTCCACTACTTCACCATCAGCTGGGCAAATTTCATGGGGATAGACAATGAGCAGGTCACCGACCACAATATCTTTCAGGGCAATAGCGCTGATGCCTTCTTGGGTTTTGCAGTGGGCCACCGACGGAACCCGCTTAGCCAGAGCCGCCAGCGCCGAAGAAGCTCGTTGTACGGCAAAGCTTTCAAGCGCTTCACCGCTCGCCAACATGAGGACAATTATTGTTCCGGCCAGATACTCGCCAAGCAGTACCGAGGTGATGATCGAGAGCCCACCGAGTAAGTCTGCACCCATCTGCCGCTTCCAGAGATTTTTCAACAGATCGATGAGGATCGGTAATCCGCCCAGACCGAGAACGATGATCAGCGGCATCTGATGCAGATTGGCACCGGTCTTACACCAGTATTTGAGGACCACATGAGTCGCGATGGCGATCACTGCCAATATGGCAATCACAACGCTCTTACGCGTCCACAACATTAATATCGATTTTTGCAGACTAGCAAGCGTTCTTGAGCTTGATGCTAGCATCGTTCAGCCATTATTCACTTTGACCGGTTTCTAGCATGACGAGGTATAAACCCAGTATAGTTCGAAACAGGAAGGGCAACATCAGTCTCTAGGTTGATCCATATTCGCTAAATAGGCCAGATTGAGCAGAAATATTTTACTTTGCATTTCGGACACCGGTGGTGGACATCGAAGCGCAGCCAATGCTATTCGAAAAGCAATAGATGAGTTAACGCAGCACGATAGTTCAGGGCACACCTATGAAGTAGTTATCACCGATGTTGTCAGAGATAGCAATGGCTTACATTGGTTGTTCGTCGCTCTGTACAATTTTTTGCTCTCCAATAAACAAAGTTGGATGAAATATTACTACTGGTTGATCGAGCGGTTAAAGCCAAACGACTCTGCTCTTGGATACTGGCTTGCGTCAGGCTATTTAAAGCGCTTGCTGCAGAGAATAGACCCCGTCGTCATTGTTTCGCTTCACCCGATGGCCAACCATTATCTGGCTCGCGCGATCAAAAGCTGGAAGCCTGACAGTTCACCCGATTTAATTGTGGTTGTCACCGATCCAAATGCCAGCTTGTGGACGGGGTGGGCCTGTCACGAGGCGAGTTTGATCATTTCACCGAATCAACTTGCGACGCAGCGTCTACTTGCTTTGAAAATTTTACCGGATCGCATCAAAACAATTGGCATGCCGGTAGATCCAGAGTATTTGCGCCCGGCTGTGTGCAACCGAGAACAGTTTTTCAAAGGGCTGAATCTTGACCCCAATTTGATCACCGTTTGCCTCAGTGCCGGCTGGGCCGGCGGTGGCAATATGCTTAAAATTTATAGGGCCATGGCCGGCATTGGTAAGCCGTTTCAGACGATTGTTCTTTGCGGCAATAACGTCCACTTATATAATTTGTTCAAGCAGCGAGCTGGTGCGATGAAATTTAAGACCTTGGTGATACCAAAGCTGCCATCACTTTCTGATGCTATGAATGCTTGTGATCTGCTGGTGACAAAAGCTGGTGGGCTCACCACATATGAGGCCGTTGCCCGTCGTGTGCCTATGGCCATCGACATGCTCACCGCGCCAATGCCGCAAGAGCGTGGCACAGCCGAAATGCTTATTGAAGTTGGATTGGCTAAGCCTTTGAAAAAACAGTCTGATATCGTGGCAATCGTCGAAGGGCTCGAGCGCCTTGAAGACCGGTACGCGAAAGTGTTGCCGGTGAAATATAATCTCGATCATACTGATGCAGTTTATGACATAGCAAAAATTATTTTGTCTAGTGCTGGTGCCGAATAGCCGGCGCGTTCAAAGGGCATAAAATTTACAGTCTGATCTCACAACTACGGGCTCTAAAATTGCGCAATGAGATTTTTGTGCTGGTGACGATAGCATTGTTTGTTCAAACCAAGAGCGGTGCGGCTGCCTGGTGCAGTGCTGACGAATTGAAAATGCAAACCATAGAAGCCCAGGCTTTTGCCCGGCATGAACGTGTTCTTGTAAAAAGTCCAGGCGCGGCTTATAAGCAACTGAAAGCTATCCCGTCTCAAAGCTTGAGCACAGCCGGTCGTTGGGAACGACAGCGTTGGTACATGCGTATGTATAAACCTGCAGATGCGCTGGCCGATATCGATGTTCTGTGCCTTCAAGGTCAGAGCAATCCAGATTTCTTGCTACGTAAAGCGGAAATACTTGTATGTTTGGATAGAAAACAAGAAGCGAAGCAGTTGTGTTTAAAAGCCGTGTCGGCGCAAAAAAACATGTGCACAAAAAAAGAAATTGAAGAGTCTAACTCTAACTCTTTGCTAAAGCTTTTGTCGAATCCGCATGATATTAAAAGGACATTCATCTCGAGAAGACGTATTGACGATCTTCCTGTAGATATTCTCGAGCTGTGGAGGAGAAGTTCTCTGGCTAAAAAGTCTGATGATTTTAAAGACTCTTTGTCTTATATTAAAAAGGCTGCGGAGCGTGCGCCCTGGAGTTCTTTTTTGGCATTTGAAGCGGCCCAAGCATATCGGCGTGTTGAGGATTTTAAAAATTCGCTCGCTGAAGCCGAGCGGTGCATAAACCTTCATCCAAAATATTTTGAAGCTTATGATTTGAAGGCAAGTATATGTGCCGATAACGGTGAACCTGGCGTCGCAATCAAATGCCTGGACCTGATGATAGAGAACGATTTTGATAAAGCAAAATCGCTTGTTCGACGGGCTGAATGTTTTAATGCATTGAATAAACCAGATTTGGCTTTGGCTGATTTAAAGAAGATGGAGAAGCAGCCACGGAGTCGTTCTGTTTTGGCAAAAGCACGCGCTTACGAACTGCTACACGACAAAAATATGGCCATAAAAATATTGACTGATGCTCTTCCCACTGAACGCGACGAAGGCGCTAAAAGGCCGCTTTTGCAAATGCGACTTAAGTTATTTAAGCAAACTGGCAACAAGGTAAAGGCTTCGGCCGACAAAAAGGAACTTGAGAATCTGGACCAGGATTTATATAAGGATGCTCCCTTTAGGCTGAAATATAAATGATAAGCAGTGCTCAAATTACAGGTAAGGTGTTCACCCATTATGGAAAGCCCTTTCCGCCGGCTGATCCATAAACTTGCCCCGTCGCATAACTGGCGTTTTCTGCTGCTGGTTGCACAAATATTGATGCGAGTTCAGCCGTTTGACCAGGTCTGCCCATTGGTGTGTCGCCGCCAAATTGCGTTACCGTGCTTGAGCATGACACGGGCTTACGTAAAGAGTTATTGAAGTTGCGCAAAAGTTAGGGGCGCTTAGTCGATGAAAAAATATTTTCTTGCAGCAATTCTTCTCACTGGCGGTATCGCCAACGCTGCCATCGCCAAGCCATTTAGCGCTGGCTCCTTTAGCGTCGTTGAAGCTGACCGAAGCCGGCTATCAATCGGCTCAAAATCAGACTATCGTCTTATTTTGCACGCTACGCAACGGGCGCGTCTTGGCGATAAATTTGGAGCTATCGCTGATTATTCGAAATTGCTGAAGAACGATCCGGGCAACGGGTACTATTATGCGTGCAGAGCTCACTTGCGCGCAGAGCTAGCCGATGAGGACGGTGCGAAAGAGGATTGCGATTCCGCGCTAAATTGCCGCCATAACAATGCCGGTGTTTATTTTGAATTGGGAAGGACAAAATCAGTTCTTTCCGATGAAAAAGGTGCAATTGAGTAGTTTTCACAGGCAATTCAGCTCGCTCCAGAAATGAAGGATGCGCCTACTTACCGCGCTATCGAAAAAATGGGCTTGCAGGATTATCTGGGCGCTCTAGCTGATTTTCAGCATGAATTGGATAATCATCCTAATAATGCGTGGGCGATCGGTGAAAGAGCGAAGTTATATGTTAAAACGCGCAATGTGGCTGCGGCGATAACGGATTTTAATAGAGCTATTAAGCTCGATCCCAAGCAGGGTTATCGGTCGAGGGGCTCCGCTCGAGCTGCATGTGGAAATCAGAAAGGAGCTATAGAAGACTTCACTCAAGCAATTAGGCTCAATTCGTCACTGACTTCGATCAAGCATTGCAGATTGAGCCAAATCATTTAGGGTCACTTGCGCGTCGAGGCGATGCAAAGGTGAGGCTAGGGGATAAGGAAGGCGCTCTGACCGATTTAGATAAAGTGATTAAACTCGAGCCAAAGAACGAGATTAACTATGTCGGTAGAGCCATTGCCCGAGCGGAGTTTGGTGACATGGGCGGAGCGATGGAGGATTTCGATAGCTCGCTGAAGCTTAACCAGAATTCTTCAGTTTACTTCGTTCGTGCTGAATATAAAAGCAAAGGTGGTGACACCGCCGGCGCTATCGCAGATTACATGGAAGTGCTGAAATACAGACCAAAAGACTCCTCAACTTATAAATATCTTGGTGAACTCCGCTGATTTTTTAGTGCAAAAAGCCCCGGTTTTATTTACTCAAAGCCGCTGACCGGGCATAAATGACATTTGCTTCAATTTCTTTTCCTTGCTTAAAGAGAACATCGCCGTAAGCTTTTGAGAATCTCGGCCGCTCTGTTGGTGGAGTTATTTGGTCAAACAAAGGTGACTCATCGCTTATTTGGTCGCCGTCTCGAGGTACGAACGCTGGATGCCGTCAGTGAGTTTAAAGCGCAGTTGCACGATACTTATCTTTTCGGGGGAAAGGGTTTCGAGTACTTTCGCAAGATATTCTTCCAACAACTCTTGTGTGAGAGATAGTGATTTGGTGTCGTTCGAATTAAACTGAATCTTTGAAGATAATTGACTTCCGCAATGAAGGCAGATACTTGCTAGAGGCAAAATAGCTTTAGCGCAAGTTGGGCAAGGCTTGGTTTTGCTCATTAATCGCTGCGCTCCATTAAGTTTTACGGCCTCAGGCTGTACAATTTAAGTGAACAAGCCAGAGGATTTATGGAGTGCCAGGAGCCGCCTATATCTGAGGCTGAAGTTCTCGAATGCTTTCCCTCAACTTTTGAAATTCGCGTCCCAGATAGCACCAAGCTTAAGTGCCATATCGCCATTTGAGTAAGGCGCAAATAGCTTTGCTGGCTGTGCGTTTTAAAGTTAGCGCTAATCTATTTCTGCCGCAACCGCGTACTAAACCATAGTCAAAAAGATAGCCCCAGAACCTATTCGTTTTTTTCAGATCTCTTAAAGGCAGCCACGTCCGCTGCTGCTTTTACTGCTATAGTTTTTTCGTCATCGTAAACGACACTTCTGTGTGAAACTCTTAGCACAAGCACCGTTAATTCTCCTTTATCGAGATAGCAGATCACTCTCATGTCTCGAATGCGATATCGCCAGTAGGTCGCAAGGGTTCCAGCAAGTGGCTTCCCGGCTGTCGTCGGATCTTCAAGAACAGCAACTTTGCTGTCTAAATGATCGAGTATTTCCTTGGCAATCCCCTTCTCGAGCCTCTTTAACTCTTTGAGAGCCGTGTCCGAGTAGTTAATCTTCCAGGCCAAGCTGTTCTCTCACCGATGCGCCTGTGTGGATAACTTCTTTACCAGAGCGAATGCGTTCAAGGGTTGCTTCAGCAAGGTAGCATTCTTCTACAGCGTCGATGCTTCCTTCAACCATCTGCTTGATGTAATAGCTTTTATTGCGTCCAGTTTCTTTAGAGAGCCTTGCAAGGCGCTCTTCAATTTCTGGTGAAAACCGAATAGATGTTGTCATGGCAAGTGAATCCTGTAATGCATGTATCTATTGTAATACAAGTGTGACGAGATGCCAAGTCTTGTGCTTTAGGCAGACCAGCGCAGTCTTTCGGAATTTTGACCTTGGCTTGCGCTATTTAAAATGAATAAAATTAAAAGGCTTTGAAGGCTTTACTAACTCAACAGGCAAATTCTTGCCCTGCTGATCTTGGAGCGAGAGAAAAGTCATTGACACCAAGGGCGATACTACCTTAAAGACTTACTGACCATCCACCATTTGTGGAGTATTTTTCTCAGATTCTTGCCGGGCGCGCAGGCCGGTTACGCCCCATCGACGACTGGCAAATTGCGGATTGTCCAGATTTTTTAAACCCGCGATTGTAATCACGTCACAGTTGTGTGGATTTTCCAAAATCTCAAACTGCTCCACTGTTAAATAAAGAAAACGCATTACCAGAAGCCGCGCTGTTAGCCCGTGAGTGCAGATGAACACCTGACGTGTTCCAGGTTTGCGTCTGATTTGTTGCATCATTGATTCGATAAAGCTAGAACATCTGTCGTAGCAATCTGCCGGTGATTCACCACCTTCATAGCGATAATAGAACCATCCGTGCAACTCGCGCAGCGGCTCTTGTACATCAATGCTCTTATAGCCGTGTTCCACTTCGCGCAATTGCGGATCTTCGTAAACGCGCACCTTCGGCTCACCACCGGGCACAAGTAAATCGGCACCGATGAGGATGTTCTCCATCGTCTGCCGCACTCGTAAGTAAGGTGAGCGATAAAACAGCGTGCCTGGTGTGCACAAAAACTCTGCATTGTCGCGGCCGACTTGTTGGGCCGCTTCGTGCGCACCGTCGGCAAGTGGAATGCGATAGTCGCCAATTTCTCTAACGTCGAGTGAGCCGGCGTTCTGTTGCGATTTTGCGTGTCGACAGATCTTAATTGTTAAATCTGTAATGTCCATATTGTCCTTGTGCGCTCTGGGCAGAGATCGCTGACCGGGATAATTTTACTCCTTCGTGGTCAATCTCGTCTCGTATTGTCTTTATTAACCGCATTTTCAATCAACACCTACATGCAGAGCCATGAAAAAAGTCCTGGGCGCGACTGAAGAATCATCTGATTGAAATTCGAGAAGAAATGAAGAAGTGGTGACTTTAATGAGCCAACTTCTTTGCCATTTTAAAATCATTCTGCGCCAGGCCATGCTGGCCTAGCTGCTCATACGCCCATGCGCGATTTTCGTATGCCCACTGAGAGTTCGGATTCATGCCAATCGCCGTAGTGTCATCAGCAATTTGCATTTTATATTGCTTGAGAAAGGTGTTAGCCCATGCTCGAGATAGATAGTGTTTGTGATTTTTAGGTTCAAGTTTAATCAGCGCACTGAAGTCTGCCACTGCTTTAGTATATTCCTGCAAATGAACAAATGCCTCACCGCGATGTAGATAGCACCGTGTCGCAAATTCACTGTCTAAAGCCATGACTTTAGTAAAAGCATCGATGGCTAGTTGTTCTTCGTGGCGTGAAAGATAATTACGGCCTTCGCGATAAAGATTCGCCGCAATGTTTGTGTTTGCCTCGTTGGGTATCAAAATCATTCGCCTGGCCGGATAGTCGAAGGTAACGATTTTAAATTGACTGAGAAAATCGTTGCCTAGTATTATTTCTGAAGCCGCATCTGGAGCCTGAGCGGCTGGATAAACGTCAAAAAGCGGCGGCTTAAAGCTAGACCCTCCCAGTTCGAGATTATTCAGGCGAACACTTTCGCAGCTTAATTTACCTAGCCACGGGCCTTCTATGCGATTGTTGAATTCCATTTTTTTCGGCAAAATCGGTTTTAAAAGTGCATCTGCAGACATGCTGTTAGGACAACCTGTGTCTAACATTGCAGACATGTCTAATTTTCCGTCCAGCCTGACATTGCAAAACAGTCGGTGGCTGCGTATCCATATCGGCACGATAATTGCATCATTCGGAGGAGACTCGCGCTCTGCCGACAAAATGACCTGCTTTCTAATATAGTCAATTGTGACAACCATATTCTCCAATATATTGCCGCCCAGAAAACCACTAAGAGTGTCGTGTCCAGTCAGTCCTTCGTTTACCGACATTGCAACATTCGAGAGGATCAAGTGATCCAATGCTAAAGTTCCCAATCTGCAAAAACCGTAAGAGTATTCTTTTCCATTCGCCCTGGTGTTCGTCTGTTGAGTCTTATCCAGTTTGGCAACACCAGGCATGGCTTTGTTCCACAAATCTGAGTGGCCGCAACCTGTATCGAGCATTAGCTGCAAAGAATGTCCGTTGGCTTGTACTGGCAAGCAGATGTGATCGCCATTATCGTAGTGGAATGGTAAAACTACTGATTTAATTTTGAGTTGTTTGTCGATACTGTCTTTCGGACTTTCACTCGCCGGGTTAATAAAATCAATCAAGGGACTGCAACTTTGTAGGTGCAGTTTATCTTTATCATCTCCAACTTTCATTGCCTGCAGGCGATCAGCTTTTGCAAGATTATGCTTTCCCAGCCGCTCATAAAGACGCGCTCGAATACTCCGATGGTAAGCATATTTTGGTTCTAACTCTATTGCTCGCGAACGATGTTCAATCGCCTTTTGATAAAGTTCGAATTCTTCGTGAGCAAATGATGCATTGGAATGTGCGTTCAGTGAAGCCGGCGAAAGTTGCAGTGCGGTGTTGAAGTCATCAATTGCATTTTGCAATTGACCGAGGCGATAGTACGTGTAGCCCCGTTGTTCGTATGCTCTTGCAAGCTTGGCATTGATTTTGGTTGCCGCGGTCAAATCAGCGATTTGATTTTGATATTGGCCCAGCTTACTAAGGACTTCGGCGCGCAGAAGCAGTGGATCAACAGAAAGGGGAGTAATTTTGACCGCAACTGTATAGTCTTCGAAAGCCTTTTGAAATTTGTTCTGGCAAAAGTAAATAAAACCGCGCTCCATGTAAGGACCTGCCCTTTTTGAATCTAGTTTTATAGATCTGTTTGCGTCTTCAAGTGCTCTCTGGTACTGGTCTAATTGTCTAAAGGCCCTTGCTCGATAGCAATAATATCTGGCAGACTGCGAATTTAAAGCAATTGCTTTGTTGCAATATTCAAGTTCTTTTTGATAGTCGCCAAAGTGATCATAGGCTCGCCCTTTCGCTGCGTATGCCTCTGCCAGATTCGGTTTCAGTGCGAGAGCTTTATTACTGTCCTTGAGTGCGTCGTTATAACGACTGAGAAGGATAAAAATTCTTGCTCTGTTAGCGTAAGCGATGGCCAGCTTTGGCGCCAAACTAATAGCCTTGCTGCAATCTGCGAGGGCCAGGTCGTTTTGTTCAAGAGCACCGTGTGCGAGGCCGCGCTCGCTGTATGCCTGCGCGTTATTCGGTTCTTTGCAAATAATGGCGTTTAGAATCGCAAGAGCTTCACGGACTTGGCCCTGTTCCTGCAAAGCCTGGGCTTTCACCAAAGGCCTTGCAGGAACAGCCAGTGCAATGCCTGGTGAGAGCCCAATGGTCGTCAACGAGACAAGAAGCGCTACTTTAATCATGAGATTTTTGGAACGCATCAGACCACTTTTCTAGAGTCGGGATATGAACACGATGGTATTCGCGAAGATGGCGATAAGATTCTAGATCGATTATTCGAGATGCTCAATTAAGCGTGAAAGCTCGGAATTAGCGGAGCTGAAAAGGCGAGGCTTCAATTTCTTCCAATTGAAGTTGTTTCAATTTTTTCAAATCAGCGTCTGCTAAGTCTGGCCGATAAATGCTTTTAAAGTAGTCGGAGCGATAGCGATAAAGTTCTTCTCTAGCTATTTCCATATCAAGGTTTCGCTTCGCTTCTGGTATGTTTTCGGTGCGAGAGGCCACAAAATTATAGTCAGCGATAGCATCTTTTAGTTTGCCCTGGCGACGATAATCATTAGCTCTGTACAAATACGCCGGACCAAGGTTGCTATTGAGTTTAATGGCACTGGTAAAGTCAGAAATTGCAGCCGGCATTTTCTGCAATCGATCATATAGAATGCCTCGGCGCAAATAGACCTGCGCCAGGCGTGCTTTGCTAAAGAGATTGGAATTTATTACTCTGGTATATTCAACCAGAGCTTCGGGTAATTTATTCGTTTCTACATATAATTCGGCGTTCAGGTTAACGGCGTCCATGGCCAGGTCAGGTGGACCGACACGTTGTGCGTTTTTTAGTTCTGCCAGTGCTTTTGCTGTTTGTCCCATACCGCAAAACACTAGATAGCGCCCGATGTAAGCTTTGCCGCAATTTACATCTAATTTGAGCGCTTTATTGAAGTCAGCCAGCGCTTTTTCGTTGTCCGAACTTCCCAGGTAGCCATCGCCTCTTTCCAGATAAGCAGTGACCGATTTTGGATTATGTTTAACCGCGTCATCCAACTGTGCTTGAGATTTATGACCCCGTCTCATTCCCAGGCCTATTGAGTCTGGACCGGTATGCAAATAATCATCTGCATTATTTGCAGCAAAAGCCGCATGTGGAGCAAGTGTTAGAATCGCGGCACTTAGAATACCGATTAAAATTGTGCTGTAAGAATTATTGGGTGCAGCCAAAGGTCTATCCATTGTCAGCCGCCTTAAGTAAAAAGAGCTCTTCTAACTAGATTAGCCTATATGTCCCCCTTATGTCCGCGCTATCCTCAAACCCAATGGCGGCGCTGCTAACAGCATTAGCACAAGCTGAAGGAAAGCCGTGAGTTTTCGAGGCATGTTCGCTTAACGTCGACGAAACCGGCCGCCACCACCGAATCCACCGCGACCTTCGCCGCCAAATCCGCCGCGATCCTCGCCACCAAAACGACCGCCACCGGCAGCTCTTGCTTCCGAGAATCTACCACCGCTAGCTTGAGCTGTGAATGGATTGCTTTCAGATTTTTGGAAACGACCGGGGTTTTGCGACACTTGTTGTTGATACCACTGCTGCTGGCGTTGATAGTTTTCCTGGTGCTGAGCACCACTGCGGTTGGTTTGAGCTTCTTGAGCTACTTGAGTGCGGTTGGCCTGATTGTTTTGATACTCAGTTTGTCTGTTTTGTTGACTGGTCTGGGCGTGCTGAATAGCTTCGTTCTGATTGTTCAGAGTTGATTGTCGTTTGTTGTACAACATCGCTTTTTGATTGCCATTCAAATCGCTGAAATCTTGCCGCTCATTATTATTGTTGTAATAGTAGCCATTGCCATTGCCATTGGCGCCGTAGTACATGGGCGTTCCGTACGGGGCATTGTAAAAATTTCCGGACATTGCCGCCCCTGCCATCGCTCCCATTCCCGCTGCGGCAGCCGTTCCTACGGCCGACATCACACCGTTGCTGCTTGATTGAGTGGTTGCCTGCGTGGTTTGAGCTGGTGCCTGTTCAGGATAGTACGGCTGCGGAGCGTATTGCGGGATCTCATGGGCCGTTGTCCGTGCACGTCTTGCTTGCAATGCCTGGACGGCGGAGTTTAGGTCTACTGTCTGGCCGCTCATGTCGTGATACCAGAAACCGCCTTGCGAGCCCATATAAATTTCGGCTACATCCCCAGAAACGCCTGCTCCGGGTAGAGGTGCGAGGTCGCCTTTTGGCGTAATGACGCTCTGGCTGCCATTCTGGTTGCGTACAACTTTGAGCAAAACAGTGGACACCTGCGGGCCCTCACCATTTTGAGCGAGCGACTGGGCCGGTATAGTCAAGAATATTGATGCTGCAATTAAGAGTGCCGCTATACGGGTTTTTCTCACGTCCGAATCCTCTTTGATTTGCTCAGCGCAATTTGCTCATGACTACTGTGCCGCAGGTTCGGGAAATTGTAGCTGATCTGGAACGCCCGTTACTTTCGTCAGACAGACGGCCGCGAAAAAAAGCGGATTAAGGAAGCGGATT
>Ga0105049_10000993_pt1 | contig 32806 bp, 27 predicted proteins | sample MAT06_FD_78087 | JGI IMG/M metagenome (GOLD analysis project Ga0105049, IMG submission 78087) | Freshwater microbial communities from Lake Fryxell liftoff mats and glacier meltwater in Antarctica - MAT-06 | ecosystem: Environmental > Aquatic > Freshwater > Ice > Liftoff microbial mat | place... | reverse complement strand
TAGAATTACCAGCGTTGAACCCACGTAAGCATGGGAACCAGAGGGAATGATGCGGCTGCCGCACCCGATGCGGGAATGCCAATAACGGTGAAGCCGACTTCGAGGGCAAAGTTCTTTTCAAAGTAGCGCGCCGTAATTGTGATCGGAACGAACGTCATCGTCCGCATAAAGAATGCCTCGCCGCAAATCTTCCAGTGTTCAGACAATCGTTTGCCATACGCAAGGCCAACGATCGTGGCATCGGCCATAAAGTCACCTTCGTATGCCGTCATATGGTGTTTGAATCCATACCCGAGGTATGCATTCAATCGAGAATCATCATCGCCGTAGCCGGCAGTAGCATAGAAGGCATTGAACACGATTCGCGATTCGACGGGCTCGGAGTAGTCTTGATCATAGGAGCTCTGTCCGATCTGATACCCACCACCGACGACGAGCTTATCGTTGATCACGAACCCTGTCTTCACGCCAAGCGAATAAGCATAGCTGAGAGATGCATTGTAGCCCGTAGCACCGAACCATCTGTTTGGAAGTGGCAATGCACCACCTGCAATGATCATCACATTCTTGTGGGGCACATATCCGGCCGTGAGTCCTACAACATCATACACACCCGTCGTGATCGTACCAACAGGTGGAATAACAGCAGTGGGCAACATCACTGAGCGGAACGTTGTTGGGTCTACAAGCGTGAATCGTTCCTCGCCACCTTTCCCCGACATCGTGAACTGAAGCGGTTCTTGAGATTCTTTGTAGGTTACTTCTGCGAGGGTGGAAAGGCGGCCCTCGACGGTGGGACTAAACGACATTGGGATCTCGCGCCATTCACCTGGTGCAAGTGTAAACGATCCTGGGAATTGAACGGCGAACGACGAAGCATTCGGACCAATGACGGTCATGCCGGTGATCGTGATCGGAGTGCGCGATGCGTTGCGAAGAAAGCGCGATGGAGCAAACGACTTCGTACGTCCAACACTGATGGAGCCGAAGTCGACGTTCTTCACGTTCAACGAAAGACTCGGTGCAATCGCACGACCGGTGATGCGCGAGCGCATGGTGCCGATATCTGTTTCCAAACTAATGGCAGCTGCTCGTTCACCTTCTTGTTGCGGTTGGAAGCTGTATTCGATATCGATCTGCTCGCCAGGTGCCAGTGTACGTTGTGGAGTAGAGAGCACAGCAAACTCTGTGTTCAACGTCCCATCGATTCTGATCGACCGAATGGTAAACGGTGCATCACCCTTGTTCTTAATCCCACCAATCACCACGGAATCTCGAGCGCTTCCCACAAAACGAGTTCCAAAACGAACGTCGGCAAGTACGGGCTCTGGCTTGATGATCGACCATAGTGCATCGCTTTCATCACGCTGAAAGATTCTGCCCTTCACGGGATAGACGTCTACAGTAGACGTAGAGCTGATCACCGCCACCATAGACCCATCGTTGGAAAAAGCAGGAAGGCCGTCAAAGCGAGGAAACGTGCCCATCGCAATGCCATTTGCGGCCTCGTAGACTGTGGTTTTAGACAGCGTGTTTAACGCGATGAACTGTCCGTCTGGGCTATACACGGCATCAGACACACCGCCTTCATCCGGTACACGCTGTATGGTGATCATGTCCTTTCCTGTCTGCACCTCAAAGATTTTTGTTTGGTCTTTGCCTGTCTCCACCGTCATCCGAGACCCATCGGGCGAGAAGGCGATGTACGTGTTGTCGTTGATATACTGACGTTGCGCTATGTCCCTAAACTTTAATCCATTCTCCGAATTCCAAAGACTCGTGGTGCCCGTATTCGTGGTAACGGCCAAAAGGGGATCGCGAGGGCTAAAGGCGGCACGGTAGAACGTACTCACTCGATCTTCATGGAGTGACTTCAGAATATTGCCGTTCACAGTATTGTAGAGGTGTACAGAACTGTCTGCATCGCAAACTGCTGCCATCTTTCCATCAGGAGAAATCGTTGCCCACATGATGTTCTTATCGGCACGAGGTAGGCGGGACATTTCCTTTCCTGTCTTGGCATCGAGAACGTACGTTGTGTCTCCCTTGCCGCCTGCCACAAGCAACACCGTTCCCGACTTCGATACCTCGATGTTTTTCGGCGGAACGCCAATGATCAGCATGCCACGCTTCCAGATGATTTCTCCGCTTGTCGTATTCCACAGGATCACATTGCCGTTGCCCCACGTTACAATCGACGAACCATCGGGTGTGAAGCGGGCAAACTCTCCACCATCGAAGTTGCGTACAAGGGAACCCGTTGTGGCATCATACAGGCGTGAATGACCGAGGATGTGTGAACTGTCTCGTTGCTCTTCCCATCCAGTGGTAAGAATGAATCGGCCGTTGGGCGAAAATCGAACTGAGCGAATATGTTCATCGGAGATCTGCATAATCGCACCATTCGTTCGCGTGCGTTGTTCGGTTTGCTCTTGCGTTACACGAAGCAAACACTGGTCGCTGCGGATGTAGGGTGCCGTCCATTGCATGCCGTAGTTCCGCACGTTAAAGCCGGCTTGTTTCCACGTTATCCCACCATCTGTACTCACATCTAGTTTCACAGGCACGTCTGGTGGTATCCCATCGTATCGAAGCATGGTGGAAGTACCGGCAATAATCCGTTCACCACCATTCGGGGAAACAACGCGGAGTGTTGGCTTGAGTGGGGCTTGAAAGCTGGATCCAGCAACGGCATAGATGGACGTACCCGGACATTTGTCTGTGATCACGTCGAATCTCGTCGTGGCATACGTTGTGTCCGTTGCCGTGTATTCCAAACGCCACGTTACATTTTGTCCGCGCTTCAAATGCACGGGAAACACTGTATCCAAGAATCGAAATCTGTCGTTGCCATTGCGCTTGATGCCGGTAATGGTGAAGTCGCTGTTCTCTGCCGTGATCGTGACCTCTCTACCCAGTGTTGATGCGGTAGGCACAACTCCAAACGAAAGTGTGGCTGGATTCAATTGGAGGCGTGCAACGGCTGAGTCGGGAGCGTCGAACTTCGTAGTCACAACAGAGTTGTCAATCTTGATCTGCACTGCTCGCAGGGCATTGCACGATGTCGTACTCTCCCATTCGATCTCGCATGGGCCGATACCGGTGACGATCTCATAAATACGTCGATAGGCGAGGACGGCCTCTTCAATTGTGGTGACGTTCTCGAAATAGATTCCGCCGGTGCTCTCTGCGATGTCGCGCAACACTTGTGGCATCACCATTCCAAGGGACACGCAATAGATGGTTACACTGTCGCGCTCGGCCTCTTTGATCACACGTTCGGGCGACACAACACCCTGTCCATCTGTTAAGAACACCATCACTCGTTTCTTTGTACCACTTGCTGCAATGCGGAGCCCACCGAATGGTTCTCCAATGAACCCCTCGTTATAGTTCGTCCCACCTCGAGGCGTAAGTCCCGGCAGAGTTTCTGTGAGACGTTTCGTATCGCTGGTAAAATCGATGTTCACATAGTGATGGTCGTCGAACGACGTGATAGCACATTCCGAACCTGGAGTGAGGGCGTCAATCCACGCTTTCGCCGCAGCTCGCGCGAGAGCGATGTTCGGCCCACCCTTCGACATCGAACCACTCACGTCGATCGTGAGCACGGACGATACATCGCTGCGGTTTTCTCCCTCCGGACAGTGCACGGCGAGGATCGTTCGACGACTACCGTCTTCCGAGACCTCGATATCCGAACGAGAGAACGGGATGTTCGCGCCGGTCTTTGGATCGAATCGATAGAGCTCAGCCTTGATTCTCGGAAATGAATCGGTGATCACACGATGAAGGATCAGAGACCCCCGCTGTGCAAGCGCAGAGCTTGCAACCAGGAATACAACGAACAAGAGGAAGACGTGACGAACAGACATAGATCAAGATGCTCGCAAAGTGGCCGAACGTGCTTCATGGAATACTCTTCGCACATCCAACAAGAGTGGTAAGAGGACGAGTGTAAGATTCACGTTTCGGTGAAGAAGGCGGACGGATTGTTCAATAGATCTCAGTACTCGCGGATAGTCTGCATTCCCGAAACTCGATGCGAATTTCTCTAGGGCGTCGCGCTGGTCGATGTTCATGATGGACGTAGACGACCCTGTTTTCACGATAGAATACGCATCGCGAAGCCAGAGAAGGAGGAGCGACAGCATCATCTCAACCTTGACCTTGTCTTTGCCCTCTGCAATCTCAGACAACGCATCGGTGAGTGGGATTCTGAAGGACTGACCTTTTAACGCAAGTCTCAAGAGATCTACCACATCTTGTCTGTAGGCTCGCATGTCTTCGTTCATAAACGACCGTGCCCGCGTGTAGCTCCCCTGCGCAAACGATGCAATCAGCGTCGCATCTGCGGCTGGAATGTTGTCGCGCTGGTGTAGTACATTGGCAAGGAGGTCGTCGCCAAGCGGGGGAACCACCACTTCCTGACATCGAGACGAGATCGTTTGCAGTATGCGTTCGGGTCGCTCCGTGGTAAGGATGATCGTTACTCCGTCGTGCGGCTCTTCGAGTGTTTTCAAAAAGGCATTCGATGCCTCGGTGGTCATCTCGTCTGCATTCACGATTAAGCACACACGACGTCCGCCCTCCTGCGCCGCAGAAAGTGTGAGCGTGCGCTTCAATTCGCGAATGGCTCCGATCTTGATCTGCGTTGCATTCGGCAACCGAACTTCATAATACGGGTCGTCGGCAAGTGCCTGCAACTGATTCTTGAGTTCCTCGATCACGTCGCTCTTCATATCGGACTCCGCCTCGCCACCTTTCCCGGCGGGCAGTGCCACCGTGAGACGGAGATTGGGATGACCTAGATGCCGGAACTGGGCGCACGACCTGCACGCGCCACAAGCATCGATGCCTGTAGGCGTTCGCAGGGGAGTCAGACAATTCGTGGTACGTGCAAACTCGATAGCCAGGCCAACAGCTCCTGTGCCGGCCATGCCCGTAAAGAGCATTGCCTGCGGTAGTCGCTGCTCCAGGATCATCCGCTGCAGCAGAAGTTTAATGCGGTCTTGTCCAATGATATCGGTCCATGCCATAGCACAAAGATAGGCCTGTGAGTATATTAGCCTTATGCGCATTCTTGTGATCGAAGACGAACGAAAGGTAGCGAGCTTCATCAAGCGAGGTCTTGAGGAGGAACGCTACATCGTAGAGACCGCCGCCGATGGCGAAGCGGGACTCGAATTGGCCTTGAACAATCACTTCGACGCCATCGTGCTCGACGTGATGCTGCCCAAGCTGGACGGCTATTCCGTGCTTGGCGCCTTGCGTGACCATGGCAAGGCAACGCCTGTGCTTATGCTGACGGCTCGAGGGACCATGGAAGACAGGGTACAAGGGCTAGACCTAGGGGCAGACGACTATCTTGCAAAGCCGTTCCACTTTGAAGAGCTGGCTGCTCGACTGCGTTCGATTCTCAGACGTTCGAGTACGGAGAAGACCACGAAACTACAGTGCGGTGATCTTACGTTGGATATGGTCACACACTTTGCCTATCGTGACGAGAAAGAGATAGAGCTCACCACGAAAGAGTATGCATTGCTGGAGTATTTGATGCGACATAAGAACCGCATCCTTTCTCGAAGCATGATCATGCAACATGTGTGGAAGCACAACTTCGATCCAGAGTCGAACATTATCGATGTCTACATCAAACGACTACGCTCCAAGGTTGAACGCCCTGGCAATCCGAGCGTGATCCAAAGCATACGCGGCGTGGGATATCGCATTCGAGAAGGTGGAGCACTCGACACCGATGAAGAGAACGAAGAAGCATGAGTGTACACCCACTGTGTGAAGCCACGATCCTCCAAACGAACGAAGGCCTTCCGGGAATCCAGAAGGCCTTCGATACATATCAGCAAGAATGTTTTCTTCAGCGTCCGCCAGAATTCTTTTGTCTGGAACTCTGTGGTGAGGCGGGCGAGTTAGCCAACCTCGAGAAGAAGCGTTGGAAGGGAAGTACACCGAATGACGTTCATACGGCAGAAGAAGCTGCGGATGTTTTCATCGCGCTGATGAACTTCTGCAACGCACGAGGCATTGAACTTTCCCAAGCAGTGAGCTCAAAACTCGAACGCATTCGTCCGAGTAAAGAGTGATCGCTTATCGTACTTCTTTGTGAACAGTATGACGACGAAGAAACGGGTTGTACTTTTTGAGTTCAAGACGTTCCGTCGTGTTTTGCTTGTTCTTCATCGTCGAATAGCGCGATGCCGGCTTGCCTTCTTTTTTGGCTTCCGTACATTCCACCGTGATAATCACGCGTGCGCCTTTCTTGGCCATGGTCTTCTCCTGAGTGCTTAGTTCGTAGTCAAGACAACAAAGGTACGGGTCGTTGAGTTTATTTCCAAATCGTTCATTTCTTACGACTTACCACTTTCTTGCCCGTTGGTTTCACGGCCTTCTTTGCCGGCACCGTTCGCAACGGTTTTTGGCGGAATGCGAAGGGAATAGCGTCGGAGATCTTTTCTACGTAGATAATCTGCAAGTTCTTCGTCACCACAGGGGATATCTCTTCTACGTCCTTTTGGTTAGCCTTTGGAACGAAGACGGTTTTGACGCCAAAGCGCTTGGCTGCGAGAAGTTTTTCGTTCAGTCCACCAATGGGCAGGACGTTGCCACGTAGCGTCACTTCGCCTGTCATCGCTAGGTCTCCGCGAAGAGGCTTGCCTGAAGCGGCGCTAAGCATCGCGAGCGTCATCGTAATGCCTGCAGATGGACCGTCCTTGGGAATTGCTCCTTCGGGGACGTGAATGTGGATCTCCTTACCCTTTGAAAAATCTGCGTCCAATCCAAAGGCCGCAAAATTCGAGCGCAAGTAGGAGAGTGCCGCAATGGCCGATTCCTTCATCACATCGCCAAGTTTACCAGTGAGCGTGAGCTTCTCTGCTCCGGGCATGATGGTTACTTCTACCGGCAACATCTCTCCGCCCATGCTTGTCCACGCCAAGCCCATGGCCACACCAACTTTGTCGGTGAGTTCGCCTTCTTTGACCTTGAACTTCGGTGCTCGCAAGAATTTCTCGACAAGCGCCTCATCCACCACAAACTTCTTTGTTTTGGCCAGCCGCTTATACACGGCGCTTTTCCTCATCTCTTCCGGCTTCGACGTGCCGGCCTTCGTCCCAACTTCCGTCACAATCTCGGTGGCGAGTTTGCGCAAGATCGAAGAGAGTTCTCGTTCAACATTACGGACGCCGGCTTCACGCGTGTACTCGCGTACGATCTTCAGTAGAGCCGAGTCTTTGAATGTGATCTTGAAGTCAGACAGGCCATGTTCCCGAATAAGCTTCGGAAGAATATGTCGCTTCGCGATCTCCACCTTGTCCGGTTCGAGATAGCTCGAAAGTTGAATTACTTCTAGCCTGTCCAGCAGTGGTGCTGGAATGTCGTACATCACGTTGGCCGTTGCAATGAAGAGCACCTTCGACAGGTCGTAGTCCACTTCGAGGTAGTGATCATTAAAGCCTGCATTCTGCTCGGGGTCGAGCACTTCCAGCAATGCCGACGAAGGGTCGCCACGGAAGTCCATGCTCATCTTGTCGATTTCATCCAACAAGATCACGGGATTCACAGAACCAGCGCGTTTCATGGCCTGCACGATCTTGCCAGGTTGTGCACCAATGTAGGTGCGACGATGTCCGCGGATCTCGGCCTCGTCGCGCACGCCACCAAGCGAGATGCGCACAAAGCTCCGACCTGTTGCTCTTGCAATGCTTTTGGCGAGCGATGTTTTTCCAACGCCGGGAGGTCCGACGAAGCATAGGATCTGTCCTTTCATGGACCCGATCAAATTCAACACAGAGATGTATTCAAGAATTCGTTGCTTGGGTTTATCAAGTCCATAGTGGTCGGCTTCGAGAATCGATCGAACATGTCGCACATCCAGATCGTCTTCGGTGCGCTTCGTCCATGGAACGTTCGAAATCCATTCGAGCCACGTGCGGTTCACACTGAATTCGGGGGACATAGAATTGGTCTTCTTCAGTCGGTCGAACTCTTCCATGACTTTGTCGCGAACAGTTTCCGGCATACCTGCTGCATCAAGAGAATCCTTGAGAGGCTGCAGTTCCGGCCCTGCCTCCATATCATCATCCCCAAGTTCCTTCTGAAGGGTACGGATTTGCTCTTGGATGAAATACTTGCGTTGTGAACGCTGTATCTGGTCTTGCACCTTGGTATCGATCTCGGCTTCAAGCTTCAAAAGTTCGAGCTCGCCAGAGAGCATTTGCACGAGTTCGAAATACTGGTCTTTGAGTTCTGTTTTGTCCAAGATTTTCTGTTTTGCGTCTACCGTTTGCTGCACGTTGGCCGCGGCATAGTACAGCTTGCGCACTGGCTCTTCGATATTCTCGAATGCTCCAAGTACCTCGGGTGGGAGATTGCGGTTGTCTTTGACGTACTCTGAGAACAGTTCAGCAGAATGACGGACCATGGCCTTGAGTTGTCGGTCGCGTACATTATGCAGCACGTTCACCGTTTTAATCTCGGCCTCTAGAAAGGGTGTGGTCTTGCCCGGCTTTTCGATTCGGGCTTGGAGCATGCCCTCTACCAACACTTTTAGCAAGTTGTTTGGCAGACGGAGCACCTGCAGAATCTTGGCCACGGTGCCATACTCGTACACATCGCCAAATCCGGGCTCTTCGACGGTGGGATCGCGCTGAGCCACAAGGAAGATGTACTTCTCTCGTTCGAGGGCCTCTGCCACTGCTTTTAGCGACGAGGCGCGCCCGATCAGCACCGGGAAAATCATGTGCGGATAGATCACAATGTCGCGCAAGGGAAGGACGGGAAGGGAGGAAGGGATGGTGGTTCCACGCTTTTCCGCCTCTTCGATCGATTGGAGCAAGTCGTCGCTAGATGTCATACTATCTGATGTTGGTGGTGCAAGTGGAATCAACCGCGTTGACGAACGCAAGACGGAAAAATTACGAAGACGCGCCCTAACGTCTTGATTTGTTTGCACCTCGTTGTTTCCTGCCGTATCTTTACCGTCTTTGGAATCCGTATCAATCATTACACGAACGGCCCCGCTTGAGGAGACCCTTTACCCCGTACAATGTGCCGCGTCAGGAGACGCAGCGCAAGCACAAGATCAACGACGAGATCCAAGCTCCGGAACTCCGCGTTGTAGATGCAAAAGGAGGAGCTCTCGGAGTTCTTCCACGTCGTGAGGCCTTGCGTCTTGCACTGGAAGCCGAGATGGACCTTGTAGAGATCGCGCCGCAGGCCAAGCCGCCTGTGTGCAAGATCATCGACTATGGGAAATTCTCGTACGAGCAGCAGAAGCGAGACAAAGTTCAGAAGAAGGCGCAAAGCCACCAGCTTCTGAAAGAGATTCGCCTCAAGGCAGGTACGGATGTGCACGACTTCGACTTCAAGACTCGCCACGCGCGGGGGTTCTTGGAAGAAGGGCACAAAGTAAAGGCCACCGTGTTCTTCCGCGGACGTGAGATCATGCACCAGGATCTGGGACATGTGATCTTGAACCGTTTCGTGGAACAGTGTGCGGATATATCGAAGATCGATCAGCCCATTCGCTCCGAGGGTCGTACGCTTAGCGTAACGCTCGCGCCAGAGGCGAAGAAGCCGATCAAAAAGGAAAAGTCGTTGGATGGATCACCAGACGGCGTCGCTCCTTCACCTGAAACAAAGCAACCATCAGCATAAATATTCGGAGTTCATCATGCCAAAAATGAAGACCGTTGCCGGAGCCAAGAAGCGCTTCAAAGTAACAGGATCTGGTCAGATCAAGCGTCAGAAGGCTAACCGTAGCCACATCCTGACGAGCAAGAACCGTAAGCGCAAGCGTAACCTACGTCGGGACGTGTTGGTAGACCCAACAAACCTGAACATCGTGTTGCATTGCTTGGGCATGCGGTAAGCTGTCTGACTTCCAGACAATCTCTCTACGGGTTGTTCAGGGAATTGCCGTTCTCCTGACGACCACATGTTGTACGCTCAATCCCTAGGAGGCACTTATGCCAAGAGCAAAAAATAAAGCAGCGGCCCATAATCGGAAGAAGAAGTACTTCAAGATCGCGAAGGGTTATTGGGGAGCTCGATCCAAGGTCTGGCAGATTGTCAAGCACCACGTCGAGAAAGGTCTTCAATACGCCTATCGTGACCGTCGCAACAAGAAGCGTACATTCCGCAGTCTGTGGATCGTTCGTATCAACGCCGCCGCGCGATTGAATGGAACAACGTATTCGCGCTTGATGCACGCAATGAGGCTTCAAAACATCATGATCAATCGTAAAGTGTTGGCAAATCTTGCGATGAATCATCCCGAGGTGTTCACTGCCGTCGTGAAGCAGGCCAAGGTCTCGTAGGCCGGCTGCGACATCAATTTTGAAGGCAACGTTGTTCACACGACGTTGCCTTTTTTTATCTTGATACTCTATGACCATGATCGACCAGATACACGCCCTTCGCAGTGAGATCGAACGCGACCTTGCCGCCATCGCTTCCTTGGAAGACCTTGAGCGATTCAGACTTCTTCATATGGTGAAGAAGGGGAGGCTGCAAGTCCTGACGGATGCTTTGCGCACTGTTCCCAAAGATGAGAAGCCAACAGTTGGCAAGAGTCTGAATGAACTGCGGAAGTTGGCCGAAGGCGGGTTTGAAGACGCTCGTGCACAGTATGAGCGTCGCAGATCCACGCAGCGCATCGACGTTACGTTGCCCGGACGTCAGATCGCAACAGGATCTCTTCATCCAATCACGCAAACGCTCGACCGAATTGTCGACATCTTCACGTCGATGGGATTCGACGTTGCCGAATCATTCGACATCGAAGACGATGCGCACAATTTTGGCAAGCTGAACTTCGCTGAAGATCATCCTGCACGCGACATGCAGGACACCTTCTTTATTGACGATCCCGACAGGCAGGACCTCGTGCTGCGCACGCACACATCAAGTGTGCAGATTCGCGTGATGGAAGAGATGAAGCCTCCAATCCGCTGCATTATGCCAGGTCGTGTGTATCGGAACGAAGCCGTGAGCGCTCGATCGCTCGCCGAATTCCATCAGATCGAAGGCCTGTATATCGACAAAGGTGTAAGCATGGCAGATCTGAAGGGAACGATCATGGCCTTCGCGCAACGCATGTATTCAAGTGATGCACGATTCCGTTTCCGCACGTCGTATTTCCCATTTACAGAGCCGAGCGCAGAAGTCGATATGTCGTGTTTCATCTGTAAAGGACAAGGCTGTCGCATTTGCAAACATTCCGGTTGGCTCGAGATCTGTGGATGCGGCATGGTGCATCCTAATGTGCTACGGAACTGTGGGATCGACCCTGAGGAATACTCCGGGTTTGCGTTCGGATTTGGTATCGAACGCGTAACGATGATGCTCACCGGAATAGATGACATTCGCATGTTGTATGATAACGACACGCGTGTCTTACGTCAGTTCTAATATGACGCTGCTCACTGCCACGAACATCGTGAAGTCGTACGCCCGAAGCGGCCAGGCCGATACGGTAGTATTGAACAATGTCTCCTGCTCGATCGATGCCGGCGAGTTTGTTGCATTGGTCGGTCCAAGCGGGGCAGGTAAGAGTACGCTGCTGCATATCCTCTCGTCGTTGGATGTGCCAGATAGCGGCACGGTGCAGCTCACAACCTCTGCGGGCACGATCATCTACGCACAGCGGTCGCAACAAGAATTGGCAAATGTTCGCAACAGATCAATTGGTGTGGTCTATCAGTTCCACCACTTGTTACCTGAATTCACGGCACTAGAAAATGTGATGATGCCGGCTCTGATTGCCGGTCGTACATCGGCGCAGGCAAGTATAGAGGCCAAGCGTTTTCTTGATCGTGTTGGTGTTGCGTCACGGGCAGACCATATGCCCTCTGAGTTAAGTGGTGGTGAACAACAACGAGTAGCCATCGCACGTGCACTCATGAATGAGCCCGTTGTGTTGTTTGCCGACGAACCCACGGGAAATCTTGATAGTACGAATGCGACTGCTATTGTTGACTTGCTCTGCGAGCTGCAAGCAAGTACGAACATGGCCTGTGTGGTTGCAACGCACAGCGCCGACGTGGCACAGCGCGCCCATCGCATCATTCATATGCGCGATGGAAACATCACATGACGCAGAAACAGCTTGGCATACGAGTTGTGATCTACGGAACGTTTCTTGTTGTGTGCGGCTTGTTTGGATATGCACTTACCGGTGAGACAAGCACCTCGTCGCTCGTCAATGGTGGTATTTTTGGTACGCTCGTGATTGCATTGGGATTTCTGCTCCGGCAAGGTAGAATGTGGACGTTTCCCGCAGTGCTCTCCGCTGTTGGGATCTTTACCTTAACGTTCATGTGGCGCGGAGTTATCCAATTGCGTGCGATCGTCGACGGTGCGCCAGGTCACCTAGGCGTTGGCATTCTTTTGATCGTCATGCTTCTTGTGAGCGTGCTGATGTTCGTAACGCTTTTTAGATCGTACAGGCACTGACCATGCGACAAACCCTACTGCTCTTGATCGGTCTTTTGATTTCCGCGTCGTTGCACGCACAAGACAGACCGCATGTCAAACCTCCACGAGTGGAATTCTCCGATATCGAAGAAGAACCAGTAGCAACAGTGTGGGTTTTTCTCAATACAACATGTCCGGTAAGCATCGTCGAGGCGCCATACATCAAAGCACTACGTGATACATTCGGAGATAAGGGCGTTCGGTTTGTTGGAGTGTTCTCGGGCGAGTATACCGATACCTCAGAGATAGAGGACTTCTTACTCAAGTACCATCTGACGATGCCGATCTTGTATGACAAGGATCTTCTAGCCGCGAATTCACTGGGCGCGGACGTAACCCCACAAGTTGTGATCGTTCTGCCCGATGAGTCTGTGGTGTACAAGGGACGTATCAACAATCTCTTTGAACGCATCGGGAAACGCCGAGATCATGTTACAAGCAACGATGCACGAGATGTGCTTCAATCGATTGCCGATAGAAAGATTCCGCCGTTTCGATCAACCGATGCCGTTGGTTGCTTTATTGAACGGTAGCAAAGAGATCGAATTCTACTGCGTCTTCGATCTCTACGTCAAGGAAGGTTCCAGGGAGGAGGGGACGTGAAGACCGAACATAGATCTCGTTGTCTACTTCCGGCGCATCGGCCTCTGTCCGACCTCGATACTCGCCATTCATCTCCTCTTCGATAAGCACGCGCACGGTGCTTCCGATTTTCGCCTTGTTCTTCTCCATAGAGATCGTTCTCTGCAGTTCCATAATGCGATGCTGACGTTCTTCTTTTACCGCATCTTCGATCGGATCTCCTAGGATGTAGGCATACGTGTCGTCTTCCTGACTATACCGGAACACACCAAGTCTGTCCAGACGTTGCTGTTCGATGAACTCCATGAGCTCTTCGAAATCTGCCTCGGTCTCGTTCGGATATCCAACAATGAACGTGCTTCGTAAGACGATATCCGGTACTGTTTGTCGAATCGTATCCAACAACTCTTCCATTGCGCGACGTGTAATGCCACGTCGCATACTTTTGAGAACGTTTGTCGAGGCGTGTTGAAGCGGCATATCCAGATACGTGCAGATGTTTGGCGTATCGCGGATCACCGGAAGAATATCCATGGGGAATTTCGACGGGAATGCATACATGCATCGAATCCAATCCGCGCCGCTCTCATCGGAAAGGGCACGGAGAAGGTCGGCAAGGGAGCGCTTCTTCTCAAGGTCGAGTCCGTAATACGTAAGGTCTTGCGCAACAAGAACGATCTCTTTCACGCCCTGCGCAACGAGGTTCTTTGATTGGGCTACCAGTTCTTCCATGGATGTGCTACGATGTTTTCCACGCATGATCGGAATAGCGCAGAAGGAACACGGATTGTCGCAACCCTCAGAGATCTTCAGGTAGGCATAGTGCTTCGGCGTAGAAAGGATACGCTCTCCGAGCAAGGAGTACTTGAGATCGGGTGATAGGGTTTTGAGGATCGGACCGTATGCTTCGGTGCCAAAGAAGTGGTCGACTTCTGGAAGTTCACTACGCAGATCGTCTGCATACCGCTCGCTCAAGCAGCCGGCAACGATCAGGGTCTTGAGAATACCCTTCGATTTGAGCTTGCTTGCCTCGAGGATCGTATTGATACTCTCTTCTTTTGCAGCATCGATAAAACCACACGTATTGATCACGATGGCCTCTGCCTCTGATGCAGAAGCAGAGAGCGTGAGGTTGTTCGCGCGCAAATGTCCTGCGAGGATCTCGGAGTCTACCGTGTTCTTGCTACAGCCAAGCGTAATGATATGCACCGATCGAGGTGCTGCGTCTGTTGTTGTCATGCCTCAAATTTACGCTTCATTCGCTCGGCAACCACAGGGGGCACAAATTCAGTGATGTCTTGGTTGTATCGACCCAATTCGCGAATGATGCTCGAGTTCAAATAGGTGTAGCGCTCGTGTGGCATCATGAAGATCGTTGTGAGACCACTTTCAAGCTTCCGGTTCATCAGCGCGATCTGAAATTCATACTCAAAATCGGTCACGGCACGTAAGCCACGGACGATTACGTCTACGCCATGCTGACGAGCGAAGTCTACCACCAAACCGGCATGAACGACCACGCAGACGTTCGGACAATGGATCAGGGAGGCCCTGGCCATTTCGGTACGTTCCTCTTCGTCAAAGAGCGGAGTCTTCTTGCTGTTCTTGGCTACGACCACCGTGACGCGCGCAAAAAGCTGCGAAGCGCGCTCGATCACGTCAACGTGACCATTGGTGATGGGATCGAACGATCCGGGATACATGGCGTGTTTTTGCATGGGTACCTTTGTTGCGTGCAAACTACGGCACGTCCGTGAACTGGAATACATCAACTACCGTTGAGCCTCGCCGCCTTGAAGCCTGCCGTTGCCACCCTTCAATGTCTACCACCACTTCGCGCTCATCGTGCTCGGCGATATAGACACCGCCGTCCGACACGATGCGATGGGTATCGAGTGTACGCAGGACTTGATTGCACGAGCGCAGATCGTATGGTGGGTCGCAGAAGACCACGTCGTACACACCTGTACGCCTCTTCAGCATGCTCATCACGTCTTCAACATGGACGGTGCACTGTGTAGAGAGTTCTAGGGCCTTCGCATTGCGTTCGATGGAACGGCACATCGACGTGCTTTTGTCTACGAACGTGCAATGGGTGGCGCCTCTGCTGAGCGCTTCGAAGCCAAGCGCACCTGTGCCACTGAAGAGATCGAGGACGTTGCAATCCGTCCAATCGATGTGTGACTCCAGGGTGGAGAACAACGACTCTCTCATGGCGTCTGTTGTTGGGCGCGTTCCGGATGATACGACCACAGAAAGTGATCTACCCTTTAGCGTGCCGCCGAGGATGCGCATTGAAAGGTAGGCCAGGGTGGTGAAAGAATCTGTCCGACGACAGGGCCAAGCATGTGAGCAAACTGAATGCACATGCGCTTTGTGGTATCGTCTACATCAGCGCCTACACGTGCAAACGGATTCATACGAGCAATGCGTTGCACGAGTCCGAACATGCCCTCGGTACACGATGCCAGCGCGTCTGGTGTGACGCCGTCTCCATACAACAGCACCGTCGCAATTTCTGCGTTGATGCCGGCTCGAGTATCAAGGAGCACTTCACGTGCTTGTACAGGGTAGTCGAGGTTGCCGTCATCTGGAGTGACGGACGTCCAAAGAAGCTCGCCTGTTGCCGCCACGATCATCGTCTCCCACATGTCTGCTCGTCTGCCGATCAGAGCCGTCGCGCCATCAGGCGCTGTTGCGCAGAACCGCACGGCCATGGCCTCTGCCATAAACGACGGAGCGATTGTTGCTCGCGCGGATATCCGTCCTCCGGTATCCAAAATGCGCGTACTAACGGCACAGGCAAGGTCCCATGTGGTGTTTGCTCGACCTTGAAGGCCATGGAAGGTGGCAAGGGCATGCGTGGAACGTCGAACTTCAGGCGCATTCATCGAGAACTCGAACATCATGCGATCATCCGGTTGTTCCGATGCGTCCGCTGGGTATCGTAGCGTGGTGAAGAGCGTGTGGGGTAGCGCAATGCGGACGTCGGTGGACGACGCAACAGCAGAGGCGACTGCGTCGGGAATTGGATGCGACTCCTGTCCAAGCCACCAGGCATCAGAAAGCGATTCCGTAAAACGAAGGGAAAGCAATACGGGTATGTTCTCGTGAACATTCCACGTGCTGACCACCGTGCGGTCTGGATGACAGTACACAGAAGCAATACTCATAGGCACGAAGTTACTGCACTCGTAGGAACGGACGCATGCGTTCGAACTTTTTTTGTCCAATGCCACGAACGTCCATGATGTCTTCCGGCGTTCGGAACGGTCGCATTGCACGTCGCTCGATGATCTTCTCTGCTGTTTTTGCGCCAATGCCGGGCAGCGAGGCAAGCTCTGCCGCAGGAGCGGAATTCAGATTCACTGGATGTGGTGCCGTTTTTCGAGCAGCGGTGCCTGCAGAAGCATGGGATGGCGCGGAGGGGAATGCACCTTGAAGGCTATCTGCTGTGGCCGTGCGGAGCTCTGTAGAATCGAGCATAGCCGCGATATCACGGGCAACGGCTGTGTCTTCCCACCGAGCTTGATGCATGCGATCCCACGCCGATATCGCATATCCGGCAAGGAGTCCACCAAGCAAGACAAGCAGCACAATTGCCTCGCTGCGCGTAGATCCTGTAAGAGTTTGAATGGAGGAAAGGGGACGCTTCATGTTGTCTCCGTTGAAGCGTCCCCGTTCAATTCGATTACGAGAACGCTTCTTTCATTTTTTCGAAGAAGGAGTTCTTATGTCCCTTCTTTGGATGGAAGTGCTCGCCTTTGGCGAGGTCTTTCAGTGTTTGTTTTTCTTTCGAGTTCAAAGCCTTCGGAATGAAGACGGAGAATCGCACGAACTGATCGCCTTTGCCTCTGCTCTGTAAGTGCGGAATGCCTTTGTCCTTCATCCGAAGGAGCGTTCCGGGTTGCGTGCCGGACTCGATGTTGAGAACTGTTGTACCGTACAACGTTGGTACTTCAAGCTCTCCACCAAGTGCCGCTGTTGCAATGTCTACGGTGAGATCGAAGTAGACGTTGTCTTCGTCTCGAGCAAAAAGATCATGGTCCTTTTCTTCGATTTCTACATAGGCATCGCCCGTAGAGCCGCCTCGCCGCCCTGCATGACCCTTTCCACTCACGGTCAGATAATTACCAGTGCGCACACCGGCAGGAATCGTGACTTTTACGGTCGTCTCGCCCTGCACGCGCCCTTCACCTTCGCATGCCGTGCATTTCTCCTTGATGATCTCTCCGGAACCACCACAGGTAGTACAGACGGCAACGTTGATGAACTGACCGAACATGCTACGTGATACCTGGCGGATCTCTCCTTGACCGTTGCAGGTACTACACGTGGTAGTGCCGCTGCCGGGATTTGCACCAGTGCCGGTGCATGGTTCGCATGTTGTCCAATGTTTGATCTTGATGGTTTTTTCAACGCCCGTGGCCACTTCTTCCAGTGTGAGCTGCATGCGCACTTTGAGATCGGCTCCGGGTTCGCCTGCACCGCGCCGACGTTGTTGTTGCTGTTGACCACCAAAGCCGAATCCAAAAATGTCGCTGAACATCGAGAAGATGTCGTTCACATTATTGAAGTCGTGATAGTCTTGGCCGCCGCCCTTCACGCCTTGGTGACCGAATCGGTCGTACCTGGCGCGCTTATCTGTATCGCTCAGTACCTCATAGGCTTCGGCTGCCTCTTTGAACTTGTTCTCGGCCTCGTGGTTGTCCGGATTACGGTCCGGATGATACTGCATGGCGAGTTTTCGATAGGCAGATTTGATCTCTTCAGCCGCGGCCTGTTTTCCAACGCCGAGCACTTCATAGTAATCCCGATTGGTCATGCGTCGCTCCCGGCCGATGTAATCACCTTAGCGTGACGGATTACTTTGTCGTGCAGCAGATAGCCGCGCTGAACTTCCTGTATCACGTGGCCTTCGGGATGGGCTTCAGATGGCATGTGCATCAACGCCTCGTGTCGTTCGACATCGAACGGTTGTCCGACGCCACTTTCGATAATGCGAACTCCGGCATCCTCAAAGATCTTGGTTGCTTTGGCATATATCATATCGATGCCTTGCTTGATCGATGCAACGTCGGACGAGCCGGCGGAGGCTTCGACGGCAGCTGCTAGGTCGTCGAGGACAGGAATCATCTTTGTGAGAAGGTGCTCTGATGCGTACTGCATGAGTTCCTGCTCCCGCATGATGGAACGGCGGCGTACATTCTCGAGCTCAGCTGCTTTGCGATGTGCAACGTCTTTCCACTCGTCTACTTCTTTGCGAAGGGTATCGAGTTCCGAAAGCGCTGTTGGTTCTTCGCGTTCTTCGATGGTAGAATCGTCTGTCATGGTCGTGTGCAATGCTAATGGAACATGGAGCCTCTCGTAGACGAACGAGGGCAGATTGTATGATATCCTAGTGTCCGCCGTAGGTAGAGGTGATGACGTTCGACACGAACTCCACCAACGAGACCATCCGAGCGTAGTTCATGCGCTTTGGTCCGATGAGTCCCACAGATCCTGTTGCGGCCCCAATCTTATAGGTGGTGGAGATCAGGCTGTAGTCTTGCAGTTGCTCATTGGCGAGTTCATTTCCGATGCGAACACGCACGCCGTCTTCCTCCGTTGTGCCGAACAAATGAATGATGACGTCTTCGTTCTCGACAAGCTCTATCACGCTTCGTAGACGTTCGGTAGTGTCGAACTCAGGATGTGCGATCAAGTTTTGTGCGCCCGCCACATGGATGGTGTCGGAGCGTGTTGATGCGGGCTCTTGCAGCTTCGACACTTGATCGACGAACAGCCTGATGAGTGCTCTCTCGTCGGTATCGTCTCCAATCTCAGGAAACACACTGGCAAGTTGATTGAGGGAACGACCGCTACTGCGCTCGTTGATATAGCGAGAGATCTCTTCAAGATTCGAGAAGTCCGTTAACGATTGTGTCTCGATCGTGAGTGTTCGTACGATATCCGACTCGAGTGCGATCACCACCAGGATACGCTGAGAAGAGAGAGGAATCATTTCCACTTTCCGCACCACCACATTTGCCAATTGCGGCATTTGCACTAGGGCTAGGTAGTGACTTAACGATCCCAATACGCGCGAGGCGTCACGCAGAATGGATTCTCGTGAAGCATGGAGGAGATTCGAACGAACAGCATCTGCGTCGTCGTTGCTGACGTTCTCGTGGTCCATGAGTGAGTCCACATAGAACCGATATCCCTTGTCGGTAGGCATGCGTCCTGCCGACGTGTGCGGATGCGTGATGAATCCTTTGTCCTCTAGATCGGCCATGATGGCTCTGATCGTGGCCGGACTCAACTTGAGCTCCCGTTCCAAGTAGGTGGCAACGAATCCCGATCCTACCGGCGTTGCGTGTAGGATATACAGGTGGACGATTGCACGGAGGATGATCTGTTCACGCTCCGTCATGCCGATACGACCTTCCAGTAATACTGCAAGAAGGAAAGAAATCCGTACGAGGTGTTGTACCAGAAGATCAAGGCAAGTGTTGTGAACGCAAAGATGCCGGCTCCGATACCGTAGACCATCGATGGTCGAACATCGAACACCACTGCTGTTGCTCGCAGCGTACGTGAGAAGAACCACACGATCACACCAGCGATGATAATCGGCACCCAGATCGACATTGCATCGGTACTCAACACCTTGTACAACGTGATACCAATGGGCAACAGAATAATCAGTGGAAGGGCAGACCACACCGTGATGGTGAGCGTGTCTCGGAAGAAGATCCTGCCCTTGATAAACATCGCCGAAATGCGGAGCACGACGGCAAGAATCATGATACATGCAAAAACAACGATGGAAAGCGTGATCACCGCAAGGGTAGGTCGCCAGGCAACAAACCGCAACACTTCATACACGGCATTCGACGGGAACAGCAGGTGCAACAGGTATTCAACAAGGGCATCCGTGCGAAGGAAGTACACAAGCGATGCATCCACAAGGCCAACGCAGAACGCGATAACAGCTCCAAGGATCACGGTCTGGACCGTCGATAAGATTCGCTGGTCCCGAATGTCGGCATAGAAATTATACGGCCGCAACAACGATCGAAGCAGATATTCACGAAATCGTCGTGAACGGTTCACGAGGAAGGCTAACACCAAGGCGAGAATGATACCAAGTGCAATGAAGATCAAGGGAGTATCTGCAGAGTAATCTCGTGCCTGAAGGAGGGGTTCCTTCTCGTCGTTGATCAACGACTTCAGCATAGCGTAAGAAACACGCGGCTGACGCCATACGTCAACCAGACCGGAAGTGCAGACGTAGGGGTCGTCGTGATCTACAAGCATCGTCGGCTTTTCTAGGGCATAATCATTGAACGACCACACCACGATTCCTGCTAATCCAAGACTCATCGTTGTCTTATAGGAATCGCGGAGCGTGACAGCCTGCGCTTCATTGGACAGTGGATCGCTAAATCCATTCATGTTCATTGGCGATACAACGGCTCCAAAGCAAGGGATGATGGCGGCACGACTCGTGCGTTTCATCACATCTTTCAGCGTCTCGGCAAAATAAGCACGGTCGGCAGTGGTACACATGCGAATGAGCACCATGTCGAAACCACCCTCTACAAGCACTCGAGCCTCTGAAGACGGAACGACTTTGTACACCAATTTCGAACCCGTCGATCGGAAGATCGAAAGCAAAGAAGCATGGAAATCTGCAGTCTCTTGTGCGTCTTCTTGCAATCCTTCGCTGAGTCCATAGGCAAGGACGGACGGATGTGCATCGATGTAGGTGATCAGTCGTTCTGCCGTATTCTTTATCCGGGCAGTGATCTCTTCGTGTGGCAGATAGGCTTTAGGAATATCCGCTGCTGGTAGTTCCACAAACACCATCAAGCCATACCGATCACAGAGGTCGAGCAGGTATGGGTGCGGACTACCATGGCGGAATCGTACGGCATTCACGCCAAGAGTCTTCATCATGGACACGTCTTGCTCCATCTGTCGATACGACATAGATGGACCCAACGACGGATACTCTTCTATGTATTCGATCGCATTCACCGTCATGGGCGAACCATTAACAATGAGTTTGCGACTACCATTGTTGGTTGCAATGGAAAGTGTTCGCAGTCCGATTGTCGTCACGTATTCGTCTACGAGCACGCCATTGTATTCGATGCGGATAGTTGCGTAGTACACCGAAGGACTCGATGGAGACCAAAGGTCTGGATTACCAACGGTGAGTTGAAATGCCATGTTTGCACTGCGAGCACGTTCGATAGTGATAGACGTAGCACCGCCGCGGGCGATGGCATCACCACCCCGCGTCTTGCTCAGAACAGCTTCTACCGTAACGCCGGCCTTCCCATAGGTAAGAGCGTCGCTGGGCGTGCCACTCGACATCAACCGTTCTACGGCGCCACCGGTGATCGTTGCTCCGAGTGTTACCGTAGCACCATTGGCGCCAATGCTCACCTTGGCGCGAACATCGCTTGTCCAAACGTGTGGCGTACCTACAAGGAACACTTCGCGCAACAATCCCATCGAGTTCTTCTGTGCCGAGCGGGCGAACATTTCAACGAGTCGTGTTTTTTCACCATACGAATTCACCACGAGTTCTATTTCGTTCGTGCCATTCACAAAAAGTCGTTCCGGAACACGAGCAGAGAAGGGGACCATTCCGCCCGGATAGCGTTGAACGAAGCGCTTATTGATGCGGAGTTCGACTTCGTCGGTCACTCCAAGGAAGTACAACTGCCAAGAGTGTGATTGCAGCATCTCGGCGTCGATGCGGACGGTTCGACGATAGACCACTCGGCCTTGCTCAGTCTCGGTAGCGGGTAGCGAAACGATCCCTTCCGCCTTCCCGTCGATCTCCCGTTGCCAGGGACCACTTAGGTCTACAACCTCTCGCGTGGAGGATGGAACAATTGTTCGGAGTTGATCGGGACCCAAACGAACATAGTCGTTATAGTCTGCGTTCATCCGAATTGATGCGATGCCAAGGGTGGCAAGGCACAGGGCAAATAGGCGTAGTGAACAGGTCATGCGTACAATAGTGTTGCGAGGAGTTCGTACCAAATTACCAATCCTGGCTTTATCCTATCTTTGTTTACCAGTCAATCTTGAGGAAGTGAGCTATACTCACCGTTCGCTACAGTGTTTTGTAACATACAGTTGGTGAGTATGGCGACGTGATAAACGGGGCGCTTTTCAGACATACGTTCCGCATCGTGTCGTTGGTGGTGGCTGTTTGCATGGCCACGACCAGCACAGATGCGTCCGAACTACTGCTCGCAGAACCTCCAGATGGCATGTCCATCATGGGAATGCGCGTTGCGTCCTTTACACTGATGGCGGCACTTGGTCCTACCCTCCGGTCCTTGCTCCCCTCAGCCGATTCCACCACGCCAGACACGTTACAGTACAATTCCGGCGATCCGACGAATAAGGATCTTCCGGCTTTTTATCCTTATAGCACCACAAATCGTAGCAGTTACAGCAAAAAGCAGCCGAGAAACACCTGGATACCGTTGCCCAATGGGTACTCGACCTCGGCCCTCCTCGATAGCACGAGCAATACCGTTCTTGTGCGTGAACTCGTTTCGGGGATCGATGTGGGAGAGGCCATCCCGATGGACTTGGACACCTACCTGAAGTACAAAAGCGAGTCGATGCTCACGTCGTATCGGGACTCGGCGATCACGAAGTACGAAATGAAAAAGGCGTCGTCCGATGCGGAGCTTACAAAGCTGCTGCAGGCTACCAACATTACGATTCCGCTGCCACCGAATCCGATTTTCGGAATCTTTGGCAAGCCCGAGGTAAGCATCAATGTGAATGGCGAAGTGAACGTGCGTGGTGGTTGGCGATGGGATACGCAGAGATTGGGAACAGCCTCGGTATACGGTCAGACACAATCGTCTCCGATATTCCAACAGAATATCCAAGTAAATGTGTCCGCTCGGATTGGTGATAAGTTCAGGATGAATGTAGACTGGAACACGCTCAACCAATTCGAATTCAACAACCGTTTCAAAGTGGGATTCGAAGGCTACGACGACGACATCATCAAGCGTGTTGAGTTCGGAAATGTCAATCTCGAATCACAAAGTCAACTGATCGGTGGCGGTCAAACGTTGTTCGGCGTGCGTGCCGACTTCCAATTCGGCGCTCTGTTCCTAAAAACCATTGCCTCGCAACGTCGTGGCGAGCGAAGGTTCGTGAATGCCAGAGGCGGTTCGTCCCACACACAGTTCAATGTGCGAGCCTACGACTATGCACGAAATCACTTCTTTCTCGACACCGCCTATCATGCCATTTGGAAAGAATACTTCAAATCGGCCACACCGGTGCTCCCACAGAATGGTGCATCACTTGTGGTCAAAGGAGATATAGAAGTGTGGGAGTCGACCACCGACGTGCGTGACGTCACAGCAAGCGAGGCCATTGCCATTGATACGCTGTCGCCGATCAAGTACATGCAAGGACAGCGCTATCCGAGCTCCATCCTTCAGATCGGTATCAAGACTGGATTCGCAGAACGCGGACGCTTTTCACGTCTGCCGCCGAACCGATACGAGATCGATCTGAACCTGGGCACACTCATGATCTTGAATCTAAGAACCGACCGATCGTATGCCGTATCGTACCGCACGGAAGGTCCCACGTCGAGTGTGAACGACGATGATTATCACGGTACACTCTCTACAACGGCCACGGAAAAAGACACGCTTGTCTTAAAGCTTGTCTCACGTCCGGCAATGCAGCCGGGCTTCCGGAATATCTGGGCTCGTCAGATGCGCAACATCTACACGATCGGTGTTACGAATGTGAGTCCAACCGACGCCAAGATCGGCATGTGGTATTTCCGGAACACGAACGATTCAGGTGATGTGCTCAACGGCGCCCCCGATAAGATCGTCACGATCTTCCGCATCGACCAAGTGAATAACGGGACGGGTGCGCAACCACCTGATGGTGCTTTTGATGCACGTCCGCCGGTGTTCAATGCCACCCGCGGCGAGATCACCTTCCCGTCGCTCGAACCGTTCCGTGCAGGGTTGCGAGAGTACTTCGCCTCCAAGGGAAATGCTCAATTGGCCGAACAGTATGTGTTCAACGAAGTGTACGATACCACGGATCTCGCCGCTCGATTGAATTCTGCCAAGGATCGATTTGTGATCATTGGCGAGGCGGCAGGGGTGGCCGGTGGGTCGCGTATCAACCTTGCCTACAACACGGCTCCCGGTAGTGTGAGAGCGACGCTCGATGGTGTTCCGCTTCGCGAGGGGAGTGACTATACCGTAGACTACTACACTGGAACTCTGAACGTACTCAACTCGCGTGCGCTGTTGCCGAATGCGAATCTTCAAGTAGAGTTTGAGCAGAACGACATCTTCAATGTTTCTACTCGAACGTTGTTGGGTGTTCGTGCAGACATGCAATTGTTCAAGACCAGAAGAGTGAACAGTAGTATCGGAATGACGCTCATGAACTACAATCAAGCGGCCGTGGTCGACCGCGTTGCGCCCGGTCAAGAGCCGAATGCGAATCTGATGTTTGGTCTTGATGGGAAGATCAACGCAGACCTTCCGTGGCTCACACGTGCACTCGACGCCCTGCCGTTTTTCGACACAAAGGAACGCTCGTCCTTCACCGCGCAAGGTGAGTGGGCTCTGGTTGCACCAACTCCTAATAAACGATTCTCAACAGTCTGTTCCGACAATGGACTTCCGGTGGCGTATCTCGATGATTTTGAAAGTGCACGACGCTACATTTCCTTCGGTCTCACACCGCCCGTATGGGGTTACTCATCGGCTTCCGAAAACACTGCCATTTGGCCGAACGATACAATGGCCGCGCTGTATCGTGCTCGAACCTACTGGTATCAATTCTTCGTACCCGACGTGGCACAAGCAGACGTGTATCCAAATCGTGCTCGCGTGCAAGGTCGGTCCAACATCACACCACTGCACATCACGTTCGACCATAGTGTGCGTGGTATCTATAACTTCAATGCACAGTTCATAGACCCCCTGAATCCTCGATGGAACGATGCAGACTCGGATGCTGTGCGTACTACTGCATCTGCCTACATCGCAGAAAACAAAACGCGAATATGGGGTGGTATGATGCGGCTCCTCTCTCCGTTCAACACCAACTTTGATAACGAGAATATCGACTTCATTGAAGTGATGATGCGGATCGATTCGTATGAACCGAACTCACGCATGTTTATCGATCTGGGTCAGATCAGCGAAGACATCATTCCGAACAAAACGTTAAACACGGAAGATCAGTCACCGCCAAACAACCTCATCGATCAAGGCGAAGACCGTGGGATAGACACACTTTCCAATGCAGCAGAGAAGGATGTGTATCCTGATCCTTTGAACCGGGAAGCCGATCCAGCGCGAGATGATTACAAATTCAATTTCGGTGGAAACCGTTCCGAGCAAAGTGAGAGCGACTTTGTTCAATACAACAACTTCGAGGGAAATGCATCGCAGTCCGAAGTTGGTCAGTTCCCAGACACTGAAATCCTGAACAGAAACAACGGCCAGACCATTATGTTGGACAATTCGTACTTCCGTTATGAAGTGCGTCTGGATCCTAATCCTACGAATAACACGCAGATCGTGGGCGGTAATCCCGACAAAGGATGGTTCTTGTTCCGAATCCCTGTGCGACGTCCGGATTCTATTGTCGGCAATCCGCTCTACACCAACATCCAGTACATTCGAGTGTTCTTCCAGGGCGGTAACACGAAGGTGACGATCGCAGACTGGGGCTTGGTAGGATCGTACTGGCTTCGCAGCCACAGCCTGCAGTCGGGACTGACGCCAAACGACTCTGCACTTGCCGTTGCCTTTGTGAGTCGTGAAGAGAACAGTGCGGCTCCTACGTTCTATACCATGCCTCCTTGCGTCTCGCCGCCACGTCAACTACAGAATCCCGACCCTCGTTCAGAGATCTTTTTCAATGAACAGTCGTTGGTTGTGCGTGTTCGCAACTTGAGTTTTGGCGAAGAGCGCATGGCCGTGCGCATCTTCCGTTCGCAAGACATTTTCTACTACAAGCAGTTGGCCTTCTTCATGCACGGAGATCAAACCATGCCCGATAAGGTAGCCACAGGAGCTATTCCGCCGGCCTATGCTTATATCCGATTTGGTATCGATTCCGTGAACTACTATGAATTCCGTCGACCATTGTTGCGCGGATGGCAAGACATTCACATTATCATGGGCGACCTTACCGCCATCAAGCAGATCCGAGATCAAGCTCGCACGCTCGATCGTCAAGAATTCCCCGTTCCGGGAGATGATCAAGCAATTTTTGCCATTCGAGGAAATCCCATCCTTACACGCGTTCAGTTCGTTGGATTTGGAGTTGCCAATCCTGCCCAACGGTATCCGAATGAACTCACTACGGATATGTGGGTAGACGAAATGCGGTTAGTGGAACCAATGGACGATACAGACTGGGCCGCGGTTGCAAGTGGGTCTCTACGATTGGCAGATCTTGCAGAGATTCAAGGGTCGATCAAGCATTCACAACCAAACTTCCACCGATTGGAAGAACGGTTCGGGAATCGCATGATGACTACGAATTGGAATGTGACCATGGTGGCAGGACTGGAGAAGCTTTTGCCGAAGGAACTGAATCAAACGAGGTTGCCACTGAGCATTACGCACACAGAGATTGCAGAGACTCCGTTGTATGCGGCACAGAACGACGTAGAGCTTACACGAGCAGCCGAAGCAGTGAAGCGTGATACACTATCCAAGGGGGCCACCGCTCAAGCTGCGGGTGAAGCCTACGATCGCGTGATCACAAGGTCGCAACGCGTCGTGGTGCAAGATCAGATTGCCATGACAGGCATTAAGCTTGGCATCCCAGTGAAGAGTTGGCTGATTGATGACACGTTCAATAGGATGACGTTCGCGTACAGCTATTCACAAGAATTTGAACGCAGTCAAGTTGTGCAGTCGAAATTCCGTTGGAATTGGCAGTTCAAAGCAGACTATGCAGTTACCATCCCCGCAAAGTATGATGTGAGTCCGGCCAAGTTCCTCGAGAGTGTGCCCGGACTCAAGGCCTATAAAGACTTCAAGATCAATTTCCTGCCTTCCAACATCAATCTCGGATTGTTCCTCACAAGGTCGCGCGGTACGGAACAGTCGAGATTCCTCGACTTTCCAAGTCCTGTCGTTCGTGAATTCGTTGGGCTCACAACGGCATCCTTTAACTGGAAACTCGTCGAAAATGGATTCCTAAGTCCGATCATCGACTATAAGGTTATGTCGTACAGCACGCTCGTTCCTCTCGAACTCGATGCTAATGGAAAACAGCGAACGGGTAGCGACTTGGCCTCGCAGATATTCATGAACGATGGCTTTATAAATCTTGGAACAACGAACAGATACGATCAGACTGTTACGATCACGATGCGTCCAAAACTTCCGGACTTCTGGGGATTGAACAGACTGATCGAGACGACGGCGTCGTATTCGTCGATCTACAACTGGTTCGACCCATTGCAACCGGATCCTGCGCAACGAGATATCGTTCGCACGGCGAAGTACAATGCAACATTTCGTGTTAGCCCGATCCTGCGTTGGCGACAACTTGGTCAAGAGATTTTTGGTGCACCGCGAAAGACTCCCGAAGGGTTCATGGGTGATCTTGGTAACGCACTTCAAGACATTTTCTTCGGTTTCGAAAACCTAACGTTCGTGATCAACAATAACACGACCTCCACAAACGGTGGCGTGCTTGGTGGTGCGAGCGGCGTTACCAATCTCTGGGCTCGTACGCTTACGTTCCGTGGAAACGATCCCATGTGGGGACCAAGCACGGCATATCAACTTGGTTTGGTCGACAGTCCGCATGGCGGCATATCGATTGAGCCAAGCTCGTCCTTCCCGTTCTTCAAATTCGGCACCAGCACGGGACTACGTCCGGCTAATGGTGTCATGCAGGACGACTATTCCCAGAAAACCACGCTTCAGTTTCAAACAAGTCGGCCTTTGTGGCCAGGCGCAACACTAGACCTGACGATGAAGAGCGACTTCGGCTATACCAAGAATCAACGTGTGCTTACCGATGCTGCCGGCGTGCCGACGTTTGCGAACGTGAACAAACGCCAAACGCTGGATCGCACATTCTTAAGCATTCCATCGTGGTTTGTGTTCGGTGCGTTCAATGACAACGTCGAGAACGTGATCAAACTCTACAATGTGAAGAAGGCACAGATACTCACAGAGCCAGACACGTCAAAACGAAATCAGCAACTTCTCGAAGCGCTTGCCACGTCGTTCCAAGATGGTTTTGAATCGTTGCAACTCTTCTCAGGCGAACTTGCACGGATTGCCCCGGCCCTTAACTGGACGTTCCGTTGGGACGGCATCGAGAAGTTCCCACTCTTCAAAGGCATTGCCCAGCGTGTTTATCTCGAGCACTCCTACGTGAGCACCTATCAAGAGAATGCTCGTATCAATGATAACGGTCGGGTGATCGAAGTGCAGCAGATATCCACCGGTTTCCAACCACTCATTGGGATCACGATGAACTTCGACGACCAGAAACTCAAGGGGACATTGACGGCAACAGTGCGATATAACACGAAGACCAATTATCAATTGAATGCCTCGGCGCGAAGTACGATCGCTCGTGAAGTGCAAAACGAACTCCAGATCCAGGCCTCGTATTTGAAGCGGGGGATGGTGATATCGTTCCTTGGACTAGACCTGCAAAACGACGTGGAGTTCACGTTCTTAACACAGATCCGCCATTCGACGAGATCCCAATTCGACGTACTCGACTATAGGGGCGAAGACGGATCTCTTGTGGACGGAACCACCCAGATTACCATCGAACCTCGTGCTCGTTACATCGTGAGCAATCGCGTCACGGCATCTGCATTCTTCCGGTATGAGGGGAACTTCAGCTCCGGAGCCACAAGTCCAGGATTCTCGACGTCGCAAGTTGGCGTCGACATCAGACTGTCCATCTCCGGCGGTCGGTAGCGGCGTGGAACGCTTGTGAAATCTGTGTAATTTGCGCTTTCACTCTCGTTCTCGCATCGTAGGAAATCATGGGTAAGGTCATTGCCGTAGCAAATCAAAAGGGTGGCGTGGGAAAAACCACAACATCCGTCAATCTAGCAGCATCACTCGCCGCGGCAGAGCAACGTACATTGCTCGTAGATATCGATCCTCAGGCCAACGCAACGCATGGATATGGCATCGATACATCGACGCTCGAGAAGACCGTTTACGAAGTCTTGGTGAACGGACTTCCCGTAGAGCAGACGATCTGCAAAACTGCTCTTCCCTATTTGGACGTTGTTCCGTCGCATATCAATCTTGTTGGCGCAGAGATCGAACTTGTTGGTATTCCGAATCGTGAGTACTTGATGAAGCGCATTCTGCAAAGCATTCGCAATGAGTACGACTTCGTCGTTATCGACTGCCCGCCGTCGCTCGGACTGCTCACACTCAACGCTCTCACCGCAGCAGACTCCGTGCTCATTCCTGTGCAATGTGAATTCTATGCACTCGAAGGCTTGGGTCAACTTCTCAACACCATTGCCATCGTACGGCGTTCCACCAATCCAAAACTCGATATCGAAGGTGTATTGCTAACGATGTACGATAGCCGTCTGCGCCTGTCTAATCAGGTTGTTGATGAGGTCCGTCGTCACTTCGAAGACAAGGCCTGCCGCACGGTCATCGCACGAAACGTTCGGCTTAGCGAAGCACCAAGTCACGGAAAACCGGCACTCTTGTACGACGCCTCCAGCATCGGCGCACAAAACTATTTGGAACTTGCCAACGAGATCATGACGAAGAATGGCATCGTTCCGGAGGTCGAAGCATGAAGGGTGGACTTGGCAAAGGTATTGGTGCACTGATCCCGCGAGATCTCATCAGACCTGAGAATACTTCGCAACAAACCATTGTCGACGACTCCGACGGTAGTGCCGGCATAGCATTCGTGGACGTCGAAAAAGTCCGTCCAAATCCATATCAGCCGCGCAAAGAGTTCGATCCAACGGCATTGCAAGAGCTAGCGGCGTCTATTCGAGTACACGGCGTTGTGCAGCCTATCACTGTTCGTAAAGTGTTCGATCACTACGAACTCGTAAGCGGTGAACGTCGGCTTCGTGCAGCCAAGCTCGCTGGACTCACGCAGATTCCTGCATATCAGATCAATGTTGCCAACGACGAGCAGATGATTGCCATTGCCATCATTGAGAATCTGCAACGAGAGAATCTCAATGCACTCGAGATAGCAACGAGTTATCAGATGCTCATCGAAGAGTACGATCTCACGCAAGACGAAGTAGCTGCGCGGGTGGGGAAGGATCGGTCGACGGTAGCGAACTTCCTTCGTCTCCTGAAACTTCCCATCGAAGTGCAGTCCGCTCTTGTCAAGAGGTCGATCTCCATGGGGCACGCACGTGCAATGGCGGCACTTTCCGATGAGCGCGCGCAGCGCTCAGTGCTCCGCGAAGTGATCAACCACGACCTTTCGGTTCGAAAGACCGAGACCCTTGTCAAAGATATTGAGCTCGGGCGCAAGGACATCACAAAGAGTGGCGACATTGTGTCGGTCAACAATAAAACCGTCATCATCCCTTCAGCAATCGACGGCGGTCGTGCCGACACGTCGGCATCGGTGGCTGAGCTCGAAAACTCCTTACGCCATCTCTTGCAAACTCAAGTCAAGTTAAAGATGAAGGGCGGCGAGGAGGGAATCATCGAGATCGAATTCTATTCACTGGAAGAGCTCGAGAGACTGTTGGAACTGTTCTCTTCCATTGATAGCACGAAAGGCGCTTGACCATGCAATCGATCTCACACACCACATCGGTGCGTGTCCGATATGCAGATACAGACAAAATGGGCATTGTCTACAATGGCAACTACTTGATGTTTTTCGAGATTGGTCGAACGGAACTCCTGCGATCCATGCACTTGCCCTATGCAGAGTTGGAACAACGTGGATTCTTACTGCCAGTGATGGAAGCACATGTGGAGTACAAACAGCCGGCCTTTTATGACAACGTGCTCGACATTCACACAACGTATGTTTCAGACCCTGGATCGGCCATGCTGAAGTTGTCATATTCGATCGAACGAGAAGGGGTTGTTCTTACAACCGGGTATACGAACCACGCCTTTGTACGATCGACTGATTGGAAGATGGTCCGTCCGCCTGCAGTCTTTCAAGATGCTATCCGCAAGGCTCTAGCCCTTGTGCTTTTGCTCTGTGCGTGTGTCAGTGTTTCCGTCGCGCAACAGGCCACGCTCTTTCCGTTCTTGCGCTATAACATGTCGGCTCGCGCCGCAGGCCTCGGAGGAGCGACCAACGCCCTCACCGACGACATCAGCACGCTCTTTTTGAATCCGGCGGTGTTGCCTGTTTTGGATGGACCGCAGGCCACGGCAACATTCCTGAAGCATACACTTGATATCAATTCAGGTCTTGCTGCCTACACCGATCATATCGAGGGATTTGGATCTGTGGCAGCGAGTGTGATCTATACAAGTTATGGTTCGTTCGAGAGGGCAGACCGGCAAGGCGTGCGCACCGGCACCTTCAATTCACAAGACATGGCGATTGGCGTGTCTTACGCAAACGAGATCGATTCTTTGATCACCTATGGAGCAACTGCGAAGTTTATCTATAGCGGAATCGATGATCTGGTATCTACTGCCTTGGCCATAGATGCCGGACTTCTCGTACGCATCCCTCAGACTCGTACGAATCTTGCTCTTTCAATCCTAAACGTTGGCGCCCAACTCTCCACGTACGATGGTACTCGAGATCGAATGCCGGTAGACGTCCGTCTGGGCGTGAATCACCGCCTAAAGGGATTGCCTCTCCTTGTGAACGTCTCTCTCATCCATTTGGCCGATGAAGTTCCCTCGTTCATGGACCGATTCTTAAATTTTAGCGTCGGTGGCGAACTGTACGTGGGAAAGGCTGTCCGCCTACGTGTGGGATATGATAATTCCACCCGAAACACCAGTGCCGTTAACGTTGCCTCGCAACTCACGGGACTTTCAGCCGGGTTTGGACTGATTGTCAAGTCCATAAAGATCGACTACGCAATGAGTACGTTTGGCTCAGCCGCACTTCTGCACAGGTTTTCCCTAGGTGTGGATTTGTAGTGGAAAACCCCTAAGTTTGTAACTCTTAACCAATTCCATGTTCAATTTTCAGGATCTATATCTGTGAAGCACATTCTCCTTAGCGCCTTTGTGGCCTGCACGATGATCGCTGGTTCAACACTCGCTTCTGCACAACAAAATCTCTCGCCTACCCAAGCTGAAGTGGTAACGATCAAGCCTAAACTCAAATTGGGCGATGTCAAGGCCGTGGCTAACTTCATTGGTGGAGTAGATATCAAAGGAAATGAAGTTGACGCGTTTATTGAAGTGAAGAAAACACTGACAACCGCCGCAGAATCAGCCGCCAAGGCTGGAAAGAAGGACGACGACGTGATAACGGTAGACCTCAAGTTGGACGTCGCTCAGAACCTATTCCTCTTGATGCAGCGTGCCTCACTTAAGGGCGCCGAAGCGGAAAAGTTCAAGGAGATCACATCGTCGATTCAAGACGCGGCGAAAGAAGCACAGAAAAAGTGAGAAGTGAGAAGTGAGAAGTCAAGTGAGAAGTGAGAAGTGAGAAGTGAGAAGTCAAGTGAGAAGTGAGAAGTGAGAAGTGAGAAGTCAAGTGAGAAGTGAGAAGT
>Ga0105049_10000986_pt1 | contig 32924 bp, 33 predicted proteins | sample MAT06_FD_78087 | JGI IMG/M metagenome (GOLD analysis project Ga0105049, IMG submission 78087) | Freshwater microbial communities from Lake Fryxell liftoff mats and glacier meltwater in Antarctica - MAT-06 | ecosystem: Environmental > Aquatic > Freshwater > Ice > Liftoff microbial mat | place... | reverse complement strand
TCAACAGAGTAGGGGAAGATGGAAACGGAATCAATTATTCGGGAGATTCAGTTGCACTGAACTACTTGGGTGAGAAAATGAGTAGTTTAAAGGAAAATGCCGATGGTATCGAAATCGTTACCTTGAATTATGATAAATTAACACATTTTAGAAATCAATTTCCTGCAGGTTTAGATGCAGATGTATTCGAAATTTTATGATAAAACTTAAATTTATTTTCATTTTCTTATTATTTGGTGCAACTCTGAATGCGCAAGTAACTTTCAAAGTAATTGCTCTACCATCGAATACACCTGCAAATGCTCAACTTTACATTGCAGGAAGTTTTAACAATTGGAATCCTGGAACTGCGGCTGGTATATTAAATGAAACCATTGATGGAGCTCCTGCCATCACCTTAAACATTTCAGGAACAATAACTTGCAAGTTTACTCGCGGAGATTGGGCTTCTGTAGAAGGCGATGCCGCTGGAAATGTAATTGGTGACAGACAATTTACCGTTACTCCATTTGACACTGTTCTGATCTCGATTTTAAGTTGGGAAGATTTAGGTGGAAATACTTCAGGCGGAACAGCACTGCCTTCAGTAAGTGTTTTGTCTCAGAATTTTTCAATGCCACAATTGAACCGGTCACGAAGAATCTGGATTTGCTTACCAACCGATTACCAAACGGCAACTCAAAAAGAATATCCAGTTGTTTACATGCACGATGGACAAAATTTATTTAACAATCAATTATCATTTGCTGGTGAATGGGGAATAGATGAAACCATGCGCGATTTGCAATTAGCAGGAGATAGAGGTGCAATAATTATTGGTATTGATAATGGTGGGGCAGAACGTTTAAATGAGTTGAGTCCTTGGGTGAATTCTAGTTATGGTGGAGGTTTGGGTGAAGCTTATACCGACTTTATTAAATTTACTTTAAAACCTTATGTAGATGCTAATTTTAGAACATTGCCAGACAGACTAAATACTGCAATAGCTGGAAGTTCAATGGGCGGATTAATTTCTATGTATGCTGCAGTAAGGTATCCAGAAACATTTGGAAAGGCCGGTATTTTATCTCCCGCATTTTGGTTCAGTGATTCATTAAATACTTGGCTCAATGGTGTTACAATTCCTTCGCAAATTCGCACTTATTTTGTCGCAGGAACAACCGAAAGTTCCAGTATGATTCCATCTATCAATCAAGTAAAAAATACCTTGTTACAAAAAGGTATTATTGATACAAATATTAGAGTTGTTTCGAAAACGGATGGGCAACACAGCGAATGGTTTTGGAGAAGAGAGTTTCCTGAATTGTATAAATGGTTGTTTAGGTCTGAAAATACGACCACATCTATTCTTCCTTTGAATCAATTGTCTGTTAAAATTCAACCTTGCCCGTTTAACGAACACTTAGAAATTTTCTTTCCTGATTTAGAAAGATACACCATTCAAATTAGCGATATAACTGGCAAAATTGTAATGACAGTAGATAGCATAGTTAGTGAAACACTTAAATTACATACAAACTATTTACAAGCAGGCATTTACACGATTCAAGTCAATAATCAAAAAGGAGAAAGGTTTCAACAAAAGTTGATTAAGAACTAGTCTTTACTTTCTTTTTATTTAAAATGTAAATTATTCCTACAGTATATTGAACCGATTGCTTATTGAATGCGTTGGCGCCACTAATGCTTTCTACAGGGAAAATAGGGTTATTTATTTTAGTTGCATTTTCGAAAATGTAGTTTTGTGTAAGTGGGGCTCTGTATCTTAGAGAAGTAGATAACATGAATCTACTTGAAATTTCAGAAATCCATTCTATGCCCATTAATACATTAAAGGCAATGCTATTATTTTGTTTAAGTGTTAAAGATTCTTCACTTGTTACAGATAGAAAAGGTGGTAAGCTGATAATAGTATCAGATTTTTGAAGTAAAATTTCATTAAAAGCAAGCAAAAGCTGGCCTTCAACACCAAGTTGAAATAAAATTTTGGTGTGCTCATTTAAATTCAACGGGGCAATTAAGCTGGCGTTGATTCCAAAGTTATTACTCGAAATTTTACCCGTATTGATAAATCCCTGCGTGGTTTTAATCAATCTTTGTGTAAAGTCGGCCCCAACTTTCCAAGTAAGTTTTTTGTCTAAATTTCTTAAGTAATTGATTTGTATGTTTTTACCAACTCCATTGGTCAATCTAAATGTATAGCCTGTTGTGTCTGTGTTTGCATTATTTGCACCTGCGCCAAGTTCACCAAGAGATTCGTCCCATCTATTGAGTTCTGTATTCCCTCCAATGTTAAATTGGAAACCCGATTTAATGAATTTCTCTTGCGCATTTAGTGATGTGAGCAAGGCAATAATGGATAAAAATGTCAATTGAATTTTCATAGTGTATGAAGTTAAGAGTACAAAAAAACCGGCAATTACTCCGGTTTAAATATTAATCGATTGATGTATAATCAAATGTTTCAAGAAATTTTGTTGTATAATTTCCAGCATTAAAGTCAGGATCTTCCATCAATTTTCTGTGAAAGGGAATGGTGGTTTTTATTCCATCAATTACAAATTCAGCGAGTGCTCTTTTCATTTTTGCAATTGCTTCTTCTCTGCTTTGTGCAATTGTAATGAGTTTAGCAATCATCGAGTCGTAATTCGGAGGAATTGTATAACCTGCGTAAGCATGTGTATCTAATCTAACTCCGTGACCTCCAGGGGCATGGAAAGTAGTAATTGTTCCTGGTGAAGGACGGAAATTATTATAAATATCTTCCGCATTTATCCGACATTCAATAGCATGCATTTGAGGGTAATAATTTTTACCTGAAATTGGAATTCCTGCTGCAACTTTAATTTGCTCTCTAATTAAATCATAGTCAATAACTTCTTCAGTAATTGGATGTTCTACCTGAATACGTGTATTCATTTCCATGAAAAAGAAATTTCGGTGTTTATCTACTAGAAATTCAACTGTTCCACAACCTTCATAATTTACTGCCATAGCAGCTTTAATTGCTGCTTCGCCCATTTCATCTCTCAATTCTTGCGTCATGAAAGGAGAAGGTGTTTCTTCCATTAATTTTTGATGTCTTCTTTGGATAGAACAATCTCTTTCACTCAAATGTACCACTTTGCCATATTGATCGCCAATAACCTGAATTTCAATATGTCTTGGTTCTTCAATGTATTTTTCAAGATACATTCCATCGTTTCCAAAAGCAGCTCCAGCTTCTTGTCGAGCAGAATCCCAAGCATTTTCAATATCTTCTTCTTTCCAAACAATGCGCATTCCTTTACCACCGCCTCCTGCTGTAGCTTTTAGGATAACGGGATATTTTATTTTTTTAGCAGTTTTTTTAGCATCAGTAACACTTTCTAACAAACCATCTGAACCAGGAATGGTTGGAACACCCGCATTTCTCATGGTTTCTTTGGCCATAGATTTATCTCCCATTCTATCAATTTGATCAGGAGTAGCGCCAATAAATTTTATGCCGTGTTCTTTGCAAATTTTAGAAAACTTAGAATTTTCTGAAAGAAATCCATATCCAGGATGTATTGCATCTGCATTTGTAATTTCTGCTGCAGAAATTATGTTTGCAATATTTAGATAGGAGTCCTTGCTTGGCGGAGGCCCAATACAAACTGCTTCATTTGCAAATCTAACATGTAAACTTTCTTTATCTGCTGTAGAATAAACAGCAACAGTTTTAATGCCCATTTCGTGTGCAGTTCTTATTACACGTAAAGCAATTTCGCCGCGGTTGGCAATTAGTATTTTTTTAAACACGTATTATTAGGTTTAAACGGGAAACAAAAGATTATGCGGGTTCAACCAAGAATAAGGGTTGATCGTATTCAACTGGAGTGGCGTCATCAACCAAAACCTTTACGATTTTGCCTTTTACATCACATTCAATCTCATTAAATAACTTCATAGCTTCAATAATGCAAATAACTTTTCCTGAACTCACTTCATCGCCAACATTCACAAATAATGGTTTATCGGGACCAGCAGACCGGTAAAAAGTTCCAATCATTGGAGATTTAATTGTTATTGTGTTGCTCACTGGGGCAGGCGCAACAGCAGCAGGCGCAGCAGCAGGTGCTGCTACTGCTTGAGGAACTGCAATAGGAGCAGGTTCAGCCGCAACTTGATATACAATGTTCTCTTTTGCCTTTGCAGTTGATTCAGTTTTAACTGTTAATTTGAAGTCATCTGTTTCTAAAGAAACTTCACTGACACCTGATTTTGCAACGAATTTAATGAGATCTTGGATTTCACGAATATCCATAAAATGTTTTTTTTAAGTGGGTAAATATATGAAAATATGATAGTGTCTAACTTAAGAATTATAAGCCCATTTGAGCCAAATTGCCCCCCAGGTAAATCCTCCTCCAAATGCAGCCAATATTAGATTATCGCCTTTCTTAAGCTGCTTTTCCCATTCCCATAAACAGAGTGGAATGGTACCGTTTGTTGTATTTCCGTAACGCTGAATATTAATCATTACTTTTTCTCTTCCTATTCCAATGCGATTGGCTGTAGCGTCAATAATGCGAAGATTTGCTTGATGAGGAACCAACCAATCTATATCTTCCGAAACGAGATTGTTTTTTTCTAAAATTTCTGCAGCAACTTCAGCCATATTGGTAACAGCAAATTTATAAACTTGCTGTCCTTCTTGATAAACAAAATGTTCGCGCGCGTCAATTGTAGCATGGCTTGCAGGCTTTAAAGAGCCCCCAGCTTTTTGATGTAAATGGTGCCTTCCTGCACCATCAGATTTGAGGATAGTGTCCATTACACCTAAATCTTCTGTAGTTGGCTCTAGTAATACAGCAGCGCAACCATCACCAAAAATTACGCAGGTTGTTCTATCTGTATAATCAATTATTGAAGACATTTTATCACCTCCAACAACTACAACTTTTTTGTGTGCTCCCGTTTCAATAAACTTTGAACCTGTTGTTAATCCATATAAAAAACCACTACAAGCAGCTCCTAAATCAAAACCCCAAGCATTTTTAGCCCCAATTTTATCACAAATTATATTCGCAGTTGCCGGGAAAACCATGTCTGGAGTTATGGTAGTGCATATTAGTAAGTCTATCTCTTCAGGTGTAGTTCCAGTTTTTTCCAACAAGCCTCTCACTGCCTCGGCAGCCATGTCTGACATGCCTTTTGACTCACCTTTTAAAATTCTTCTTTCAGAAATTCCTGTTCTGCTCGTAATCCACTCATCTGTAGTTTCTACTAAAGTCTCAAGTTCTTTATTACTTAAGATATATTCTGGAACATATCCATTTACTCCAGTAATTGCTGCGTGAATTTTACCCATGTTGAAGTACTGATTTTATTTTGTCTTTTAATTGAGCTTGCACGACATCTTGCGCAAGTGTAATCATATTTTTAATTGCTTTAGCATTCGAAATTCCATGACCAACAATAACGGTAGAATTTATTCCTAGAATTGGAGTTCCTCCGTAGTCTTCATAATTAAATCGATTGAAATATTCATCGTTAATATTTCTTCGCTGTATAATCTTGTAAAAACTCTCTGCCAATTTTAAGACAACATTTCCTGTGAAACCATCGCAAACCATTACGTCAGCTTTGTTGTTAAAAAGGTCTCTTCCTTCTATGTTGCCTACAAAGTTTAATGCGCTGCTTTCGTTCAATAATTGGTAAGAAGCTTGTGCTAAAGCATTCCCTTTTTCAGGCTCTTCGCCAATATTTATCAGGCCAACCTTGGGTGAAGATATGTTTAGAACACTTGATGCATAGGTGGATCCTAATAAAGCGAATTGTAATAAAGTTTCTGGTTTGCAATCAGCATTAGAACCAACATCTAGCAAAATGCCAAAACCGCCATCTTCTTTGGGTATCAAAGACATAATACAAGGTCTTTGGATTCCTTCAATTGGTTTTACGCTTAGAACTGCTCCAACAAGCATTGCTCCGGTATTTCCAGCGCTAACAAACGCATCAATTTTTCCTTCTTTCAGTAAATTATAACCGATGGAAATACTAGAATCTTGCTTTTGTGTGAATGCTTTTGCAGGATGGTCTCCCATTTCAATAACAGAATCAGAAGATACGATATCAAATTTAGAGGAGTCGAACTGCTGACTTTGTAAAATAGCATTGATTTTTTCTTTATCTCCAATCAACACCAAACGGCAAGACGTAGGAAGTACGTTTGCCGCCAGAATTGCACCGTTGACAGTAGCGAGAGGAGCAAAATCTCCTCCCATAATATCTATTCCTATGTGCATCGAAATTCCGCTAGTTGAGCAGTGATTTCGTTGTGCAATTAGGCAGTAACTTTTGCCGGAACTAACACTTTGCCTTTATAGTAAAGGTCTCCCTCAACATAGTAAGCCCTGTGAAACAAGTGTATAGCGCCTGTTGTTGAACACTTTGCTAAAGTTGGAGCTTCAGCTTTGTAGTGAGTTCTGCGTTTATCGCGGCGTGTCTTCGAAATTTTTCGTTTCGGATGTGCCATAGTTTATCGTTTTATATTCGGTTTATATTTTGTCTTTACCCAAGTTACGCAGTTTGTCCCAACGTGGGTCAATGGTTTCTTGAGCGGTAATTATTTGTTCTTGTTGAAATGCTTCTAATCTTGCAATGACTGTTTGGTCACATGAATTTTTATCCAAAGTAATCTCACAAGGTACAAGTCTTAAAGGCAGTGATAGCGCAATACAATCGTAAAGGTGCTGATATAGATTAAACTGATAGTCTGTTCTCGGAATTACTATTAAATCATCTTCTTCCTGATGAGCATCTCCTAATTGAACAATCAATCTGTGTTCTCCTTTTAAAGGCAAATATGAAAAAGAAGCGCACCGGTCGCATTCAACTTCCACTTTGCCTTCAAATTCAATATCAAACGTCATTAAAGTAGGAGTTTTATCTAACGCAACTTTTACTTCAATGTCACCTTTTTGTATCAAACCATTTTCAAGGTTTTTAAAGAACGTATCATTAATATGAAATTCATATTGATGATTCCCAGTTGATAAGCCAGAAAATTGAATTACAAATTGATCGAAATAGTCCAACATCAGAGCTCTATAGAAAAAGGGACGCAAAGATACATTTTTTTCGAAATGTTCAAACAAGAATTTTTAGTTGATGTAATTTTATTGAAAATTCGGTATTTAGGGAACCTCTAAAAAGGCAGATATTGAGGCGAACAAGAAATTAAAAACGCAGCATAAATAAGGTATGTGAGGCTTTTAATTTTAAAATCTAACGAAGAAAGCAGGGTTTTTAGAAGTTCCCTTTAATCTTTAAATTTCTTCGGCCACAACCTCTTTTACTTCTGGTAGCATTCGTTTTAACAAATTTTCAATTCCAGATTTTAAAGTAACTTTTGATGAAGGACAACCTGAACAAGAACCTTGCAGCGCCACAGTTACAACACCATCATTAAATGATCTAAAACTAATAGCTCCTCCATCTTCTTCCACTGCGGGTTTTATGTATTCTTCTAAAATGTTAATTATTGCTTCTTCTACACTGCCTTGTGTTGGAATAGAAACGGCGATTTTTTCTTGATTACTTTCTTTTTGTTCTGGATAAATTTCAATAACAGGAAGAGCTTTTGTAAAATAATCTTGTAAAAATTCTCTCACAGGACTCACTAATCTATTCCATTCTTGAGCATCAGTCTTAGTAATAGAGATAAAATTGTTATTGAAAAATAAAGATTTAACGTAACCACCTTTGTACAATTCTTTTGCTAAAGGTGCCCCATCGCATTCATTTTCATTCAAATATTCAACTATTTTATTGGGTTCTATGATAAGTCGATTCGCCACAAATTTCATTGTATTAGGATTCGGTGTAGCCTCAGCGTAGACAATTGTTGGAGTGATAGACATATTAAATTTATTTTTGCAAAGGTAACACGAAACTCTTCATTTGCTCAAAATGTTGTTATTTTACATCTTATTTTTTCTTAGCTATCTAACAAGTGAATTCCCACCTTTTTATAAAGGCATTTTTCCTGAAGACATTCATTTTTTTGGTGCTTTTATTCAGTACATTTTCAAGTTGCAACAAAAGTGAAAAGAAAGAAATAACTACAGCCTTTTACCATTGGAAATCAGAACTAAACCTCTCTGAAAGCGATGTTAATTATTTAAAAGAATGCAATGCTTCCTTACTTTACATCAGGTGTTTTGATGTAAAATGGGACAAACAAGCGAAGCAACCAATTCCTAATGCGAAACTTAAAATAGATACAATTACAGCCGAAAATCTTGATTTTATTCCAGTAGTATTTTTGGAAAATGACGTTTTTGTAAATATAGCTTTAGATTCTATAAACTCTTTAGCGAAGAATTGCTATACGCTTATTTTGAGTACCTTCGAACAAGGTAATTTAAAATTTCCTGAAATGCAGTTCGATTGCGACTGGACTGAAAAAACAAAGGATAAGTATTTTCAATTTCTTTTAGAGATTATTCGACTCTCAGAAAATAAAAGTCAAATTTCTGCAACCATCCGTTTGCATCAAGTTAAATACTTTGATATTACAGGAATACCGCCAGTTGATAAAGGAATGTTGATGTTTTACAACATGGGGAAACTCAGCGATTATACAAGTGAAAACTCAATTTATAATGCGGCTGATGCTAAAAAATATGTTGGGTATATTCGACAATATCCGCTGCGATTAGACTTTGCATTACCTATTTTTTCTTGGGGAATATGTTTTAAATCTGGAAAAGTATTTAAGATAATCAATCAATTAAGAACAAAAGATTTAATAGGGAATTCTAATTTTAAATCTATTCACAAAAATACTTTTTCAGTTAATAAAGCGCATCTGTTTAAAGGAGTTTATTTCGAAATGGGTGATAGAATTAGAATAGAAGAAATTACCCCCGAAATTTGCAAAAATGCGGCGAATCAATTAAGCGAAAACTTAAATTCATCTATATTTAACCTTGCTTTTTATCATTTAGACTCCACTAATATTTCAATTTTCCCATCCAATGAAATTAAAAATATCGTTAGCACTTTTAATTAGTATCTTTTTAAGTCCGCTTTCAATTCAAAAGGCCAACGGCTGTAGTGATTCTGGAATGTACGATATCCGAGATATGAGCCTTTTTGCGCCAGAAATAATACAACAAGAGAAATTTGCACCCTTTTTTCTTTCTGCAAACGATTATTATGAGTCATTTAATGAGCCTTACGAATTTCAAGTTAATCTGGAAGAATGGAGCGCATTTTTTGAAGATAAAATAAAGGTAGACACACTTTTATACCTAATCTATCAAATGCCTTTTGATGATTTTAAAAAGGAACATCTGAAATATACAAATCAATCAAGCTCTGGTATATTTAGAAATGTAAATATTTCAGCCAAAAATTCTTCAGCTCTTTCTTACTTGGAAGCCGCTAAGGGATTAGAAATATATACAACAGTAAGTTACAATGATTGGACTCCTGTTAGTTTTGACGGAAGTGGATTATCAAAGCAATTAGAAAACATTTCTAATTCGAGGAAAAAAGAGAAAATTGAATTTTTAAAAATTAGATGGATTTTCCAAGAAATACGAGCCTATTATTTATTAGGACAATATCAAAAAGGAATTGATTTTATTGATAATGAATTTAAGTATAGTGCAACTATCGGTTCCATGTTTTACAGAATAATTGGGTACAAAGCTGCCTGCTTATACAAATTAAAAAAATATGCGGCTTCTAATTTAATTTATGCTAAAATCTACGATGAATATCAACAAGGAAGAATATCCGCATTTGAAAGCTTCCATCCGCAGTCGGAAGAAGAATGGAAAGTAACAATTTTAAACGCAAAATCAGTGCGTGAAAAAGAATTATTATGGCATTTATTTGGAGTCTATCTCAACCCATTGCGGGGAATGCAAGAATTAATTCAATTAAATCCTAAATCAGAATTCATTCAGCTTTTATTAATGCGCTCTATAAATATTACTGAGGTTAAATTGTTAAATAATCCTTTATATGATGGGCAAGATGAAATGTATAATTGGTCATCGGATGATGCATATTACTCAGAATATCCCGGTAACCCTGTTAATTCATGGAAATCTATCGACAAAGAAAATGTGAAGCAATTAGTCGATTTTGTGGAGGAAAATACGAAGCTCCATTTTACCAATGATGGTGTTTGGTATGTTTCTGCAGCCTATTTAAATTGGTTAATTGGGAATTATGAAAAGTGTGAATCGTGGATAAAAGAAGGACAAACTTTTGCAGAAAAAACGGAAATCTGTTTGGCCCAATTAAATAATATCAAATCTATTGTTTACACAAGTAAAATTAATAAAATTCAGAAAAAGGATGAAAGTTATGTATTGAATTTAATTACTGCAATAAGTTCTAAAAGCTATCCTGCTCTTAGGTCTGAAAATACGGTAAGATGGATTAAAACGCATTTTTCAAAGTTGTATTCCGCAGAAGATCCAATTCGAGCGGAATTGTGCAAATCTAATGTTGATGAATTTTATAAGAAGGAAGAGAACATTCAGCAGATGATCGATTTTATGAACCAACCGAATGTTACAGAATGGGATAAATATATAATTACTAATTATTTTTTGAAAATTTCTGAATTGTACGAAATTCAAGCGGTGCAAAAAGCTATGAATCATGATTTTATTAGTTCAGCAACAATATTTAAGAAAAATGCTGCCTCTGGAGCGGGCGAGCTTCTTGGAAACCCGTTCAATATAAGAATTAAAGATTGTCATGACTGTGACCATGCGATGCCTCAAAAAGTAGTGTATACCAAACTGGGATTTGTAGAGAAAATGATTGAACTCTCCCAAAAAGCTATTTCAGAAAAAGATACCCAAGAGAGAGCCAATAATTATTTTTTATATGCGAATGGTTTGTATAATATGACGTGGTACGGTAATGCACGGGTATTTTCTGCAACTTCCATCAATTGGAATTACCAAGAATCAAATAGATTTGATAGGTATTCATTTAAAAAATCGCAAGAGGTAGGGGCTTATTACAGCATGAAAGAGGCTGAAAAGAATTATTTATTAGCATTATCACTTTCGAATAATAAAGAGTTTAAAGCCAAATGTGTTTGGATGCTTGCAAAATGTGAACATAATGCTTGGCTCGAAAATTCTTGGGGAGAAGGTAGTGGGGATTTTGAAGCTGGAAAATATTTTAAAATAATGAATACATACAAGGACGCAAAATATTACAAAGAAGTAATTGCTCAGTGTGGATATTTTTGCACATATAATTCACCTGGGAACCCAACTTGTATCAATAATAAAGAGGACTAATAAATGGAATGAATAATTATTTCTTTCCCATTTAGAATTATTTTATCTCCTTTAGTCTTCTCTTTTAATAATGCTCCAATGGGAGATAGAATACTCAGTACATTTAAATTGGAATTTTCATATTTTATTTTCCCCAATGCAAGCGCAAAATAAATTGTACCAATATTAGTTTCAATTAAGCTTCCTGTATTTATTTTAGCATTACTATTTAATGGATTTATTTTATTTAAATCTGTTTTTGATTCTTTTAATTCTTTTAAACGATGATTCGCAAAATCGATTTCTTGCTGAATCATTGCTCTAGAGGTTTCATGTTTGTCGCCAGCGCTGCTTTTGGTGTCGCTTTGAACAGAATTATTCAGTTCTGAAATCTCCTTTTGAAGCTGCTCTATTTTCGAATCAATTATTTGGATGCAAGTTGCATGAATGGCTGCTTTATCCATTAATTTAAATAAAGAATTGATATATTAAGAATACTGGCAAAACTCACCCAAAGTAAATACGGAATTTGAAGAAAACTTGATACAGCATCTAATTTCCTGAATTGTAAAATCATAATAAAAATTGAAATCCAAAGTAATATTATATCAACTAACGCAAGTCCTACTAAGTGGAATTTAAAAAATAGTATGCTCCATAAAAAATTTAAAACAAGTTGAATTCCGAACACTATTAACGCTTGATTCCTTTCTTTACTTTTTACCAAATCGCTTATTCTGAATAATGAAATACCCATTAAAATGTAGAGAACTGTCCATACAGGACCAAATAATTTATTGGGCGGATTAAATGAAGGTTTGATTAAAGTGCTATACCATTCTCTAACGCCTTCCACTGTTATATATCCAGAAAGTCCACCAACTGTAATTGGTAATAATAGACAAATAAAAAGTTTAAGGATTTTATTCATTTTCGTAGAACTTTATGGCATGTTCGTTATCAACAACCATAGATGGAGTGCCATTAAAATCAGCAACTTTCCCTTCAATACAAATTGTTTTGCCAAAAAGTTCTTCATTTGGTAAATAGGAAAAATTAATCACTTTGTCTTTAAAGATTGTGATAGTAAAAATTTGATTCGGAAATCCCTTATCTAAATTTAAAAATATATTTCCTTTGGAAGAAAGCTTCGTACTTACCACAGTTCCGCAAACTGTAATTGTTTCGTTCAAGCCTTTGTAAAGCTTTGCTTGTACAGTATTAAAATGCTTCTTGGGAAGTTCTGTTGGGTCTAATGGTTTAATGTCATTTTGTTCTTTTGGCGACATCCAAGGCTTTACGTCTTTTTGTTGCTCAAGCTCTTTTTCAAGTTCGTCTGGCAATGCAGCAAAAAAATTGATTCCAGTTAAAGACTCAATACTGTCTATTGAAACTGAATAGCTTTCCGTCGGACCTTCACAAAGCTTATTTGGCATTAAGAAACTTATCGCTCTTTTGTTCACCTTGTCAACCACAACTTTGTAATAATAAACGGGTATCGTTGGTTTATTTTTCGCCCTTTCTACTTTCGGCAAACCCTCTCGTAAAACGGGACCCGTTACTACATACAAGTCAGTTTTATTTTTGTCAACGTAAGACCTAAAAAGGTCTTCTAATTTAGCCCAACTAACTCTATTAAATTCTGGTCGCTGTGGAGACATATTAGAATAATAAAAACTTTCGGATAATGCTTTTGCCGACCACCTGAAATCGGCTGAAGGCGCTAAATGTCCACGGTCAAATCCAAAGCCATCGTATTTAAAATTGCCATCGGGTAATTTTTCTTTTAGGAAGTAGTCTTCCTCAGTTGCAGAACCAGTTTTTATTAAGCTATCAGGTCTAAAGTCATTACTTCTGCCTATTAAACCTGAAGAAACATCAGGTGTAATGATATGCGCCACCCATTTAGCTTGTTCGTCTTTTTCGCTGTACACTAAAGCCATTGCCGCATGCATTATTACTTCTTCGCCCACTAAAATTTCAGGCAAAACTTCTTTTTCTAAATCAAGCCGAATTCGGGCAAGTTTCAATCGTTCTAATTCAGTTTTTAACTGTTTTTCATTTTCCTTTAACTGCTCTACTTCTTTTTGTTTTGCATTTATCTGGTCAGTAAGTGATACTTGTCCAAAAGCAGAAGAAATAAATAAAAGAAAAAGTAAAGATAATGCTGATTTCAATGCACAATAATTTTTGTAAAGGTGCAAAACAATTCGGTAAAGGGCATTTATTTTTTTTGCTTCTTTATTAAATGTAAGCATTTTCCCAACATTTCATCAGGAAGTAAAACGGGTAGTTGAGAAAAATAAAAGTCCTTTTGGTTATAAGTTACAATGTAATCGCAAGAAGAATTTTTGGCAGAATAATACTGCACACCATCTTCCAAATCTCCAATTTTCTTATTTTCAAGCGCTTGTTGCACTTCATTTTGTCCGCAGTTGCATATTTTAATATTCTGCATGAGCAATTCCATTCGTTTCCTAGTTTCTTTCTCGCCATGTTTTTTTTCTGAGAAATAGGCAGTAATACCAAAGCTTAATGCAGAAGAAAATAGTTCGATTGTAGGAAAATTCTTGAGACTCAACACTCTTGCACAAGCATCATAGTGAGGCATTTCTTTATTTATTACCGAAATTAATATGTTGGCATCTACAAAAATACGCATGCTTATTTTGAAGACTTTTTAGACCTCATTTCATCTCTCCTTTTTTTGGAATCTGGCGGAGTAGCAACATATTCTGCTTTACCTTCAGACACATGATTTACCCAATCAGAAACAGGAAAATCTTCAAGGTTATAGGAAGAATTTGAGGTAAGTCTACGTAATAAAATTTCTGTAAGCCTACTCAGACTTATGCCGTTTTGTTCTGCATAAGCTTTTGCTTTTTCTATAACTTGAGTATTAAAGCTGAGTGTTACTTTTGAATTGTAGTACATCACAAAATTTTATACCACAAAAATAAAAATTCTTTACGTGCAATTTACATCACCCCCAAAAAAAAATTAGCTATTAATTAACTTCTTATACCGAATCCTTTTGGGTTCAACATCTCCAAGTCTCTTTTTCTTGCTTTCCTCATATTCTGTATACCCACCTTCAAAATAATATACACTAGAATCGCCTTCAAAAGCTAAAATATGCGTACAAATACGGTCTAAGAACCACCTATCATGGCTGATTACAACAGCGCAACCAGCATAGTTTTCCAAACCTTCTTCCAAGGCTCTCAAGGTGTTGATATCAATATCGTTAGTAGGCTCATCTAGTAATAAAACATTGGCTTCCGATTTTAGTGCCATGGCTAAATGAAGTCTATTTCTTTCACCACCAGACAGAATACCTACTTTTTTACCTTGGTCTGCCCCATTAAAGTTAAAACGACTCACATAAGCCCTCGAATTCATGGTACGACCGCCAATTTCTATAATCTCATTGCCCCCAGTTATAACTTCCCAAACTGACTTCTCAGGATTTAACTCATCATGGGTTTGGTCAACATAACCAACTTTAACAGTTTCACCAATTTTAAAAGAACCTTCGTTTGGTTCTAACTGTTTCATTATCATTTTAAAAAGTGTGGTTTTTCCAGCACCGTTTGGACCAATTATGCCAACTATACCTGCTGGGGGAAGTCTGAAATTTAAATGCTCATAAAGCAACCTGTCTCCAAATCCTTTTGAAACATCAATTGCTTCTATTACTTCATTTCCAAGTCGAGGTCCATTTGGAATAAAAATTTCCAGTTTCTCTTCTTTCTCTTTCGCATCCTCACCCATCATTTTATCGTATGCTTGTAAGCGGGCCTTCTGCTTTGTTTGTCTCCCTTTTGCTCCTTGTCTCACCCACTCTAATTCTCTCGCCAATGACTTTTGACGTTTAGATTCCGTTTTCTCTTCTTGTTGTAATCTTTTTCCTTTTTGCTCTAACCAACTGCTGTAGTTGCCTTTCCATGGAATACCTTCGCCTCTGTCTAATTCAAGAATCCAGCCAGCAACATTATCTAAGAAATACCTATCGTGGGTAATTGCTATTACAGTTCCAGGATATTTTTGTAGATGTTGTTCTAACCAATCAATCGACTCGGCATCCAAGTGATTGGTAGGCTCATCGAGAAGTAAAATTTCAGGTTGTTGAAGGAGCAATCTACATAATGCAACTCTTCTTCTTTCACCACCCGAAAGTGTTCCAATAATTCTGTCAGATTCAGGACATCTCAAAGCGTCCATTGCCCTTTCTAACGTGTTATCAATTTCCCAAGCGTTTTTAGAATCAATCTCATCTTGTAAAATTCCCTGTCGAGAAAGTAATTTATCCATTTTGTCGCCATCAGAATAATATTCTTCTAGCCCCATTTTTTCATTTACTTCGTTATATTCTGCAAGTAAATCCATAATAGGTTTTACTCCTTCTCGCACTATATCTATAACTGTTTTTGAATCATCTAATTTTGGTTCTTGTTCTAAATATCCAACATTATAGCCAGGAGAAAACACGACATCACCATTGAATGACTTTTCAACTCCTGCAATAATTTTTAGTAAAGTTGATTTTCCAGAACCATTCAAACCTATTATTCCGATTTTAGCGCCGTAATAGAAAGAAAGATAAATGTCTTTCAACACTTGTTTCTGTGGTGGAAAAGTCTTCGAAACCTTAACCATTGAGAATATTATTTTTTTATCGTCGCTCATATTGAATCAATTAATGGTGTCAAAATTATAAAAAGATAAATGCCTAGAATATTATATTTTACCTTCTAGAAAAGCTGTAATATTTTCATTTACGAGGTGCTTAGTAATAATTCCTAGTTCTGAAGCTGCTTGTATATGTTGTATTGAATCGTCAATAAATAAAGTTCTTTCAGGAATTAAACCCGCATCTTGCAACACATATTCAAAAAATCTCAAATCTGGTTTACGCAAGCCTATTTCATAAGAAAGGTATAAAGTCTCAAAAAATGGCTCCAATGAAGGCAATTGCAAACTATTCAATAAATAGTAATTGAAACTCTCAATATGAAGTGCATTTGTATTAGAAAGTAAAAATATGCGGTGGTTTTCTGCTGCTTTTTCTAATGTAAATAATCTATCCTCAGGCAAATCAAGTAAAATAGAATTCCAAGCAGCTATAATCGCCTCTTCGCTCGTATCAACCTTGACATACTTTTTTATTTCTTTGATAAATTCATCAGACGAGATTTTACCAGTTTCATAATCGTTAAAAAGATTGCTTTGAGAAACTTGGGAGAATAATTCATTAAAATTCTCAATCCCAAGTTTCTTGAACGCTTTTACCGGTAACTGATAATCAATATTTAAAATTACTCCTCCTAAATCGAAGATAATGGCATCTATAGGTTGATTTTCGTAAATCATAGGGCTTTTAAAAAATAAAGGCGACACACGTCTAAGTGTCTCGCCTTTTATTAGAGTGGGCCTGGTAGGAATCGAACCTACGACCAACGGATTATGAGTCCGCTGCTCTAACCGCTGAGCTACAAGCCCCAATTTTTGGGAATGCAAAAGTAAATGCTTTGGGGGAATTTGCAAGTATTATTTATGCACTTTTTAATTTTATGTTTTTTACTTTCTTCCCATTAGAAACAAAAATAAAGGAAGTATTTGAGGAACGAATCCCGCTATAAATCCCGCGTAAACCTGCCCTGAAGTATGGGCTTCTACTATTAATCTCGCAGAACCTATTAATCCAGCAACTAAAAAAAGTATAGCCATTAGCACGCGCGTATCGATTCCCCAAACAAGAGCACACGTAAAAAAAACTCCACATAAGCCACCAATTCCTGTTGTGTGCACGCTTATTTTCCAAAAATAGCTTACTAAGAAAGTAATAGTTAAGGAAAAAATGCCTGAAAGTAAAAATACATAGTAAATAAAAGGAAGATGAATCTTAGTAAGGAAATAATAGTTTGCCACATGAAATAAAATCGCAAAAATGATAGGGTATTTCCTTTCAATTCTCTCATTCAGTTGAATACTCGAGATGAAGTTCATTTTTTTTAACATTATTATTAAACTCCCTGGCAGAAGCACTGTAAATAAAAAAGTGCTCATGAGAACATAATAAATCACATTCGGTTGCAATAAATTAAATCCATAAAATGGTAAATTGAAAAGTAAAATGGTTCCATAAAATGGCATCAATATAGGCTGAAAGACCCACGAAATTATTTGGGCAAGTAGTTTTATCACCCCGCAAAACTAAACAAAATAGTCGCTAAAAGTCCATTAATATGGTAGCTAAAACAATTACTAAGGGAATTCTTCTCACATAAGCAATCGTTTCTTCTCCTTCGTAAAGCAGTGCAAAAATGCCCAATAATAATAATGAAACGGGAAAAGCTGCAAACCTTCTAAATAAAAGCTCAATAAGACAGTGACTAAATTTCTTTTGAGTATCGGCTCTCTTGCCTTCTGCTTTTTTTGTATAATTGAAAACAGAGTATTGAAAAATGCAATGATTTTTGTGTACCTAAAAAAGCAATACCAATTATATTTATTATTTAGTCCAAAAATTTATACTATTATGAAGATGCAATAACTGTTTAAGCCAAATGAAATTTGACTAATACAGATATACTATCGGTATAATTTATTTATTTCCTCATCTTCTCTTTGCTTGTACATTGCAATTTAAAAAATAGAAACGCCATTGTACAACTAGGTATTCTAGGAAATTGTATTTCTAACAAAGTTAGTTTGTTAAGAAAGCTAACAAACAAAAAAAGTCGCCTTTTCGGGCGACTTTCCAATTCAGGTTAGTTGAATTGTTTAATTGAAGGTTACTGTTTTAGTAACTACCGATTCATTAATAAAATAAACTTTCTTACCATCAAATGTTTGGTTTGTCATGGAGTAAGGAGTAATTTGAACATATCCACTTCCTGCACCTAATGTTGCCATTTCATCCGCAGTAAAAGTTACTGATTGTATATTGCCAGCAACTCTTTTTTGCAACGTAGTTGTTGGAGAGTATAACGAAAAGTAAGTAGTGTCGGCTCCCGTAATTTCTATTGTAGACGAAACAGTAAATGCAGCATTTCTTGGAATAGTTGTAACTCCATCATATTTTGGTGCCACAGGAAACGATTGATTCGGTATTACATTATTAAGCGCAGGGGCTGAATTCGCAGCATTCCCAGTTACGTTCCAAGTTACTCCATCACTCAACGTTGGCCCTAATGGATTTGTCGCAGCTGGTGTGTATACATACGCATTGTTAGTTTGTTTAGTAAGGGCTAGCGTATTAATAGAAACGTCTCCTGCATCTACAAATGTTCCTCCAACTAAATTCCCAAAAAAACCAACTCCGATATTTACGGGTTGATTAATTTCACCAATACCTGGTAGCGAAATATAATTCGCTGTTTGAATTGCGATTAAAGCTCCGAATGCATCAGAACCTGCTGGGTTTATTGTTGCTGGTGCGTTTGCTGCAGGTGGTACAATAGGTGCTGGCAAATCTTCTTCCTTTTTGTCGCATGACGTTACTAGCAGTGTAAGTGTCACGAATGCTAATGTAAAAATTTGTTTTGTTTTCATAGGTTAGGTTTAACGCTGCGAAGTTAATAAGTTTCGTTTGTAGTTAAATAATAAGTAATTTATAATGATTCTATATTGAGCATGCACACTCCACATTTAGAGTGTATTATATTTTTAAATCTTGAATAGTCTACTGTAAAATACCCAACCCGAGGTATACCAAATACGGGTTTTACGGTATACAAACCCACTGTTTATTTAGGAAAAATTAAATAGATAGTAAAAACATTTTTTAGATTTTCTTTGTTTACTTCCTTTTCATGTTTGATGACTGCATTTCAATAATTACATTTGCACGCATCAAAAAAAATAAATTATATGGCAACTGTCACAACAGGCATTCTGCAATCATCTATCGGACGCAAATATATAATGGCTTTGTCTGGTCTATTTCTCTGCACTTTCTTAATCGTACACATGTTAGGCAATCTCGCCCTTTTTAAAGACGATGGGGGGCAAGCATTCAATGAATATACCTATTTCATGACGCACAATCCACTTATTATGATTGTTGCTTATGTAAATTATGCTCTCATTCTGCTCCACATAGCCTATTCGCTGGTACTCACACTTTCTAACCGAAAAGCAAGACCAGAATCTTATGCACTTGTAAATCAATCCAAAAGTGCAACCTGGTCTTCCAGAAATATGGGCATTTTGGGGAGCGTAATTCTCATATTTCTTATAGTTCACATGCGTACCTTCTGGTTCGAAATGAAATTCGGAACCATGCCAACTATTCAATATGATGGAAACGATCAAACTCTTAAAGATATGTACAGTGTAGTTGCAGAAGCTTTTTCCCAACCTTGGTATGTTGCATTATACGTTGTTTCTATGTTTGCTATTGCATTTCATTTATACCACGGCTTTCAAAGTGGGTTTCAAACTCTTGGCATCAATCACCATAAATATACCCCTATCATAAAAAATATTGGAATGTTTGCCTTTGCAGTAGTTATTCCAGCCTTGTTTGCTGCTATGCCTCTTTACTTTTTAATTCTAAATCTATAAATATCTCTAGCTATGAAATTGGATGCTAAAATACCTGAAGGACCTATTGCTGAGAAATGGACCAAATACAAAGCTACTATACCGCTCGTAAATCCTTCTAACAAACGCCACATAGAAATTATTGTTGTTGGTTCCGGCCTTGCTGGTTCCTCTGCGGCAGCTTCTTTAGCAGAAATGGGCTACAAAGTAAAAGTGTTTTGTTTTCAAGACAGTCCAAGAAGAGCGCACAGTATTGCTGCACAAGGAGGAATAAATGCTGCTAAAAATTACTCAAATGATGGTGATAGCGTTCACCGTCTTTTTTACGATACCATTAAAGGTGGAGATTACCGCTCACGTGAAGGAAATGTGCACCGCTTAGCAGAAGTGAGTACTTCTATCATTGACCAATGCGTTGCACAAGGTGTTCCTTTTGCACGTGAATACGGCGGTCTCTTAGACAATCGGTCTTTTGGAGGCGTTCAAGTTTCTAGAACCTTTTATGCTAAAGGCCAAACGGGGCAACAATTATTACTCGGTGCGTATTCTGCATTGAGTCGCCAAATTGGGAGAAAGCAAGTAGAAATGTATACCCGCCACGAAATGCTCGATGTTGTTATTATTGACGGAAAAGCACGTGGAATCATTACACGCGACCTTACCAATGGTAAAATTGAGCGTTATTTCGGTCATGCTGTTGTATTAGCAACTGGTGGTTATGGAAACGTATTCTTCCTTTCTACTAATGCTATGGGCTGCAACGTAACTGCTATTTGGAGAGCACATATAAAAGGTGCTTTCTTCGGTAATCCATGCTTTACCCAAATTCACCCAACGTGCATTCCTGTTTCTGGTGAACACCAATCAAAACTTACCTTGATGTCAGAATCATTGCGTAACGATGGTAGAATCTGGGTTCCAAAAGCTAAAAATGATACCCGCAAACCTTCCGAAATTCCAGAAGAAGAAAGAGATTATTACTTAGAAAGAAGATATCCAGCTTTTGGTAATTTAGTACCAAGAGATATTGCTTCAAGAGCAGCTAAAGAAAGATGCGATGCTGGTTATGGTGTAGGCTCCTCTAAAATGGCCGTTTATCTAGATTTCAGCGATGCCATCAACAGATTAGGAAAAGATACAATCGAAGCGCGTTACGGTAACTTGTTCGAAATTTATGATAAAATTACCGGTGAGGATCCTTATGCCAATGCAATGAGAATTTATCCTGCTGTGCATTACACCATGGGCGGTCTTTGGGTAGATTACAACCTAATGACAACAGTTCCAGGTTTGTATGCAGCAGGCGAGTGCAACTTCTCAGACCACGGCGCCAACCGTTTAGGTGCTTCTGCATTAATGCAAGGTCTTGCTGATGGATATTTCGTACTTCCTATAACCATTGGAGATTTCCTTTCAAAAGAAATTGGAACTAAAGCGCTTCCTACTGATCACCCAGCTTTTGTGGAAGCTGAAAAAGCTGTATCAGATAGAATCCAAAAATTAATGTCTATTCAAGGGAAAGAACCAGTAGATTATTTTCACAAAAAATTGGGATTAACCATGTGGGAATATTGTGGAATGAGTAGAAGCGTGGAAGGACTTGTAAAAGCTAAAAAAATTATACAAGATCTTAAAGCAGATTTTTGGTCAAATGTTAGAATTCCGGGTTCAGCAACGGAAACAAACCAAGAATTAGAAAAAGCACTCCGTGTTGCTGATCTTATTGAATTGGGCGAACTTATGATTGATGATGCCCTAGACCGTAACGAAAGTTGTGGTGGACACTTCCGTGAAGAGTACCAAACGCCTGAAGGTGAAGCCCTCCGCGACGATAATAATTTCGCCTACGTTGCTGCTTGGGAATACACTGCCGACAATCAACCTGAGGTTTTACACAAAGAGCAACTGGTTTTCGATAACGTTAAATTAGTTCAACGTAGTTACAAATAATACCTGCACCAAAAAGACTATGAAATTAACATTAAAAGTTTGGCGCCAAAAAAGCGCAGAAAATAAAGGAGAATTCAAAACATATCAAATGGATCACGTCTCCGAAGACATGTCCTTTCTCGAAATGTTTGATGTCTTAAACGACGATTTGGTGCGCAAAGGTGAAGATACCGTCGCCTTCGACCACGACTGTAGAGAAGGAATCTGTGGCATGTGTTCTATGTACATCAATGGCCGTCCGCATGGTCCGCTCAAAGGAACCACCACTTGTCAATTACACATGCGTCATTTTACTGATGGTGAAACTATTACAGTTGAACCTTGGCGTGCATCTGCTTTTCCTATCGTTAAAGACTTAATGGTTAACCGTTCAGCATTTGATAGAATCATTCAAGCAGGCGGTTACATCTCAATTAATACCGGCAACGCTGTTGATGCTAACTCAACTCCAATTCCTAAAATTGATGCTGACAAAGCTTTCGACGCTGCATCTTGTATCGGTTGTGGCGCTTGCGTTGCAGCTTGCAAAAATGCATCTGCAATGTTATTCGTTTCTGCAAAGGTTTCTCAATTAGCTTTATTGCCGCAAGGTCAACCTGAAAGAAACAGCCGTGTAAAAAGAATGGTTGAAGTTATGGACGAAGAAGGCTTTGGAAGTTGCACCAACACCGGCGCTTGCGAAATAGAATGCCCCAAAGGAATCAGCCTAGAAAACATAGCCCGGATGAACCGCGACTTCCTTGTTGCCAACGTGGTAGATTAATATTTTTTGGGCGGCTTTTCGCGCTTTCAGCCATAGTTTTTAACTAATTTGCTCACACAATTAGTTAAAAAGCTATTTGCCTCAATCACGGCCGCAGTTATTTAGACAAACTTTACATCCCAAATAATCAAGTCCAATTTTTAAATTGGACTTTTTTTATTGCATTCACTTTCAATTTAATAGATTCTAGAACCAGGAAACTATCATGAAAGATATTTGTATCTTTTGTCATTTAATTTTAAATTTTCAATTGAATTTTTAATTACTTTTACAAAATTAGAATTGAGAAATTATGAGAAATAATATACTTTCAATCATCTTTACACTTGCATGCAGTCTGTTTTCATGCGGAATCAACGCGCAATGTGTACCCAATTTTTTCATGTTTAGCAACCGTGTTGAGTGCCTAGGTGCTGCCGGTGTTAAAATTCATTGGACCCAAGAACAGTGGGTAGCTCATGACGTATATCGTCGTTCTCCAGGAGATACAGTTTGGGGTAATCCATTAGTTGCCAATTATTGGGGTAATCCAGTTCTTCTATGGGGCTCTCTCATTGAAAACTATTATTTAGCACCCGATCAACTACCAGGTACGACCTACGAGTACAGATTCACGCGCTTCGTTGGGGGCGGTTCTTACACTGGATATATTATGGCGGGTTGCGAGTTGCCAGAAACGCCTACTCGAGGTAATGCTATCATGGTAGTTTCTAACCTCATTGCCGACAGTCTCAGTTCAGAACTCGATTTAATGAGAAAAGACTTAGTCGCAGATGGATTTAAAGTTACTCGTTTTGATGTAAGCGTAACAGCATCTCCAACTGAAGTTAAAAACAGTATTCAAACTATTTATCAATCTCTTAATAACGAAAAAGCCTATATCTATCTCATAGGCAATGTTCCAGTTCCATACAGTGGTGTAATGATGAACGACGATACTTGGGAACATAGAGGAGCCTGGCCTTCAGATGTTTTTTATTCAGATATGGATGGCATTTGGACAGATTCTATTATGAATTGGACCTATTCCGCTCGCGACGAAAACGATAACGTACCAGGTGATGGAAAATTTGATAAAAACTTACTTACTTCAAAACCAGAATTTTCAATTGGAAGAGTAGATTTATCCGATTTAATCTGCTTTACAACCCTAAATGAAGTAGCACTTACAAGAAGATATTTCGCAAAAGATCACGCTTTTCGTGTGAGTTCTTTTCAAACTAACGGAGGAGGTTTTGTTTACGATTTAATGCCTTTTATATACGGTACAAATGCACAGTCAGAAGGCTTCAACGAATATTATGGTAAAATTTACGGTAATAATTTTCCAGCTTTAGCAGATAGCGTTTACACAACCTATCCATACTATAAAGCTTTTTGGTCAGGATTTCAAGATTTTCATAACAGTATATACAGTAATTCTCATAGATTTTCTTTCATTGGAGGCACTGCTGGTTATACCAATATCGACAATATCTCAACCGCTGGACAAATAGCTACTATGGCTGGTTTTAATTCTGTTTTTAATTGGACCTATGGTCGTTATTTTCCCGATTGGGACAATGTTTGTAATTTCCAAAGAATGTGTATCGCAGCAGCAGGCACTTCTCTCACTCAAATTGCCGCTGCTAATCCTTCTCATTATTATCACATGTTTGGTTTAGATAGAACAATTGGGGAAACATTGCTCGAAAATCAATGGAACAACAATCAAAACTATCATAACCTGGGTAATCCAACTGCCGATAATTATTACAGGCGAACACATATATGCATGATGGGTGACCCAACGCTCAGACTTATTTACGAAAAGCAACCCTCAAATGCTGTTGTAAACCCAGTTTCTAATTCTTTGAGTGCTTCCATTTCTTGGCAATCAAATGGAGACGTTACTGCAAATTATCTAATCTTTAGATCCAATAGTTATACCGGAAACTTTGTGCAAATAGGAAGCACTTCTGCCAATCAAACTTCATTCGTAGACCCATCACCATTATCTAATTTGAATATTTATTTGATAAGAGCTCGTGCATTATGCGAAACAGGAAGTGGAAGTTACTATAACTTGAGCCCTGGCATATTTGCAGAATTTACAGCCGCATATTCATTTTCATCAGAGCTTAATACAAGCGTCATTTGCGAAACAGAAACTTCCATCAACATTGATTATACTTTCTCTTCTAATCTTTCAAATGAAGCAGCAACTATAACTTGTTATGCTGATGTTTCAAGCCTGCCTTTTTATACAGAAACTATTACACTCAACAATACCGAGTCATTTCAATTTCAAATTCCTATTGCTACTGTTGGAACGTGGGTAAAGTATAGAACTTCCATAAATGCATTTTCAGGTCTTGAAATAGTAGATAGTATTTTTATCAATTCAAAACCAACTGCCCAATTTTCTTCTGAAATTTTAGGAGGGGCGCTAACAGCAATTGCGAATTCGGTAAATGTTAACGCATATCAATGGCTTGTAAATGGTAATATTTCTGGTAATGAATCTCAACTAACAATTGAACTTCCTACTACTATATCTACGATTATTGAGTTGATTGTAGAAAACGATTGCGGCAGAGATACAATGCAACAGACAATTTCTGTTACGGGCAACGAACAAATCGGAGGGAATAGTATTTTGTTGTTTCCTAATCCAGCTAATGATGTTCTTACATTGAGTAATGTAAATAAAATTCAAAAAATTACCGTATTAGACGCTTCAGGCAGAGTTATTGAAACATTACCTAACGTCACTTCACAAATTCAGGTGAAACATCTTTCTAGCGGTTTGTATTTTCTTAAAATTGAAGCAACAGATGCCAATTATGCCTTGCCTTTTGCTGTGAAGCATTAATTTATTAAAGCATTTTCATATCCTTTATCTATTTCTAAACGTGAACCTGTGGCTGCGGCAACTGCTAAAAAATCACAACGTTCATTTTCAGGATGCGCGTTATGACCCTTTATCCAAATGAAATTAACGTGGTGTTTTTTATAAATTTCAAGAAATCTAATCCATAAATCTTTATTTTTCTTGTCCTTAAAATCCTTTTTTACCCAACCAAATACCCATTTTAAGTTAATTGAATCTACGACGTATTTAGAGTCCGAGTAAACAGTAACTTCACTCAAAGGAATTTTAAGCGATTCTAGGCCCATTATAACGCCCAGCAGTTCCATTCTGTTATTGGTAGTTAGTCGGTATCCTCCGCTCAACTCCTTGTAATGGTTTCCCAATCTTAGAATTGTTCCAAAACCACCTGGGCCAGGATTTCCTCTAGAAGAACCATCAGTGAAAATTTCAATTGCCAATTTAAAATACTTTTAGTTTAATTTAATTTACGTCGTTTCTTGTTTATTATTCAAATAGTTTTCAATAAAAATAGGCAGATTGTTATGTTCCAGAATATGTATCTTTTCTGCCAGACTTTTGCTGTTCTCATCTTTGCTTAACATCACTTTTTTTTGAAAAAGGATGTCTCCTGCATCGTACTGTTCATTTACAAGATGAATGGTTATTCCACTATATTCTTCTTTCCCGGCAATAACAGCATCATGCACATGCACCCCGTACATGCCGTACCCTCCATATTTAGGTAAAAGTGCAGGATGTAAATTCAATATTATTCCAGGGAATTTCTCAATGAATAAAAGCGGTATTTTCTTCAGATATCCCGCCAAAATAATCAAATCAGGTCGGTACATCATTTTAAAATGAGCTAACCATTTCGCATCACTCAATTCTTCCCCTTTTATTATCTCTAAGTTAATCCGAAAATCATAAGAAATGTCTAAAAAACCTCTTCTTGGCTTGTTACTAACTAATGCAACTACCTCAATATCATTATTTTGTTTAAAATATTCAATTATTCTTCGGGCATTACTCCCTTTTCCTGATCCAAAGATAACAATCTTCTGCATTTCAAAATATGTGTTAAGGTGCGAAAATAGGGCATTTCAACTACATTCCATAAGAAATAATGAGATTCTTTCAACACCCTTCAAACCGTTTGAAAGGCCTATTAATCAACAGATGTAAAAAAATATTTTGTTTATATTTTTGTAAGATGTTTCTTTGCACAAAATTTTAGATACAAAACAAATGTCAGACATTTCTGCCCGCGTTAAAGCCATTATCGTAGATAAACTTGGTGTAGACGAAAGCGAAGTAACCACGGAAGCTTCTTTTACAAACGATTTAGGTGCCGATTCACTCGATACCGTTGAACTAATAATGGAATTTGAAAAAGAATTCAATATTGCAATTCCTGACGACCAAGCCGAAAATATCGGGACGGTAGGTGATGCAGTTACCTACATCGAAAAAAATTCGAAGTAATAACTTATTTAATACTATAATTTGAGACGAGTCGTCGTAACTGGCCTTGGTGCCGTAACTCCACTTGGTAATAATATTTCAGATTTCTGGAATGGACTTATCAATGGTGTAAGCGGCGCTGATTTTATTACTCGCTTTGATTGTTCGAAATTTAAAACGCGCTTCGCCTGCGAGGTGAAAAATTTCGACCCTTTAACGGTGATTGATAAGAAAGAAGTGCGACGACTCGATTTATATGCCCAATATGCGCTTTACGCTGCAGACGAAGCATATAAAGATGCTGGTCTCACAGCAGAGACATTCGACCCCGATCGTTCGGGCGTAATCTGGGGTTCGGGTATAGGCGGGCTAGAAACTTTTTACAAGGAAGTCGACGCTTTTTCCAAAGGTGATGGTACGCCACGTTTTAGTCCTTTCTTCATTCCAAAAATGATTGCAGATATTGCTTCAGGCCATATTTCTATGAGATTCGGGTTTAGAGGTCCCAATTTTACGACTGTTTCAGCATGCGCTTCCTCCACTAATTCTATTATCGACTCCATGTTTTATATTCGCATGGGAAAAGCAGATGTTATGATTACAGGTGGATCAGAAGCAGCAGTGAATGAACCCGGAATGGGTGGTTTTAACGCCATGCACGCACTTTCTGAAAGAAACGATTCTCCTAAAACAGCTTCCCGTCCTTTTGATGTTTCTAGAGATGGATTCGTAATGGGAGAAGGGGGTGGTGCACTCGTTCTTGAAGAATTGGAACATGCACTTGCGCGAGGAGCTAAAATTTACGCAGAAGTAGTTGGTGGCGGTTGCAGTGCAGATGCTTACCACATTACTGCTCCACATCCAGAAGGTTTAGGTGCATTAAACGTTATAAAAAGTACGTTAAATGATGCGGGAATGAGGCCAGAAGAAATAGATTACATAAATGTTCATGGAACTTCCACTCCTCTTGGAGATATTGCTGAAACGAAAGCAATTTTAGGCGTCTTTGGTGAACATGCTTACAAATTAAACATTAGTTCAACAAAATCAATGACTGGTCACTTGTTAGGTGCTGCTGGTGCTGTTGAAGCGATAACATGTATTTTATCGGTTAAAAATAACATTGTGCCACCAACAATTAACCAAGAGAATATTGACCCAGCTCTAGACCCTAAATTAAATTTTACTTTCAATAAAGCGCAACACAGAATTGTAAATGCAGCTTTGAGCAATACATTTGGTTTTGGAGGACATAACGCATCAATCATTGTGCGTAAATTTGTTCCTTAGAAAATGCTTTCTGTTTTAAGAAGGTTTTTACCTAGAACAGCAACACATCACTCCATAAAAAACTTACTAGGTTTTTGGCCCGATAACATTAGGCTGTATGAACTCGCTTTCCGACATAAGTCTGTTGCTCAAGAAATTAAAGAAGGATTTAAAGATTCTAATGAACGTCTTGAGTTTCTAGGTGATTCAATTTTAGGTGCTGTTATTACAGATTATCTGTTTAAAAAATTTCCATATAAAGACGAAGGATTTCTTACTGAAATGCGCTCCAAGATGGTAAGTCGTGCCTATTTAAATAAACTAGCACTGAAAATTGGATTGGATAAATTGATAAAATATGATGCGTCTAATAAGCTCTACAAATCTATCTGTGGCGATACATTTGAAGCATTAATTGGTGCTATATACCTCGACAAAGGCTTTCTTTTTACAGAGAAAATAATTTATTCCCGAATAGTCAAATTTCATGTGGATATTGAGGAACTCGAAAGTCAAGATTTAAATTTCAAATCAAAATTGATTAATTGGGCGCAACGTTCAAGAAAAACTATTCTTTTTGATGCTCGAGAAGAGGTTGATGCTGACAAACAAAAGCTTTATTATGTTACAGTTTTGGTAGATGATATTCCTAAAGGAGAAGGAATTGGGTTTTCAAAAAAATATGCAGAACAAGCTGCTGCTGAGAATGCATGTGCAGCTATTTTTCAGGAGGCGTAAATGTCTTAGTGTTTATTCAACAATGTGCCTTATATTCGCGAATGGCAATGAAAAAGATTATTCTTACGGATTATATTGATTATGAGTTTATTCTAATCGGTATATGCACACAAATGGATGATTTTAAACTCTGTTGGAATTTAAATAAACAACTTGAAATTGATTTGATTAGAGATATTAACGACATTACAAGTTTGCATCAGAAGAAAAAGGTAGACATTTTTTTTTCACTTTTTAATCACGTTGATACTGAAAATGATTTGCATTATTGCATCATTTCCAACAAAAGTCTATCATTAAATTTAATCCCAGAGCAAAAACAAACTGACTATTTCCTTAAAATATCTGGAGAAATAGAAGTGTTAGAGCCATCTGAAATAGTAAAAAAAATAAAGCGGATAGAAAATGTAATTGCTGCATTTTCAATAGATATAAGTTCCTTAAAATCAAAAGATAATATCATTTTTTAATTATGTCAAAAGTTCAAAGTAAAACAAAAGTTATTGCAACACTTGGCCCTGCAACTTCTACAAAGGAGGTTCTTTTAGCTCTAATTTCTGCTGGAGTAGATGTTTGCCGTGTAAATTTCAGTCATGGCTCCTACGAAGATCACGGAAAAGTAATACGATACATCAGAGAAATAAACGAAGAAAATGGTTTTCACACCGCAATTTTAGCCGATTTACAAGGTCCCAAATTAAGAATTGGAGAAGTCGAAAATAATGGCGTAGAGTTAGTTAAGGGTAACGATATTATATTTACCACACACAAATTGGTAGGAACAGCAGAAAAAGTGTACATCACTTACCCTCAGTTTCCGCAAGATGTAAAAGTGGGCGAAACAATTTTGGTAGACGATGGGAAAATTGTTTTGCTAGTGAAAGATACCAACAAAGACGACGAAGTAATTGCTACAATTGTGCATGGTGGAATATTATCTTCCAAAAAAGGAGTTAATCTTCCTAACACCAAAGTATCCTTGCCATGTTTAACTAAGAAAGACTTGGAAGATTTAAAATTTGCCCTCGAAAATGATGTAGAGTGGATTGGCCTTTCTTTCGTGAGAAGAGCGAGTGATATTTTAGAACTGAAGCACATCATTCAAAAAAATAATAAAAATGCTAGGGTTGTTGCAAAAATCGAAAAGCCAGAAGCCATTGATGAGATTGATGAAATTATAAAAAATACGGATGCTTTAATGGTTGCTCGTGGAGATTTAGGTGTTGAGATTCCAATGGAAAATTTACCCTTGATTCAAAAAATGCTGGTTAAAAAGTGTTTAGAAGCATCTATTCCAATTATTATTGCCACGCAAATGATGGAGAGTATGATTACCAATTACAATGCTACCAGAGCCGAAGTAAATGATGTTGCAAACTCAGTAATGGACGGAGCAGATGCGGTAATGTTGAGCGGCGAAACTTCTGTAGGTGCTTTTCCCGTGCGCGTTATTGAAACCGTTCAAAAAATAATTTCAAGAGTAGAAGGTTTCGAAGGGATTTATCACAAACAACATAAAGCGAGCTCATCTAAAGTAAGAATGATTAGCGATGCAATCTGCTACAATGCCTGCACTATGGCTGAACAAACTAGTGCATCTGCAATAGTAGGTATGACGCACTCAGGTTACACAGCTTTTAGAATTTCTAGTTACAGACCGAAAGCTAATATTTTTATTTTTACTGGAAATATAGCTTTACTCAACACACTCAGTCTTATTTGGGGGGTAAAAGGTTTTCATTATGATAAATTGGTAAGTACAGATCATACCATTTCTGACATCAAAAATATTTTGAAGAAACAAGGTTTTATTGCAACAGACGATATTATAATTAATGTCGCAAGTATTCCTATGCATGAATTTGGTAAAGCGAATATGTTAAAAGTTAGTTTTGTAGAATAATCCAACTGTATTAAATGAACATTTCATTATTAAAGGAAATTTGCGAAACCCCTGGAGCTCCAGGTTATGAGCAAGAAATTAGAAAACTCGTTCTCAAAGAAACGAAAGGCTTAGGAGATACTATTTCTGTAGATAATATGGGAAATGTTACTGTTTTTAAACAGGGTAAAACCAATAAAAAAGTCATGATTGCCGCCCACATGGACGAAATTGGTTTCATGGTAACGCATATTGATGAAAATGGATTTATTCGCTTTACAACTTTAGGTGGTTTTGACCCTAAAACGCTTACAGCTCAAAGAGTTATAATTCACGGTTTAAAAAATATTATGGGTGTAATGGGTTCAAAACCCATTCATTTGATGTCTCCCGAAGAAAGAGAAAAACCGCCTAAAATTTCAGATTTTTTTATCGACACAGGTATGAAAGCTGCTGAAGTAAAAGATAATGTTAGTATTGGAAATACAATTACCAGAGAAAGGCAATTAATAGAAATGGGCGATTGTGTAAACTGTAAATCTTTAGACAATAGAATTTCTGTTTACATTCTCATTGAAGTTTTGAAAAGATTAACTCATGTTCCTTATGATGTATATGCAGTATTTACCGTTCAAGAAGAAGTTGGAATAAGAGGTGCCCAAGTGGCAACTTTAGCAATAAATCCTGATTTTGGTTTTGGTTTAGATACTACAATTGCTTACGATGTGCCTGGCTCAAAAGAGTACGAGCAAGTAACAAAATTAGGCAAAGGAGCTGGTATCAAGATTATGGACAGTTCTGTAATTTGTGACCCAAGAATGGTGAAATATATGAAGTACGTTGCCGAAACACATGCAATTAGCTGGCAAGCTGAAATTTTAACAGGAGGTGGCACAGATACTTCTGGAATTCAGCGCATGACTGCTGGAGGTGCAATTGCGGGAGCTGTAAGTATCCCTACACGACATATACATCAAGTAATTGAAATGGTGAATAAACAAGACGTAGAAGACTCTATAAATCTCTTAAAACACTGCATAGAAGAGATTGACCAATTTGATTGGGCGCATGTTTAAAGTTTCCAAATGTTTTTCAAAATTTCAAGTTATATTAATTTTGAATTATATTTGGCACATCATTTGAAAATAGCGCTTGCCCAAAAAATAAACTTTATGAAAAAATTCTTACTTCTACTTCTTGCATCCATCTCAATTTGTACTCCACTTTTTAGTCAAAATTCAAATCTGGTTTTTTTCGCTGAAAATGGTGAAAAATTTACGATTGTTATGAATGGTCTAAAATACAATGAAGCACCGGCTACCAATGTAAAATTAACAGACTTGGCTCCCGGCAATTACAAAGTAAAAGCAATATTTGATGATCCAACTTTAGGCATCGTTACCAGTACAATTCAGTTAGAACCCTTTTTAGAACGCACTTTTAACATTCGTCCCAAAAAGCAAACGGGCGTTGGGAAAACCCTTAATAAAATGGGTAACCAAGTTGCAAGAGATGCCAACTTAAGAGATTCCTCAGATGTGAAGACCGATGATAAAGAAAAATACGTTATGCGGTTACTATCAGAAGTTCCTTACGGGCAGCCTCAAATGCAAAGAGTTCAACAACAACCCGTTTACAATACACAACCTATTATCGTGCAACAACCAGGATCTGTAACGCAAACCACTACAACAACTACCCGCGGGAACGGTGTTTCACCAGGTGGAGCAAACGTTTCAGTAGGAGTGAATGATCCAAGCGTTGGTGTAAATTTTAATATGAATGTAGGCGTACCGGGAACAGTTGTAACAAATGGTTCTGTGCAACAAACTACAACGACTACAACTTACGGCACACCTCAAACTCAAGTTGTTCAACAACAACAGACTTATGTAATGCCTGGTTATAACGGTCCTGTTGGTTGTCCTTGGCCAATGGACAATGCAACCTTTAACAATGCAGTTACAACAATTAATAATCAATCTTTCGAAGACAACAAATTACAAGTTGCAAAGCAAGTTTTTACAACCAATTGCATGACATCTTCTCAAGTAGCTGAGTTACTTAAATCGTTTGACTTTGAACAATCTAGATTAGATTTTGCAAAATTTGCTTATGGACATACTTTCGATATAGGAAACTATTTTATGGTGAACAATGCTTTCG
>Ga0105049_10000975_pt1 | contig 33103 bp, 26 predicted proteins | sample MAT06_FD_78087 | JGI IMG/M metagenome (GOLD analysis project Ga0105049, IMG submission 78087) | Freshwater microbial communities from Lake Fryxell liftoff mats and glacier meltwater in Antarctica - MAT-06 | ecosystem: Environmental > Aquatic > Freshwater > Ice > Liftoff microbial mat | place... | reverse complement strand
GTGGTCTGGCGGCTTAACGCCAGCATTGCCGAAATTGGCTGGGGGAGCCAGGCTTACCCATGGGTGGCGTTGTTGGCCTTGGTGTTTGCGGTGTATGGCTTGGCGCTGAGTGCCACCTCGACCCCTTTCACGGCGCTGTTGGTGGATGTCTCTGACGAGCAAACGCGATCGCGCCTCATTGGCATTGGCTGGGCCATGTTGATGGTGGGGATCATCACGGGGGTGATTATTACCAGTGTGGTGTTGCGCTCCCTCGCCCTCGACTCTTCCATCGAGCAGGTGCAAGCGTCGATTAATCGCCTGTTTATCATTGCTCCCACGATCGTGTGCGGGTTGGCGATCGCCAGCACCTACGGCATCGAACAAAAATATTCTCGCCTGCGCAGTCGATCGTCCCTGCGCGATCGAGAAGATGGCGTCACCTTCCGCCGTGCGCTCAAAATTCTGACGGCTAGCCGTCAAACCGGGCTATTTTTTGCCTTCCTACTGGTCTTGAGCCTCAGCCTATTTATGCAAGATGCCATCCTAGAACCCTATGGGGGCGAGGTGTTTGGCATGTTGATCGCTGAGACGACTCAGCTCAACGCAGCCTTTGGCATGGGCACTTTGATTGGCATCATCCTGACGGGTTTTTGGGTGGTGCCGCGCATTGGCAAGAAGCGCACGGTCAACCTTGGCTGTCTCTGGGCAGCGCTGTGCTTAGGGCTGATTAGCCTGTCTGGGTTGAGCGCCCAACCGGCCTTCTTAATGGCAGCGGTTTTCGGCTTTGGGATCGCGGCTGGGGTGTTGACCCTAGGGGCGATCGTGCTGATGCTCGATCTGACGATCGCCGAAACGGCGGGTACGTTCATTGGGGCTTGGGGCTTGGCCCAGGCGATCGCCCGTGGCAGTGCCACAGTCTTGGGCGGTGGCGTGCTTGACCTCGGAAAAGCCCTGCTCACGGGGTTGAATAACTCGGTTCCCCCAACCAGCTATCTCCCAGCCTACGCCTTGGTGTTTGGCCTGCAGTCCCTAGGGATGCTGGTGGCCATTGGCCTCCTCAGCCGCGTCAACATTGAGGAGTTTCAGGCAAATGCCAAGGAGGCGATCGCAGCGGCCTTAGCCAGCGACATGGATTGATCCCACGAGGGATCTCCCTAGGCCATGGATTTAAGCCATGGCTGAGGCAAAGCTCGGCAGACTCATTGGGATGGCCGTGGTTAGACCGCAAACCCAATGGGGGTGAAGGCGATCGCCTAAACTAGGGACGGGTTAGAAAGGTTTGGGCGTTTAAAGCAATACGATTTTGTAGCACCGCAAATTGACCGCCGCTGCCAAAGCCCTGAACGTTGCCATCTGGGTTGTAAAACAGCGCCCCCTGGCTCCGAACATAGGTAATGAGTGCCCGACTGCGCCCAGCCTGCTGGCGGTTGCTGACTGCTGCAAACGTCAGCGGTCTGTTGGCTAGAGCCGTGAAAGTGGTGCGATCGAGCATGATCTTGTCTTGGGTGCGGCTAAAGTCGATGATTTGATCGACTCCCATCACTGCGAGGTTGAAAGTCTCTCCGATATCAAAGACCACCTGATCTCGCCCGCCATTGGTGAAGATGCGGTCTACCCCAACGCCACCAATCAGCGTGTCATTGCCCTCGCCGCCCACGAGGATATCATTGCCTTGGCCACCCACCAAAAAATCATTACCAATCTGGCCAAACAGGCGATCGTCGCCGTTGTTGCCCGAGATTCTATCATTGCCTTGGCCACCCGCTAGGCTATCGTTGCCAGCTTCTCCAATGAGTCGGTCATTGCCACGGAGACCACTGATGCGGTCGTTGCCGAAACTGCCTCTCAATATATTGCCAGCCCCGTTGCCCAGCAGCACATCATCTAACCGAGAGCCAATGGCATTCACAACGCCCCCAGGGATGGTGCGTTGGAGCGTCCGGTTATTGTTGGTTTGCACAACCAGTTGCTGGGTTTGCAGATTGGCCACTAGCGATCCATTGAGGGCGATCGCATTTAAGGTGGGGGCCGTCAACACGAGGCCAGGGATGTCGCCAGGGATGCCAAAGATGACATAGCCTTGCCCCGCACTGGGGTTGCCATCGGGGTCGGCATCGGGCGCACCCACCAAGAGATCATCCACGCCATCGCCGTTAAAGTCACCAATCCGACTGAGCGATCGCCCGGATCGATCCAATACCGCGATGCCATTAATCCGAAAGCCATTGCTGCCGTTGAGGTTGGCGAGTTCTAGGGTTCCCGGAAACCCTCCAGGTCGCCCAAATACCACATAACTTTGCCCTGAGGACGGCCCATTAGGATCGGCATCCTTGGCTCCAATCAGCAAATCATCGTAGCCATCATTATTGAGGTCGCCAGCGGCTCCTACGACAGAGCCAGAGGCATCTTCCGCCCCATTGCCATTAATCTGAAACCCATTACTCCCGTCTAACCCAGCTAAATTAAGGGTGGCCGAAAAGCCACCTGACCGCCCAAAAATCACATAGCTTTGCCCAGAGCCAACGCCATTGGGGCTAGCTCCGGGTGCCCCCACAATGATGTCGCTCAAGCCATCGCCGTTGAGATCCCCTGCGCCACTGACCGATGACCCTAGCCGATTTTCTTGGGCTAAGCCATCGATCCGAAACCCCGTGCTGCCATTGAGGGATGCCAGGTTGAGGGTACTCGGAAACCCACCGCTCCGGCCAAACACCACATAGGCTTGCCCTGAAGAAAAGCCATTGATATCCGATTCGGGTGCCCCAATGATCAGGTCGTCAAGGCCATCGCCGTTGAGATCGCCCACGGCACTGACTGAAAATCCGGCTTGATCTTCGGAGCTAATTCCATTGATCTGAAAGCCATTGCTGCCATCAAGGGAAGACAGATTAAAGGTGGCTCCAAAGCCTCCGCGTTGCCCAAAAACGACATAGGTTTGCCCCACAAAGTTGCCTTGGGGGGTAGCTCCGTAGGCACCGATCAACAAGTCATCGGTGCCGTCGCCGTTGATATCACCGGCTCGGCTGACGGCAAACCCAGACAGGTCATTTTCATCAATGCCATTGATCTGAAAACCGTTGCTGCCATTCAGGCTAGAGAGTTGTAAGTCGGCAGTAAAGCCACTGGCGCGGCCAAAGACCACATAGGTTTGCCCAGAGCTAGACCCACGAGGGTCGGCTCCATAGGCTCCAATCACAAGGTCATCAAACCCATCATTGTTGAGGTCTCCGGCACCACTGACCGCAAAACCGGCGAAGTCGAGGGCGTTGATCCCGTTGATCCGAAAGCCGTTGCTCCCGTCGAGGACTGAGCCATTGAGAGCGCCACCCAAGCTACTACGCCGCCCTAAAATAACCAGACTCTGCCCAGCGCTCAGGCCGTTGGGGTCAGCACTGCTGGCACCCAGGATGATGTCTTGCAACCCATCGCCATTCAAGTCTCCGGCTCCACTGACCGAGGTTCCGATCTGGTCGCCAATTTGAATGCCGTTGATGATAAAACCGTTGCTTCCGTTGAGGTTGATGAGTTCAAAGACAGATGTGAACATAGTGCCTGTGCTGGATGTCTGTGTGGGTAGCGTGTTTGTTGAGAGCAGGGGCAGGAGGTTGGAGGGAGGACATGGGATGGCACGCCCCTCGTTGGCATCCAGGCCACCATCTTGAGCTAGACGGACATAAACCTCCGATGATCCCGATGGGGATCAGGGGCGGGATGCCTGATAGTGACTGCCAGGATAGCGCTGCTCTCTATAAGGGTGGCGCTATTCGCTCAAAACGAATCACTCTACATGATTATTAATATTTGGCACTTATTATAAAGCACTGAAACTTCATCAAGCCCTAAAACTGAGGCGATCGCCCCTCTCACCCCCCTAAGACAGCTATCACGATCAGCATGACCCCATTCAGTGCCCAGGGTGAATCAACCGCACCGCTAAAATCAGAAGGCACGGCAAAGGATGGGGCGATCGCCCTCATTCCCAGCGTGCATGGGAATATTGGGATGGGAACATTGACGAGGCGCGGAACTATGGATAAGAGGGTTGGAGGGCTAAATGATGGTGGGCACTGATGGGGTGGATCGTTCAATCAACTTGCAGTTTTGGGAACGGGTGTTGGCGGTGGCGACGGCCACAACCGATGTCGTGGGCACTGAATTGCTTACCCTCTTTGGCCGTGTGCAAGCGACCGAAAAAGCCGATGGCAGCTTGGTGACCCGAGCCGATCAGTGGGCCGATCAGGCCCTGCGAGAGGCGATCGCCCAGGCCTTTCCAGACCACGGTATTTTGAGCGAAGAAAGCACCCATGTTTTTCCGGGTACAGATTGGTGCTGGGTGATTGACCCCATTGATGGCACCACCAACTTTACCCGTGGCATTCCGCTATGGGGAATTTCCTTGGGGTTGCTCTATCGCGGCACCCCCGTATTTGGCTATGTTTATCTGCCGCCCATCCAAACGCAATTTCATGGCTATTGGTATGGTGATTCTGGCTTGCAGGGGCCAACGGGGGCGTTTTGTCAGGCAGAGGCGATCGCCCCTAGCCCTGCTGCTCCGTCTAGCAACCAGCTCTTTAATGTTTGCGCCCGAAGCCTAGCCGTCTTACAACAGCCGCTGCCCTGCAAAATTCGGATGCTGGGGGTAGCCACCTACAACCTCCTGACGGTGGCATCAGGAACCACGTTGGGTTCCGTTGAGGCAACCCCCAAGATTTGGGATATTGCGGCGGTATGGGCGATCGCCCAGGCGGCTGGTGCGACCTGGCACTCCCTACGGCCTGATCCCATCTTTCCCCTGGTTGTCGGGCAAAACTATGCCCAAATTTCTTACCCAACACTGTTGCTGAGCCAAGCTAGCCTCCTCCCAACATTTCTGCCGTTGGTGCAGGGGATAAAACCTTAGAAAGCGTTGGTTCTGAGTAGCCTTAAGACAGCGGGTTCAGGATATTGAATTCAGGACATCCGGCTCAAGACATCCAGTTCAAGAGATCCTCCAGTTCAAGACATAGCCGTAGCCATGATCCATAGGACATTTACCTGTCATTCCCGCGTAGGCGGGAATCCATCTTGAGAGTCGGGCAACCCATGGATTCCCGTTTCCACGGGAATGACGCTGGCATGTCCTAACCTTTGTGACTATAGCTATACCTGATTCAAACGAATAAAAGGGAAGGCTCAGACTGATGAACCTTCCCTTCTATATTTATGGGTGATCTGATTTTGGTGTACTGGGTGCTGACAAGATTGACAGCGGCAGAATCAGTCTTAGCGAGAGATCGCAGTGACCCAATCATCGGCAATCCAGCCGCCATTGCTCAGCTCTAGCCAACTGCCGCTACGGCGACCGTTGAGGGTAATGCGCGAGCCATTGGTAAACTCTCCAATGACCGCTCCCCCCGGAGAACTCCGCACCAGCAGCGGGTTACCGTTGGTAGATACCTGTGCCAAGGAATCAGGGCTACCCACGTCTTCTGTGGGAACATCGCTGTATCGCACCCAATCTCTGGAGATCCAGGTGCCATTGCTCCGTTCTGCCCAGGTGCCGCTGCTGCGTCCAGACATCTCAATGCGGCTACCATTAACCAACGTGCCGATCACCAAACCCCCTGGGGCGCTCCGCACATTTAGCGGCGTGCCATTGGTGCTGACGAAGGCCGTTGTGCGATCGCCCCCCTCAGACATTTCCGGCGAAGAATTGGGCGTTCCCGTAAACGATAGCCAGTTGCTTGAAATCCAGGAGTTATCCATGCGCTCTGACCATTCGCCACTGGTGCGCCCCGTCAGGTCTACCCGTGCGCCATTGGGGAGGCTACCGATCACGGCACCCCCAGGAGAACTCCGGACATTCAGCGGCGTACCGTTGGTGCTCACAAACGCTGTTTCAGAGGCATCGCCGACGGGCGTTTGAGGGGTGGGTTCAGGGGCTGGGGATGTGGTTCCCGTCACCGATAACCAATCTCTCGACACCCAAGTGCTGTTTGTCAGCTCCGCCCAAGTGCCACTGTTTCGTCCGGTCAATTCGACCCGGGCACCATTGGCTAAGGTGCCAACAACAGCGCCCCCAGGAGAACTCCGCACATTTAGCGGCATGCCACTCGTGCGCGCGAAGGCTGTGGTAATTGGAGAACCAATGGGAGTTCCAGGCTGGGGCGATGGGCTACCTGTTGTCGAGATCCAACTGCTCGACACCCATGTGCCATTGGTCTGCTCCGTCCATTCTCCGCTACTGCGCCCGGTTAGTTCGATCTGGGTGCCGTTGGGCAGACTGCCAATGACTGCGCCTCCAGGGGAACTTCGCACATTCAACGGCGTATCGTTGGTTCGGATAAAGGCTGTGCTGGCTGAATTTCCTCGGCCTTGGGGGGCAGGGTTTGCTTGCCCTTGGGCGATCGCCGCTGGACTGGGCGCTGGACTGGGCGACGGACTAGCCGCTGGACTGGGAGTGGTTTGCCCCTGAGCCGTGGCAGCAGGACTCGGAGAAGGACTCGGAGCAGTGGCAGCAGGACTGGGCGACGGACTCTGAGCCGTGGCAGCAGGACTGGGCGACGGACTCTGAGCCGTGGCGGCAGGACTCGGAGAGGGACTCGGAGCGGTGGCGGCAGGACTAGGCGACGGACTCGGAGCCGTGGCGGCAGGACTGGGCGACGGACTGGGTGACGGACTTGGAGCGGTGGCGGCAGGACTGGGCGACGGACTTGGAGCCGTGGCGGCAGGACTGGGCGACGGACTAGCCGCCGGACTGGGAGTGGTTTGTTCTTGGGCGGTTGCCGCTGGGCTGGGAGAGGCGCTGGGCGATGGGCTGGGGTCAGTGGTTTGAATGAATTGAGCCTGAACCCAGGTTCCATCTACCCGTTCTAGCCAACCGTTTTCATTGCGTCCGGTGAGTTCTACCGCTTCCCCGTCTTGTAAGCGTCCGACAATATTGCCCCCAGGAGCTTGCCGAATATTGAGTGGGCGACCATTCGTGTTGACCGTGCCAGTCTGAGCTGGGCTACCTTGGCCTGCGGCAGGTTGAGCGGCGGGGCTAGGGTTGGCGGCGATCGCCACCGCCGGATCTGCTGCCGCCGGAGAGGAAGCCACTGGAGCCGGATTGCTTGGGGCGACCGGAGCGGCTGAAGCTGTGGCCGTTGGAGCCGCTGCGGTCGCGGGTGCGGGTGCAGCCGGAGTGTTAGGCGGGGTAGACCGCACAAACTGGGAGGCGACCCAGGTGCCGTTGGTTTGTTCCACCCAATCGCCCGAGGAGCGTCCGGTTAACTCTAGGGGGCTACCATCTTTGAGGGTGCTGACAATTTCACCATTGGGTGCTTTGCGGATATTCAACGGCGCGCCGTTCGTGTTGGCATAGGCCGTTTGGCGCTGACCACCCAGTGCGGTTTCTGCCGCCTCGGTAGGGGTGGACTCAACATAGCGTGACATTACCCAGTTGCCATCGACTTGCTGTAGCCAGCCGTTTTGGCTGTTGCCTGTCAGTTGGAGGGCACTACCATCGGGAACTTTTCCAACGACTTCTCCATCGGGGGCACTTCGGATATTGAGGGGGCTACCGCCCGTGTTTACGACCCCGGGAACCGAGGCGATCGCCGCTCCATCCATGCCAGTCAGCATCAGAGAAATCAGCAAAGAGGATGTCGCAATCCACGCCGAGCTTGGCAGATCCCATGGAAATGGCTGCAGCTCGGGCACGGGCTCATCGCTTTCATAGGCGATGGCATTGTGGATATAAGCGAGGGACTCCATGATGCGCTACCTCAGTGTTGAATGAAACGAGTGGAATAAAGCGAGTTCATACATGATTGTAGTTCAATGATTGTGAACGCAATGCCAAGTGAACTCAATACCAATAATTATAGAGACGACGGTGCCAGACTTGACCTACAAGACTTGATCTAGAAAAGCAACCGTGTCTCGCCTGCTGTGACAGATGATTCCATTGCAAATAGATCAGCTGCGTTTTAGGTGGGGTTTCCATGGATCAGAGTGCCAAATAACCTAGAGCATCGGAATCTAATCGCACTGGAATCTAATCGCACTGGAATCTAATCGCACTGGAAACAGATGAGCAATTTAGATGCATCAGAGCAGACTAGCCTCAGACTTCACAGATGAGTACTCGCGGATGAGCATTCATAGATGAACGATCTTAAGAATCTTGCAGAATGGCATACATTTTAGACAATTTTCAGAGAAAACTCTCAGGGAATAGACTCTCTAAAATAATAGCGAGACTCTTTGCGATCGCTAAATAAAGTTTTTAAACATCTAACCTCCTTACCCTCAGGGCTGGGGCAAGAATATCGGTTATGGAGGAGGGCGATCGCCCTCTAAAACAGCGAAGGCCAAGGCCACTGAGGCTTGAAATTCCCCATTCCTCAGAATGCCCAAAAATTAGGACTCCCGATTAATTGGGAATGGCGCAACCTCAGATCAGCTCTCAGATCCGTACTGCGATCCTGATCTTTCAAACCCCTTCTCCAGTGCCGCCGACAATGGATCTGCCGGATCTTCATTTTTTAGAAGGGTTTCCTTTCTTAGAAGAGGATAATAGGGCGGGGCGGTCGGGCGGGAGCAGCAGGGAACCAGGGACGACTTTTTTGATCCAATGGGTGAGGATGAGTTGGTCGGGCAGGGTTTCGGCTTGGGGGGCACCCGTGAGGCTGCGGGGGTTGCATGACTGGGGGAACGCTACAACCTCTTTGGTTGGGAGTAAAAGGGTATAGTCGCCCCCAAAACTAAAGGAGCGTAAGGTGCGAAAGACCAGATAATTGTCTTTTTCGCTAGCAATCACTTCGGCGAGGGCATGGGGTCGCCAGGGATCAAGCCACCGGGTTTTCATCCGAGGGATGAGGGCGGTGGTGCGATTGGCCTGGAAGAAGGGCGCGCGGGTTGGGCGCGGCCATTGGGGCCGGATGGAGGCAGGGTCTTGCAAAATCTGCTGGCAGAGCCTGTCGATGGCGGGGGCAGCATCACCCGCTTGGGCGGCAAATTGGGCGGGGGCAGCGGTCAGGTCAAGGGGGCGCAGATCAAGGCGTAGCGTATGCAAACCGGCGGTTTTGAGTGGGGTGAGGCGATCCAAAATAAATTGGTCTTTGTCAAAAAACATGAGGGTGCCGTGGGGGGTTTCGAGGCTAGGGAAGGGGCGATCGCGCGTATCCTCAAACGCCACGGTTGTTCTCACGAGGCGGCTCTCATCGGTCTCCGTAGAATCTTCGTCAGAATCTTTGTCTACATCTGCGTCTACATCATCTGCCAGTGGGAGATGCGCGCTGAGGAGAGGGCGCGGGGAGTAAAACAGCAGAATCGGCCCTGCGCCTAAAACTTCGCAGGCAACGGGGAGGGTTTGGCAATATTGCATAAGCTTGTCTTCGGGCAACTCAATGGAGAGAATGACCCGTTCTAGGCTCGATCCCAATAGCGCACACCACCCTTGGAGGGCTGCTAAATTGTGGTTTCCGGCCTCGGCAATCAGTTGCAGAGGGAGGTGGGGGGCGTGCTGTTGCGCCCAACCCGCCGCTCCGAGGTCAGCAATGCGCAGGGCAGCAAAGGGGCTTAGATCCCAGGTTTGTAGGCGATCGCCCACCTGTTCCATGCGCTGCTCTGGCATCAGGGCATCCCACACCAGCACCGGGCGCAACCCCCGCTGGCGAGCGGCGATCGCCAAGGTCTGCGCTGCGTCTGCCGACAGCCATCCCTGCCGTGCCAATAACGCTGGCTCAATCAGCACTTCTGCCACCTGCGGCGCAGCAACGCACCGATCTAAATCGGCTAGGGATGTCACAAAGGTATTAAATAGCATGGTGCAAGGGTTCGCTAGGGGCGAGCGGTGGCGAGGCGGGGGGCAGCGGCCACAGGGGCAGTGGCGCGGCGCAGGATGTGGAAAGGGGCGATCGCCGCTCCGGCGGCAGCACAATCGGCGGGCAAATCGGCCTTTGATAACCGCGCAATACTTTCTTGACGCATGGCAGAACGGCGATCGCCCAACACCGAGGTCATGTGGCTCACCCGCCAACGCACCGCCGCGCCCACACTGGGGATCACCTCAATCTCATCCCCCACCGCCAGTGGTTCGACCAACTGCACCACCCAGTCAGTCTCCGTAGTTTCTAAAACCAGACCGAGGTAGGCATGGGTGCCAACGTTTGCGCCTGAGAGTTGGCCAAACACAGACTCCCCTCCGGCAGGCTGTTCCAATGAACCCGAACAGTAGTCACGGTGTGGAACGGAGCGCAGTTCTGATGCCGCCCAAGCGAGCAACGCCCCATCACAGGTGCCGTTGCGGTGAGCATCAATCAGCGTGCGATAAACGCGGGTGGCGATCGCCACATAAAACGATGACTTCATCCGCCCTTCAATCTTGAGTGAGGCAATGCCTTGGTGTACAAAATTTCCTACCTGGTCAATGCCCCATAAATCCCGCGATGACATAAACGACACCGGGTTCGCCGCCCCCGAAGCCACCTCAGAGTCCACCGCCGCCCCCTGCACAAAATAGGGCACGCGGCAGGATTGAATGCACCCACCCCGATTAGAATCGCGGCCAGCGGTAAAATTGGAAATGGTGCAATGGCCAGAGTAAGCCATACACATGGCTCCATGGGCAAACAGTTCCACCTCCATCCCCGTTGCGGTATGAATGGCAGCAGCCTCAGCAATGCTCAACTCGCGTCCCAAAATGAGCCGTTGCACGCCCACCTGTTGCCAGATTTTGGCGGCATAGCGGTTGAGGCAAGACGCTTGGGTTGAAAGGTGAATGGGCAACTCAGAATGCTGTTGGATGCTACGGATCACCCCTAGATCTGACACAATCACCGCATCGACCCCCAAGGCTTGTAGCCGTTGGCAGTAGGCTCCTAATCCAGCAAAATCATCGTCATGCAGAAAGGCGTTGAGGGTGACATATACCTTGGCCTTGTGTTGATGGGCAAAGGCTACCCCTTGCTCTAAAGCCGCTTCGGTGAAGTTGTCAGCCCTAGCACGCAGCCCATAGCGCTCCCCACCGACGTATACCGCATCGGCTCCGTAGGTGACGGCCACTTTCAATCGCTCTAAGTTTTTTGCAGGCGCTAACAATTCAGGATGGTGCATGACCAAAAGATATAGACCAAGCTTCAGTGGGACTGGCCTCTAGACTGGCCTTTATCCCGCAATTCATTTTGGGCGGCATTAAGGCTTAGATCCATCCTAAACCGAAAGCCTCACCTCCTAAAGATTCTCCTCTGCAGCCCAGTATGGTCAGCCTGAAATAATCTAATCTCTAAACCAAGCCTCAAACCTGCTTCAGAGGCCACCTATGGCCTTACAGGTAGTCTCTGAGCTATGTCTGATCTCTGATATTTATAGCTATGGTCACAGAGGTTAGGACATACCAGCGTCATTCCCGTGAAAACGGGAATCCATAGGTTGCACGACTCTCAAGATGGATTCCCGCCTGCGCGGGAATGACAGGTAAATGTCCTATGAATTATGGCTGCAGCTATATTTCCCCGTTGGCTCAAAGTGTTCGGTGAAAGCCCAGCAATTTTGGGAATAATAAATAAAGGATTTTTTGGGATCATGAATCCTAAAAACCTGTTGGACGAGGCTAGGTTTTTTATCAGGACTGGGCTGATCGTGCAACTTGCTGCTCTAGACTCAAATTCTCCAAACCCAACGGATAGTCTTTAATTAGATAGTCCTTATAATTAGATAGTTTTCAATTAGATACTCTTTGAATTAGATACTCTTTGAATTAGATAGTTTTCAAGCAGATAGTCTTTGAATTAGGCAGTCTTTGAATTAGGCAGTCTTTAATTAGGCAGTCTTTGATCAGGTGCTAGCGTCTACTTTTTCCTATGGTTCTGAACCTTGTTCACATCTTTTAAGGCACGGTTGCAAGTGGTTCAGATGGCACTGTGGCCATTCCGTAGACCCGTCTCTATTCAGACTGTTCTAATTTTCCCATTTTTGCTCCAAGTGCTCAGTATTGTTGGGGTTGTGGCTTACCTGTCCTATCGCAGTGGGCAACGAGCCATTGAAACTGTGGCGTTTCAATTGACAGAAGAAATATCAGATCGAGTGGGCGATCGCCTCACAACCTACCTAGAAACCCCCCAAGACCTATTGGCGCTCAACCGCCGCTTGTTAGAAAGCGGAGACAATGGCGAATTAAGCAACGTTGATTCGACCCAATTAGCCCAGCAATTTTGGCAGCAACTGCAAACCTTTTCGAGTGTTAATTCCATCGGCTTGACCCAATCAACGGGTCAATATATCGGCGTTAGCCGTCGGCCTTCCCTGTCTCGCGATGCCTATAGCCTCAAGATCTTCACCCGCTCTGCTGGTGCGCCCTTCGATCCGCCAGCATCCAGTGCGCCAGCAGCCTCGCTAGGGCGTGAGCCAGATTCATTGGAACCTGCTCTCTCCGCTGCGATAGGGCGTGAGCGCACCTATCGCCTCGATGCCAACGGAGAACCACAGGCAGAGAAAGCCTCTGATCTGGCTCTACGGCGCACACCTTTGGCTCCGATACAAGCCACTTGGGCCGATATTTATGCCCTAGAGGGCGGCCAAGAACTGCTGCTTACTGCGCGCGCGCCAATCTATGCCGACAGCCAACGCCAGGGTGGATTGGAAGCCGATATTGCCCTGTCTAGCATCAGCCAGTTTTTAAACGGTTTGAATGTGTCTCAAACTGGGCAAGTGGTGATTATGGAGCGGTCGGGGTATTTGGTGGCAACTTCGACGCAAGAGCCATTGTTGATGACCGATCCCAAGGACGGGGTGCGGCGTTTGCGCGGAGAAGACAGCGCCGATGTGCTGACCCAATCGGTGGTGGCGGCCATTCGTGCCAATGCGGGAGATTTGGCCGATGTGCAGGAGCAGCACTTTCAGTTTGATAGCGCCGATGCTGCGAGCAATGTATTTGATCAGCGCTACTTTGCTAGCGTGGCTGCTTACCAAGACAACTATGGTTTAGATTGGCTGATTGTGGTGGTCATCCCTTCCGCCGATTTTAGTGCAGCTTTGCGAGAAAACATTCGTCAAACTGTGATTTGGTCTGGGTTTGCGCTGTTGGGGGCGATCGCCGTTGGGCTATATACCACCCGTCGTATTGTCCAACCGATCCTGGGTCTACGCGACTCTGCCAACCACATTGCCCAAGGCGACCACACCATCCATATTCCTTCCACCCCAATTACCGAACTGCGCCAGCTTGCCTTTTCCTTTCGGGAAATGTCGAACCAACTGGAGCTATCTTTCGAAGAATTGAAAGCACTCAATGCCGATTTAGTCGAAGGTCAAAGGCAGTTAGAAAAGTTTATGGACGCCATCCCCGTTGGGGTCGCCATCCATCGGACAGATGGAGCCGTTTCTTACTTGAATTGTGCAGCCAAGCGGCTGTTTGGCATTGGGTTGAGCCAAGCGCCCAACCCTTCAGAGGTAGCCCTCAGCTATCAACTCTATGTTGTAGGAACTGGCCAACCTTACCCCGCCAAGCAGCTGCCCATTTATCGGGCCTTACAGGGTGAATACACCATCGTTGAAGATGTAGGGATCCAGCGAGGCACGATCCAGATCACCGCTGAGGTGCGAGCTACTCCCATTTTTTCGGAGGAGGGCACCATCACCCACGCCATTGTGGTCTTCCAAGATATTACGAGCCGCAAAGACGCTGAAAAAGTGCTGTCTGACTACAGTTCCCAATTGCAAGAAGAGGTGCGGGCGCGGACAGAAGACTTGATGCAGCAGATTCAGGAAAAACGGGCGATCGAAGCAACCCTCCGGCAAAATGAGGCCACCATTCGAGCCATCCTCAGCGCTATTCCTGATTTGATGCTGCGCCTCAAGGCTGATGGCAGCTACCTAGAGCGGCTGAGTGGCGGCGAGATAAAGTCTTTGGGTGAAGACCAAGAACTGCCAGGGCGGAACCTGCGCGATTTCTTGCCGCCCCATTTAGCGCGGTTGCGGATGCACCAGATTCGGCAAGCCTTGGCGACGGGCGAGATCCAGGTATCCGAATATCAAGTGCAGATCAATGGAGAGCCTCAAGATGAAGAAAGCCGGGTGGTGCGGCTATCTAACAACGAAGTACTGGTGATTGTTCGGGATATTAGCGATCGCAAACGCGCCGAGGTTGCTCTAAAACAAAGCGAAGCCCGCAACCGTGCTATCCTCGCGGCCATCCCAGACTTGATGTTTCGGGTGAGTAGCAATGGAATTTTGCTGGGCTATATTCGCACCGATGCCCTGAAGGATCTTGTTCCTAAGATGATTAACCCGGTAGGAAGGCACCTTTCCGATTATCTTCCTCCCGAATTTTTGCAGCGGGAGTTGGCCGCCCTCAAAGAGGCCTTGGCGACGGGCACCTTGCAGATGTATGAGCAAGAAAACTGGTTTGACGGCCAAGTTCAATATGAAGAGGTGCGGGTGGTTCCGAGTGGCGAGGATGAGGTGCTGTTTTTGATTCGAGATATTAGCGATCGCAAGTATGTTGAGCAAGAGCTACGCCTAGCGAATCTGCGCCTCGAACAACTCGCCCAAACCGATGGCCTTACCCAGGTGGCAAACCGCCGACACTTTGACGAGCGACTACAACGAGAATGGCATCGCCTGCTGCATGAGCAAAAACCCATTTCACTGTTGCTGTTTGATGTTGATTATTTCAAGCTCTATAACGACCAATATGGCCATCAAGCTGGGGATGGTTGCCTGATTCAAATTGCCCAAGCGGCTCAGCAGGCGACCTTGCATCCCACTGATCTTGTGGCTCGTTATGGGGGCGAAGAATTTGCCATTGTGTTGCCCAATACCTCCACCCATGGCGCTGTGATTGTGGCGCAACGCCTCCGCCAAAGTATCCGGGCGATCGCCATTCCTCACCAATTGTCTACCATTAGCTCATTTGTGACGGTCAGCATGGGAATCAGTAGCCTGGTGCCGAGTGCCCAGAATTCGCCGCGTGATTGGGTAATTCAAGCTGATCAAGCACTCTATGCTGCCAAACAACAGGGGCGCGATCGCTACTTAATCTTCACGCCCGACGTTCTATCGACCCTGCCGCCCCATGGCTTCCGCGACTAACCCAGGGGCACCTTAGCCTTGATCCTATCTTTCTGTGGCCAGAACCTCACCCCAACGGTCAGCCCAGAAAAGACCTTCGATCTGCCCATAACCAGCACAATCCATCCCCCCATTCGAGATAGCAGATGCGATAGTCAAACCAGTACAAACTATAGTACAAAAGAACTAGATAAGATATAATCGGATGGAAGCAGAAAAAATCAAAACCTTGGGTTCTGGGTGTGATTCTCGCAATTTGGCCAACATGCGCGCTTCTTTTGGGAAAAAGCGGGTGGCTGGGGTTGAATCGCGTATGATAGGGGCAATTTCTTAGGTCTCCTGATGCCAAATGAAGAAATGCGATCGCCCTTCTTATCTTGACTCAGGGCATCAGAAAAGCCAGAACCCTAGTGATCATCCCATTAGGTCTGTTCCTGCTTGAAGCTTTCTACAGCATCTTTCTGAATGTGAGATGTGGCGGCTTACAGTCCTTCGGGTTTGAGATAATCTGTTTGAAATTCCTGGTTGAGTTTGTTGCAGTCTGTGAGTTGCTCCTATGGCCATCATCGCCCTCAAAGCCTGGTATCTCCGCGAGTATGAGCCGATCCGCGAACTGGAGAAGCGCCCCCATGACTTGCGCTTGAGTAAGAACAGCTTGCTCAAGTCGGCGTTGCGGGCAGATTTTCTAGAAGACAGTGATGTCGTCAAGCAATCGGAGTGGTTTCAGCGTTACCTAGAAGGGGAAGCCGTTGAGTTTTACATAGAAGGCAGCGGCGGCTACAGCATTGCCAACGTTGATCTCATTAGCCATGAGATGTATTTCACCAAGCAAGACGTGATGGGGCGACTAGAGCCGATCATTTTCTTCTCCTACCAAACCGACTATGCGCGATCGGCAGAATGGTTGCGGGATGAACTGCAAGACTTTGTGCAGCGGTTGAATGGGCGATCGCGCCTGCCCATCACCCTCGAAGAATCCCACCGCCTCACCGATGCCCCCGTGCGGCTCAGCAGCACCCTGATGCGGAAAATCCGCAATAGCTTGTTGTTTGTCGCCGATGGCACCCCCATCTTGCAGATCAATGGCAGCCCGCCCCAACTGGTGCCCAACCCCAAAGTCTGCGTCGAGCTGGGCTATGCCCTCCAGTGCAAGCGCCCTGAGCAAATTGTGCTGGCGCAACTAGAGCGCGATGATCTGGCTGGCCAGTTTCCCTTTGATCTGCCCAACAGCAGCCGAGTTTTGTTTCAAACGAAACCCGAACTGCACCAGACCCTAACCGCCACTCTCGAAACCCAATTGCAGCGGTTTAACCTATTGGTATAAGCTGATTTGCGAGTCTGGGTTAGCCAACCATGAGGCGATAGGATCGGGAAAATCGACAACTCAGCGCTAAAACTAAGAAAGAAAGCGTCAGCCCCTACTGACTAGAGCCAAGAGCTGGGATTAAGTTTTTGGGAATTATTGGCCGGATGGCGTGCTTGCGGCTATCGTTAAAGCTGCAATGAATTCACTGCAACTGTTTTTAAGGACTGTAGGATTGTTCGTTCTATGCCCAGAACTCCGAGCGAAATTTCGGTTCACTTAATGATGGAAGGAGGGCACCGCGAAGAGGTTCGGTTCCCCACCATTCAAGATTTCCAGAAGTGGTATACCAGCGAATTGGTGCCCAAGTCGGCGTCCCACGATTTCATCAACGTCCCCATCAAAAATATTCAAGGAGAATATATGGTGGTGCGCCCTTCCAAAATTTTGGCCTTGCGGGTAGAACCCGTGTTTGCAGGTAGTGTAGATCGGTTTTAGGAAGCCGTTGAGATATGCCGCTAATGCGAGTTGATCGTCTAAGGCGAGCTGATTATCGGCGCAGCCGTTGGGTGGAGAAGATCTTGGGGGCTAGTCTTGCCTTCCCATTATTTGTGGGGATGGTTGTCGGTGCGGTTCCTGCTGGGGCCGATACACCGCTTCGGATGATAGACCCCGCCGACATTCAAGACCGCCAAGGCCGCTATCGGTTGCTCCGCGATAATCGGCTGGAGGCTGATCGGGCGGCACTGTTGGGGGCGATCGCCCATTCCCTGGCCTACCTAGACACCCCTGCCGCCGAAGTCGCCTATGCGACCTATGCGCTGCCAGAGTTTAGCCGCGATCGTGTTCGGCGCAGCCTGCGCCGCTTTCGAGAGTTGGTACAAACCACCCAGTCCCAAGCTGCTCTAGAAACCGCCATTCTGAATGAGTTTGCGTTTTATCAGGCGGTTGGTAATGCGGAGAATGGCACCGTGGGCTTTACTGGCTACTTCGAGCCGGTTTATCCTGCGAGCCGCGTCCCAACTGCCGAGTTTCGCTACCCGATCTATCGGCGACCGAGCGATCTCGATCAGTGGCCTTTGCCCCACCCCACGCGCTTAGCATTGGAGGGCGCTGATGGGTTACAAAGCCAGCAAGGCCCGCTGCGGGGGCTGGAATTGGTTTGGTTGCGCGATCGCCTAGATGCTTTTCTGGTTCAAGTTCAAGGGTCTGCACGCCTACAACTCACCAGCGGCGGCACGCTTACCGTCGGCTATGCTGGGCGCACCGAGTACCCCTATGTCAGCCTTGGGCGCGAACTAATTAATGACAGCCAATTACCTACCGAAGGGCTGACATTACCAGCGGTCATCCAATACTTCCGGCAGCTTCCAGAGGCTCTAAACCGCTACATTCCTCGGAACAATCGCTTTGTCTTTTTCCGAGAAACCGCCGGGCAACCCGCTACGGGTAGCCTAAACGTGCCTGTGACCCCAGAACGCTCCATCGCGACCGATAAAACTCTGATGCCGCCGGGTGCCCTCGCCTTAATTCACACTGACTTACCCTACCCCGACGCCAGCGGCCAACTTGTTCCACACCGAGTCAGTCGCTTTGTGTTGGATCAAGATACCGGCGGTGCTATCCAAGGGGCAGGCCGAGTCGATATTTTTATGGGAACAGGCCAAGGAGCGGGCGATCGCGCGGGGCTGATCAATACCACCGGAGAATGGTACTACCTCTTGCTGCGAGATTAGAAGTGATACCAAAGCTCTTTTCTATACTACTCAGCCCTAGAAATCTGATTGTGACAAGACTTCTAGAGCCAGTTTTGCAACCGCTTCACTCAAAATCGCTGGACTCGGGCTTTAGTTTTGGCCTGAATAGGAGGGCGTTCAGGCCAACCTCTAAAACCTCAAATGAGCCTTATTGCTCTTGCATCAACCGCAAGTAATTGCGCTTTAACTGAAAGTGATCAGCGGCGATTTTTTCTGTCATAGAGCGCTCAACATTGCTGATTTGTTCCCAAAATGCAGCAGAGCGACGAGCCGTAAGCAACTCCTGCCAAAGGTGATCAACAACGGCTAACGTTTCGGAGGATGCTCCTTCCAGATCATGCTTAACTTCTGCAAAGGCTTGTTCAGCCTCCCCATGAGCCTTCGGGTCTTTTGCCAACTCGATGCACTCGGTCAAAGTTTCGACGGGCAGACTTGCTGTCGGGTAAGACATGACTCAGGTTTCGCGATAGTTTACATTTCTTAAATTATGGCAATATAAACCTAGATCTGGCAAGGAAAGATCTCCCGTCAGAGCGCTTTTACCCGCTGACGAGGCTTTCTATGGCAGCGTCTTGCTTAGCCGCAGCTTCCCAAATCCGTCAAAAACACCCATCCGTCCTCCACCCTTAAAGGCGATAATCGGGGTATGGAACTGCCTAGGCTGAAGCTCGATTGCTATGACTGCAACTTGCTTTTGAGGGTTGTTTGAGGGTTGATCTAATGTTTTGATAGTTCCCCTAGGTGGTCTTCTAGCGGTTCTCCCGTTAGCGCCATCGACCCGTCCGCACCTATCTATATCGATCGCGATTTTCAATTCAATCGTCTTCGTTTACTTTCCGCCCCGTTTACTTTCCGCACATTCTCTCAACCATTACGTTCCCATGGGCAAGCCTCGCGTCCTCTCCGGCATCCAGCCAACAGGCGACATTCACCTCGGTAACTACCTAGGAGCCATTCGCAACTGGGTCGAGATTCAGCAAGATTATGACAGCTACCTGTTCATGGCCGATCTCCATGCCATTACGGTGCCCCATGATCCGGTAACCCTCGCAGATAACGTCCGCAAAGTAGCCGCGATTTACTTAGCCAGCGGCATTCAGCGGGAGCATGCCACTATTTTTGTGCAATCCCATGTGCCAGCCCATGTGGAGTTAGCCTGGTTGTTGACCTGCATTACGCCGCTCAACTGGCTCGAAGACATGATCCAGTTCAAAGAAAAGGCGGTGAAGCAGGGAGAAAATGTAGGAGCGGGGCTGCTGATGTATCCGGCGTTGATGGCCGCCGACATTTTGCTGTATGAACCCGACAAGGTGCCCGTAGGGGAAGACCAAAAGCAGCACCTAGAACTCACCCGCGATATCGCTGCCCGCCTCAACTACCAATTTGGGAGGGAAGAAGCGCCCATTCTCAAGCTTCCTGACCCAATGATCAAGAAGGAGGGAGCGCGGATCATGAGTTTGACCGATGGCACCAAAAAGATGTCGAAGTCTGACCCCTCAGAATTGAGCCGGATTAGTATATTGGATACTCCTGACCAGATTCAGCATAAAGTCAAGCGCTGCAAAACTGACTCTGTGCGGGGTTTGTGGTTTGACGATGCCGATCGGCCTGAGTGCAATAACTTGCTCACTCTTTATATGGCATTGTCTAATCAAACGAAGGAAGCAGTGACCGCAGAATGCCGAGATATGGGCTGGGGGCAGTTTAAGCCCTTGTTGACGGAGACGGCGATCGCCGCACTTCAGCCCATCCAAGAACGCTATCACGCCATTATGGCCGAGCCGGGGTATCTTGACGCGGTGCTAGATGACGGAGCCTCAAAGGCCGCTGCGATCGCGAACCAAACCTTAAATAAGGTGAAACAGGCATTGGGCTTTGCATTGCCCTCTAAGCCCTAGGTAACTCCTATTCCTGGGGCTGTTATTCTAGGGATTCTCACTGGTTTGTCCATTTTCACCATAGGTTTGTACTGTGTCTTCGTCCTTGCCGCTGCCCTTGCCGCTGTCTGCTCCGCTGTCTCGCTTTCAGGCTGCCATCCAGTCTGAGGAATTTGTTGTGACGGCGGAGGTGATGCCACCCAAGGGCGGTGACCCCAGCCACATGATGGAGATGGGGCGATCGCTCAAGGGTTGGGTGCATAGCGTTAACGTGACCGATGGCAGCCGGGCGGTGTTGCGGATGTCTTCGCTAGTGGCCTCCGCGTTACTCTTGCAAGCCGGGATCGAGCCAATCTATCAGGTGGCCTGCCGCGATCGCAATGTCATTGCCTTACAAGCAGACCTGATGGGTGCCCATGCCCTGGGCATTCGTAATGTGTTGGCGTTGACAGGCGACCCCATTGCTGCCGGAGATCACCCCCAAGCCAAGCCCGTGTTTGACCTCGAATCAGTGCGCCTGCTGCGCCTGATTCAAACCCTCAACCAAGGCCAAGATAGCAACCAAAAACCACTCCCTGACCAGGCCACGACCCTTTTTGCGGGGGCAGCAGTCGATCCTCAATGTGGGAGTTGGTCTGGTTTGCAGCGCCGCTTTGAGCGCAAGCTAGAGGCCGGGGCACAGTTTTTTCAGAGCCAGCTCATTTCTGACTTTGAGCGGCTCGAAAAGTTTATGGATCAGATTGCGGCAGGCTGTAACAAGCCCATTTTGGCTGGGGTCTTTTTGCTCAAGTCGGCTAAAAATGCCAGGTTTATCAATAAAAATGTGCCCGGTGTGACGATTCCAGAGCACTTGATTGAGCGGCTAGAGCGGGCCCAAGACCCCTTGGCCGAGGGGATGGCGATCGCCGCTGAGCAAGTGCAAGCCGCCCGCCACCTCTGCCAAGGGGTACACATGATGGCGGTGCGCCGCGAAGACTTGATCCCGGCGATTTTGGAGCAGGCAGGTCTGACTATGTTGCAAGGGGCGATCGCCCCCCCACCATTACAACCCACCGCCTAAGCTCGCCGCTACTATCTTCCTTCCAGAAATCTACCTCTCAGAAATCTACCTCTCAGAAAAGATTGCCCGCCCTCAATCCAAGATGAGGGTGAGTCTTGGCCTAGGCTGAAGAAAGAATTTCGTGACGGCGTAAGTAGTTACTTTTCAAGATAGAAATGCTTTACATAGTTATAGAAGCATGGGAGGGGGAGCGATCGCTCTATCCCGTTTCTAAATCGCGTTCAATTCTCCTAGCCTTCTTGGCGGATAAAGTCTTGGAGATAGGCGAGGAGTTGTGGGGTTGGCATCAGCCCTTCAATGCGATCTACTGCTTGCCCGTGGCGGAATAAAACGAGGGTGGGTAAGGCATGGATTTGGTGGCGTAATGCCAGTTCGGGGTATTTTTCGGTGTTGATCTTGACGATTTTGAGTTTTGATTTTAGTTCGCCATTGATCTCATCTAACACCTTGGCCATCAACTGACAGGGGCCACACCACGCCGCATAAAAATCCACAAGGACGGGGCGATCGCTACTGGCAATGAGATCTTCAAAGCTGGCAAATTTTTGGATGGTGGCCATAACGTCCTCCCGACGATGTATTGCGTATTACTCGATAGCCATAGCTTCATTTTATATTGCCGCTCTTGAGCCGTGGGGCAAGGGCAAAAATACCGTAAGATAACGAGGGCGATCGCACCTATCCCAGCCTCCCAGCCTCTCTTGTAGGCACTGAAGCGGTGGAATTAAGGCGCTGACACCAACACCACAGTCTCAGCACGAAGGATGGGGGATTCATCTGGTTGCCCCTTCTGAGGCTATTCTTCAGCCCGTCTAGGCAGAGACTGACTTATTAAAAAACAGATATTTAGCCGTTCAAACGTTCAGCCATTCAAACATGCAAAAGATCAAATATTCAGACGTTTAGTAAGGTCAGACGTTTAGACATCCGACATTAAAAGTAAGACAAAAGTAAGCCGGCGTAGTGAGAGGTTGATTGTAATGACTGGGGATTCGGCAAAACGGTTGCACCAACAGGTTGCTCTGGTGACGGGCGCATCGCGAGGAATTGGGCGGGCGATCGCCCTGGCTCTGGCGGCTGAGGGTGCGCGGGTGGTGGTTAACTATGCTAGATCTGCCAGTGCAGCGAATGAAGTAGTTGCTGAGATTGAAGCCATGGGCAGTGAGGCGATCGCCATCAAAGCCGATGTCTCTCAAGCGGGGCAAGTCGATGCCATGTTTACGGTGATCATGGAAAAATGGGCGCGTGTGGATCGCCTGGTCAACAATGCAGGCATTACCCGCGACACCCTGCTGCTACGGATGAAAACCGACGATTGGCAATCTGTGATTGACCTCAACCTGACGGGGGTATTTCTCTGCACCCGAGCGGCCAGCAAAATCATGCTGAAGCAAAAATCGGGGCGCATCATTAATATCAGTTCTGTGGTGGGCGAAATGGGGAACGCTGGACAATCTAACTACAGCGCTGCTAAGGCGGGTGTGTTGGGGTTCACCAAAGCCGTGGCCAAAGAGTTGGCCACCCGTGGCATTACCGTCAATGCCATTGCCCCCGGCTTTATCAGCACAGATATGACCCATGGCCTGAAGGCCGATGATATTCTCAAGTTCATTCCCCTTGGGCGGTTTGGGCAACCCGAAGATGTGGCCGGCACCGTGCGCTTCTTAGCCGCTGACCCGGCGGCAGCTTATATTACTGGGCAGGTGATCAATGTCGATGGTGGCATGGTGATGGCCTAGGTGCGGGGAGTGGTCTAAGCAGGCTGAGTTGGCTCTCTCAATTCAGAGATCGCAGCCCATAGACCTGAAGCAAAAGGGCTAATACAAAAGGTCGCTAATACAAAAGGTGGCTAATTACAGAAGAGGGGTTCTGTATTAGCCACGGTGCGTAGGATGCCTCATACATCCTGAGCCTGTTGCAGGGGCAACAGCTTTGATCCAGTCTGAACCTTGGGTGGCCATGAGGTAGGCCGGGCGGCTAGGTCTTGGCGCTATCTGGCAGAATGATATGGCGATCGCCATCCATCACCAGCCAGCCTTCTTCTCTCAACTGGCTAATCAGCCGGGTAACCGTTACGCGAGTGGTGCCGATGGCGTTGGCCAATTGTTGATGGGTGAGGCGCACCCCAAAGCGTGTGCCAGTAGCTACGGGCTGCCCCACTTCTCGCTTGAGCAACAAGAGCAAATGCCGGAGCCGATCTTCTACCCGGCGGTAGCCCACCATGGCTAACACTGCTTCCGTTTGGCGGAGTCGTCGCGCCGTATGCTGAAAAATGCCATGGGCCAACTGGGGAGATTGCTCAATCTCAGCCCAGGTCAGCCGCATCAAATCTACATCCGTCAACGCGACCGCATGGTAAGGACGAATGAGGGTCAGGGGCAACCCAAACGGCATCGACGGAGACGCCAGCCCCAACAAGGCTTCGTCCCCAGTGTCATAAAAGGTGCCGAGTTGCACAACCCCCCGACAAACCACCCAAATTTCATGAGCCGACAGAGGAATATCGCTGCCACTGCGAAACGGCTGTAACGTGCGCCCTTGGTAGAGATGTTCCAAAAGGGGTCGCATATCAGGTTGGGAAGCCACTTCAAGAGAGAAAGGCTGTAGCATATCTTTCTTGTGCCGTCTAGTATTGCTGCTTACAACCTTAGGCGGCATAGCTAAAGAAAAGGTAATTATTGGGTTCACGCTAGGTTAAGCTCTACCTAAGGAATGCCTCGCTGGAGGTTTTTGCTGGGTCTCGATGAAGTTTTGGGGTATTTGGGGAAACCTATATTTTTTCCTCGATATTTATTTTCTCGATAAAGTCTGTGGTCTGGATGTGCGATCGCCCCAGACTCCAGCTAGAATTGTACAAGTAGCCGCATTGATGCACTGAGTCTTATTGCTCCCATCGGTGACCACCCCAACGCATTAGCGCTTGCTAATTCATGATTTTTCAATCCCCTTTGCCCTACTTCAAGCGTTCTCCCTCGGTTTCTCCTCATCTCTCCGGCACCACCGATGGCCACCCTTACGGCGTGAGGGCTTAGGCATTGCTGACGCTACAAGCTGGTTTCCGTCTTAGTTTAGCCTTGGCTCAGTGGGAGCCTAGACAGCTTTGTTCCTTAGAAAAATACTTAGAAAAATATAAAGGTGGGCACATCTCCGCCCCAATCAATGGAGTGCAAAGCTGCATTCAAAGCAGTTGCTTACCTTTGAATTGCGTAACATCTTACAAGACTGTGTTAGGTTTGATTATTGATTGGACTTTTGGCTCCTTGAATATTGCTTTAGATACTTTTGATTCAGAACCAAACATCACAATGCTGTCTACTACGATGTCAGAGGTATGATGTCAAAGGTATGAATAGACAGCCAATGACCCCCAATTTTGCCCCGCCATGCCATGTGTCTGCCCGTCCGCAGGGAGCACAAGGCGCATCCAACCGATTGAAGGTTCAGCCAGCGCAGTCCCCTCGTTTCATCGCAAGGAATCGGGCTGTTCCAGCGCCACCTCAATCATTCTGGCAAGTTTCAGGTCAATACTTTCACCTTCAAGGGTTTGAAAGTTCACTGGATAGTCTCGCTGATCTGTGCAGGCTTGAGCAAGTCTCTATCAGCTTGACTGGAGGGCGTTCTCTCACCCTTTGAGAGTCCTCCGATGTTTTGGTCTTTGCATTGTCCGTTCAGGAGAAGCAACACATGCTACACCGCAAGATTTATCAACTCTGTTGTGATGGCCGCGAAGTCTGGATCTTCCTGCGCGACCAACAACGGTGGCTTGAGCGTGCCCGCATCCTGGATATTGAAGGTGATCTGGTGACGGTGCGTTATGAAACCGATGAGGAAGATGAAGCCTGCTCATGGGAAGAAATGGTGCGGCTTGATAGCATCGGCTCTGTGATGCAAAAGCTAGCGACCGTTCCACGGGGTGATGTAGAACCCTTGGTTTCAGAAGATTGCCCAGAAGCCGAGCAAATTCGCAATCATCGTCCAGAGCCAAATGAGTAAGGTTCAATCCATCTATTCGAACTATTCGAATTGATCAGTTCAAAAGTCATTACACAAAAGGAGGGGCGATCGCCCCTCCTTTTATGTATTTGTGTAACGGTGCGCCTCAGATGTAGGCTGACATGGGCGATCGCGCCTTCCTTTCCTAAAGCCTGCGGAGGCTCAATAGATTTTTTACGATTCTGGGGGCGATCGCTCTATACTTACTAACGTTCTAGGCTTATTAACGTTCTAGGCTTCTCGCCTGCGCTGATCCTGATTGCCAAGGGTTTTGAATGATCGTCATTCCAATCAGCCACAAACCGTTCGTAAAGAACGTTTGGCAGTCGGTTGCTCATACTAGCCCGTCTGAAATAGGGCATTACCCTAATCACCCCGAGGCAGTAAGCTTATTCGTAGTCACCTAATGTCCCTGATTCACAGCCACGTCCGCCATCGGCTGCAGCAGTCCTCTGCACCATCCCGTTTTATCTGAGTCCATTCAACCATTTCCCTGACAGTCTGGCTTTTCTCATTGTTTTTATATCCCAGCAACCCGTTCAGTGTTGTTGGCACCGTCAAAAAGATTCGTAAACTCCGCCCAAACTTCCCTGATAGAACAGTTTCGCTGTGATTGTTCTAGATAGCTTTCATCTCTGCTCAAACCCTCTAGTCCATCCTACTTTCTCAGATGCAATTGCAACATCTGTACCCGGCTCTAGCCTTTTTCTGCGCGACCATCGTCGTCCTGATTAGCACCCCCATCGTCAAGAAAATTGGGTTGCTGAGCGGCTACGTTGATTTGCCTGGAGGCCGCAAGGTTCACCGAGATCCCATGGTTCGCTTGGGCGGGGTGTCTATTTTCTTGGGCAGTCTCACCGCTCTTTTATTGGTGTGGGGGTTGGGTGGCTTTGGCGTCTTGCCTCCCGACAAAGAATATGAAATTTGGGGAGTCACGATTGGTGGGCTAGCCTTCTTCCTCATTGGCCTTGCCGATGATTTGTATGGCCTTTCGCCGCTCTTTCGCCTAGTGATGCAGGTCTCTGTGGCAGCGGTTGCCTGGCAGGCCGGGGTTCACATTGCGTTTCTATCGATCCCGTTTGTGGGCTTGTGGCAACTCCCGGCTTGGGTCAGCCTCATCATCACTGTGGTTTGGTTAGTCGGAATGGCCAATGCGATCAACTGGATTGATGGTCTCGATGGTCTGGCAGCCGGGGTTTCGGGCATTGCCGCCGTCGTGATGTTGATTGTCTGCATGTTTATGAATCAGCCTGCCGCCGCCCTGATTGCAGCCGCACTGGCGGGGGGCACCCTCGGCTTTTTGCGCTACAACTTTAACCCCGCTCAAATTTTTATGGGAGATGGGGGTGCCTATTTTATTGGGTTTACCCTGGCTGGGGTTGGCATTGTGGGCTTGGTCAAGAGTGTCACAACCGTAGCGGTGCTGTTGCCTTATCTCATTTTGGCCGTGCCTATTTTAGATATGTCAGCGGTGATTTTAGATCGGTTACGCCATGGCAAGTCTCCGTTTATTGCCGATAAGCGCCATCTGCACCATCGGCTACTCGAAGCCGGATTGCCCCACCGCATGACGGTGCTGTTCATCTATTCTCTAACGTTTTGGGTGGGTAGTTTGGCGTTAGCGGTGGTGGGTCTGCCAAGTGGCTTGGCCTACGCCCTCGCCGCAACAGTCCTCCTCAGCTACATCGGCTGGAAAGCTCGTAAGCAAGCACGCTCCTAAGCTTCACAGGCTTCTCCTAGGGGCTTTTGGTACTCTTAAAGGTCTTAAAGGTCGCGCTCAAGACAGCCCTAGGCGACAGCCATCAGAGACTTAAATCTGAAACCGCAACCTGGAACTTAAATCTGAAGCTGACAAAAATCCGAAGGTTAAAACGCCTACTTTAAAGTACTAAGGCTGAGACCCTGAGGTTCAGACTCTGCGGTTCAGGCACTGAGCTTAAGACACTGAGCTTAAGACACTGAGTAAGACCCTGAAAGTAAGACGGTTTGAGAGCTAATGGGGAAGAGTCTTGGGGCTTCCTGCTTGGTGCTTCTATCTGGCTACTGATACTCAAGTATCTGCCCTTTCACCTCTTCGCCCTATGAGCGCATCTGCAAGTCCCATGGCCTCCTCTGCCCCATCGCCTGGAAACGACAAACCCATCAATGCTGAGATTATTTGCGTGGGAACCGAACTGTTGTTGGGCGATATCGTCAACACCAACGCTCAGTTTTTGGCGCAGGAATTGGCGCGATTGGGGATTCCCCATTACTTCCAAACGGTGGTGGGAGATAATATCCCGCGTTTGCACCAAGCCTTGGCCTTGGCGGGCGATCGCGCAACCATCATTCTGTTCACTGGCGGGCTTGGCCCCACCCCCGATGACCTGACCACAGAGGCGATCGCCCAGTTTTTTGATGCCCCCTTGCTCGAACATCCAGAGGTGATAGCCGATATTACCCAGAAATACTCTGTGCGGGGACGTCCCATGTCTCCGAGCAATCGCAAGCAAGCGCTCTTACCCATCGGAGCCGATGTTTTACCCAACCCGCTAGGGACGGCTCCTGGCCTAATTTGGGAACCCCGCCCTAACCTGATCTTGATGACCTTTCCGGGGGTGCCCCGCGAAATGCACCAAATGTGGCAAGACACAGCGGTGCCCTATCTGCGGCAACGGGGCTTTTGCCAGGGCATGATTTATAGCCACATGCTGCGGTTTTGGGGCGTTGCCGAGTCGGCGCTAGCCGAACAGGTTGCACCCTACCTAGACTTACAAAACCCCACGGTGGCACCCTATGCTGGGCAGGGTGAGGTGCGGTTGCGCGTTTCGGCCAAGGCCGCCTCAGAAGCGGAGGCGCTGACCCTAATCGAACCCGTGGCGGCAGAGTTACGGGCGATCGCAGGTACCGATTACTTTGGCGCAAATGACGACACCCTCGCCTCCGTGGTAGGAGATTTGCTCAACCAGCATCACCACACCCTATCGGTAGCCGAATCTTGCACCGGGGGCGGTTTGGGGCAGATGTTGACGGCGATCGCTGGCAGTTCTCGGTATTTTTGGGGCGGTGTTATTTCCTATGACAACCGGGTAAAAGTCGATTTACTAGGGGTTTCGGCAGCAGATTTAGAGACCCATGGGGCGGTGAGCGCTGAGGTCGCCCAGCAAATGGCGGCAGGGGTGCGATCGCGCCTCCAAACCACTTGGGGGCTGAGTATCACTGGCATTGCTGGCCCTGAGGGTGGCACCGATCTCAAACCCGTAGGGCTGGTTTATATTGGCCTTGCTGGCCCTAGGGGCGTCAAAAGCTACCGTTTTCAGTTTGGGGTGCATCGCCAGCGCGATTTTATTCGTCATCTCAGTGCTTGTACCGCTCTGGATCTATTGCGCCGAATGTTGTTAGCTGACCAAGAGGGATCTGCTACAGACTGAACCTAGCGATGGATCAACAGTCTGGCAAAGCAGGTTGGGCAGAAATATTCGGACGCGGCGGCAGATCAGAGAGATCCGATAGGGAGATTGGGTGGGGAAACTAGATAGATCCGCTAGACGGTCATGATTCTTTACGATTGGGGCATAACGGGTAGCAATGCCGATTTAGAGCCTTTGATCTCGATCTTTTCAGCCCTAAAGGCTTTAATCTTCTTCCAAATGCAAAGAAAACCCGCAATCTCTGTGCTGTAACCCCACAACCTGTTCAGTTTTGCCAGACAATAGAATTTGCTAGATACTTGTCTTCTAGTTTATAAATCCCTCAGTTCATAGATCCCTCAGTTTATTTGTTCCTCAACTAGAAGGCATAGCTAGAATGCCTATTCTCAGATGGGAGGCCATCCAACGGCACCCCCTCCCCCCTAGCGCTTAGTAGCCGGATGCTCAAAACGGGTCATCGCATCCCCGTTGAACCACTCAAAACCTTTGATGCCTATCTCCTCCTCGGTTCTGGAAGAGCTATTAGCCCAGTCGCCCGACCTTCGCCCCCAACTTTACTTCAAGTCTTCCCTAACGGCGCTATCGCACGCGATGGAAGATCAGGTGTTGGCGGCGGGGGGTAAGCCCTTAGTCATAGCTAGTTTCCAAAAAGAACGCTTCTATCGACAAGAAGCTCATCGCTATCGACGGATCTCGCGGCTCACGCCCCAGGTCTATGTGTTGGCTGCGCCCGAAACTAGCTTCATGAGCACAATCGACACCTATGCGAAAGTGCCCTTTGAGCCAACGGATGGGTTGAGCCAAGAATGGCATTTGGTGGTGATTGGGGCGACCTATTCGACCTGCCTGATCTGTCGTGAGCGATCGCCCCTCGCCGACGAAGCTTCAGCCGACGAAGCCCCTATCTTTCCGCCCGCCCCCATGTCGATGGATCAAAGCCGCCGCTTTGAGGGCATTTGGACCTTTGACCGCGACATCAGCATTCAAGCGGCCACCATCCTGCTCGATCGCATCCAGCGCTACCGCCCCGACCTTGCAGCCCATATTGCCGAGGCCAAGGTGAAACTGGTGTTGCCCGTCTCTAGCAGCCCAGAGGTGGCACCTGATCCCTTTGCCCAGCGCCTCATCACCCATCTCCAGGCGGGGCAATATAAGCTGCTCAAAGCCTACCGCTCCATTGCCAGCCAAGAACGACGAGAGCGCTTGGCCAATTCCATCACCGCTGCCTTTCGAGAATCGTTAGACCCAGATGAAATCTTTCGGGTGGCCATCGAACAGTTATGCCTCAGCACAGGGGTAAGCCGGGGCATTATCTATCGCTGTAAAGCCACCGATGACACCGCCACTATTGCCTACGAAGCCCGGCGCGAAGAGGCCATCCTTTCACTGAAGGGGGAAGTGTGGCCGTTGCAGGGTAACCCGCTGTTTCAATCGGTCGCGCAGTCTCAAAAGACCGTGGCGATCGCCAATACCGCCGACCCCAATACCGCCGACCCCAGCATCCCTGATTTAACCTCGCTGCAAGCCCTGATCCAACAGTGGCACATTTGTTCGTGGCTGATGGTGCCTGTAATTTACCAAGGCACCTTGTTGGGCATGGTGGAACTGCACCACTGCGCGACGCACCCCTATGCCTGGACGGATGAAGATCAAGCCCTTGTGGAGGCGATCGCCAACCAACTGGGGGTCGCCCTCATCCAAGCCGAATCCTACGCCAACCTCGAAGAACTCAACGCCCAACTCGCCGATCTCGAAAACACCCGCAGCAACCTCATTGCCATCACTGGCCATGAGCTACGCACCCCCCTCTCCACCATCCAAGTCTGCCTCGAAAGCCTATCCAGTGAGCCGGATATGCCCCTAGAGTTGCGCCAAGTCATGCTCAGCACCGCCCTATCCGATGCCGAACGGATGCGAAAACTGGTGCAAGACTTCATTACCCTCTCTCGCCTCGAAAGTGGCCGAGTCGAATGGCGACTAGAGCCGCTGTCCATGGGTGAATGCGTCTCTCTGGCGCTGAGTAGCCTACGTACCCGTCCGGGAGAATCTGGCATTCCCACGATCGAAGCCCAAGTGTCTGAAGAACTGCCCCTCGTCCGAGCCGATGGCGAATGGCTGGTAGAAGTCCTCTCCAAACTGCTCGACAATGCTTGCAAGTTTACGGAGCCAGAAGGGGAAGTGATGATCGAGGCGCACCCCAATGGCGATCGCATGTTAGAAGTGACCATCAGCGACACAGGCCGAGGCATTGAACCTAACCGCCTCGAAACTGTGTTTGACCGCTTTTACCAAGAAGAAGGCGCACTCCGCCGCACCGCCAACGGCACTGGCTTAGGCTTGGCCATCTGTCGCCAAATTATCCTAGGGCTGGGGGGGCAAATTTGGGCTGAGTCTGATGGTCGTGATCAGGGCAGCCGTTTTCACTTCACCATTCCCCTCGCCAAAGAACCCTCTAAACCCGCCCTCGATACCCCCTCCGTGCCCGCGACCACTCTTCCTCCCAGTGGAACCCGCAAGCGCCGCCCTAAGCGCGCTTAGGTGCAAGTCAGCTTAGGGTCGGCACTGTCCCATGGACTATGCTGGCTGAGCACAGTCGCAGCCAGCAGCCAGTCAGCGTTCCCTTCGACTACGCTCAGGGAACGGTGACGCCCCACTGTAGGGTAAATTTCAGACGTAGAGTAATAGGCTCACTATTAATGAACCCGATAGAGTCAGTTGGAGGATTGCAAGCGTTGTTTTGGGCAGGCAATCTAGTTACGATCTTGGCCATGGAAGCCCCTTCAACCCAGCCGGACTCTCTTGGTCTCGTAGATTGAGCAGTCGAGTGAATGAAGAGTGCACTATTATTTGTAAGGTATTTGGAATATTTGTCAGGTATTTGGAAGAGTCTTCCGCGACATGGCCATAGGTGGGGAGGAGTCAATCCTACGCCCAGCCTAGGGGTCTAAAGCGATCGCTCAGTCGGTGGCAGGTGTGAGGAGGAAAGACAGATTGGTGAACCAAACCGGATTGCCCGATGAATCAATGCACTCGCAGAAGTGGGTGGATGATATTCCGGCAGCACAGCGTGATGACGAACTAGAAGCCCCTGCCGCAGAGGTGCTTCCGGGATGGCACGCTTGGCAAGGCTGGCAGGCGTGGCGACCGGGGCGCTGGGGAAGACGCTTGGCCTGGGGGTTGCTGGGGGTGGTCATGGCGCTGGGGCTAGGAGGGCTAGCCGCTTGGATGATGCCGCGCCCGGCTCCACCTCTGGCCGTTGTCGCACCCTCCGGTTTATCAGCGGATCCGCAACTTCCCCTCAAGACTGGGATGACAGCCCCGCCTGATGCGCTTCCCGGTTCATCGACCTTAGAGGATAGATCTGCCCCAGATGAGTTGTTAGGCCATTTTCCTTATGCAGAAGCTCCCTCTGAGGCTTTGACGGCTGTTTCTTCAGATCGCAGCATTCTATTGCGGACGGCGGCAGCGCAGCGGTTTATGGCGTTGGCTCAGGCGGCGGCGACAGACGACATTCCGATCATTCCCCTGTCAGGATTTCGCACCTTAGATGATCAGACGGTGCTGTTTTTTGAGCGCAAGGCCGAGCAAGGCCAGCGGGCGATCGAGCGGGCTGCTGTCAGTGCGCCCCCCGGCTATAGTGAGCACCACACAGGCTATGCCGTAGATATTGGCGATCGCGCCCAGCCCGAAACCCACCTCGAAGTGAGCTTCGAGAACACCCGCACCTTTGTCTGGATGCAAGCCAATGCTGCCCGGTTTGGCTATGAACTTTCGTTCCCTCGTGATAACCCCCAAGGGGTCAGCTATGAACCTTGGCATTGGCGCTTTGTGGGCGATCGCCATAGCCTCGAAACCTTCTACAAATCACGCCAAGTACGCCCCGTGTCGCTACCATCCCCTCGCCCCAAGCCCTAAACTGTAGATTGAAGGGCGATCGGCTTGCGGGCGATCGCAGGGCTAACGGATCCTTTTAAGGAATTCTGTTAATAGCTCCTGTGGGTTGATTCCTAAAGAAGCGATCAAGGCCATTCCGCTAAACCGAAGACTCTATCTCAGCCCAGGGTCGGGTTTTGTGGGGTTCCCAATTTTGCTGACCTAGAAATTACCTCAGCCCTTAGCCCAGTCTTTTGCCCAGCCGTTCTACTCAGATACCTGTGAAGCAAGACGATATCTCGCTCAACCTCGTTGCCATCACTATTTTTTCGCTGGTGATGGCCAGTTTGTTAGGGCCGTTGATCAACCTATCCCCAGTCGTGCCAGCCATCGCTGTGGCGGTGTTGTTGGGCATTGCCGCCATCGATACATTTGGCTGGCAAAACCAAGGCAGCACGCTGTTGATTGATTGGCTAGCCCAGTTTTCTGCCGAGCACCGCGATCGCATTCTCTACCACGAAGCGGGGCACCTATTGGTCGCCCATCACCTCGGCATCCCCATCACGGGCTACAGCCTCACCGCTTGGGAAGCCTTCCGCCAAGGGCAATTGGGCAATGGTGGGGTGCAGTTTGCTACAGACTCTCTAGAAGATGACCTGCGCCAAGGGGTATTGACCGCGAGGGTGATTGATGGCTATTGCATGGTCTGGATGGCTGGCATTGCCGCAGAAACTTTGCGCTACGGCCAAGCAGAAGGGGGACTGGGCGATCGCCAACAAATTCGCACCCTCTTCCAATTACTCCGGCGCTCTGCC
>Ga0105049_10000974_pt1 | contig 33119 bp, 31 predicted proteins | sample MAT06_FD_78087 | JGI IMG/M metagenome (GOLD analysis project Ga0105049, IMG submission 78087) | Freshwater microbial communities from Lake Fryxell liftoff mats and glacier meltwater in Antarctica - MAT-06 | ecosystem: Environmental > Aquatic > Freshwater > Ice > Liftoff microbial mat | place... | reverse complement strand
CGGCCACCGACGCGACGTTGACGATCACGCCACTGCCATTGGCCAGCATCGCCGGAATCTCGTGCCGCATACTCCGCCACACGCCGGTGAGATTGATGTCAATCACGCGATCCCAATCGCTCGGCGGATACTCCGCAGTTTTCACTTCCGGTCCGCCGATCCCCGCCGCGTTGATCGCGATATCGAGTCGACCAAAAGTGGCAACGGTGCTTTGCACGCCCGCTTCAACTTCTTCGTCGCTGCGCACATCGACCGGAATTGCGATCGCACTGCCACCACTCGCCACAATGTACTCGGCCAGCGCGCGCGCCTGATCGAGTTGCACATCTGCAATCGCCACGCGCGCGCCCTGAGCGGCAAGCTGCAACGCGGCCGCCCGTCCAAGCCCGGACGCGCCGCCAGTGATAAACGCGATCTTGCCAGTGAATTCTGATGCCATGTGAGGTGGTAGCCGGTGGGCGGTAAACGGTAGGCGGTGAGTGGCGCTTAGCGGCGGCGGATGGACATGATGCATGTCGAAGAACAGCTACTACTGGCACAATCCTACGACAACATCTCGATGGTGAAGATTCGTGTCACATCGCGATCGTACGCTTCAACCTGCAAGGTCTGCTCAGCGTCACTCCAGTCGAGCAGTGCAGCCATCAGAGGCGCGATGCGCCTGGCCGTGGCACGTCCATGGTCGCGTGTTTCGAAGGCTACGTGGGTGCGACGTATCAGCACATCCGCCAGCGTACATGCAAGCTCGCGCTCAACGGCGTGTGCGACTTCGGCGACGATATACGGCAAGTCCGCTACGAGACGACGCGCGAGCGATGCGTCGCGTTGTGCGTAGCTCCACACGTTCCGCCAACGTGTGCCGTAGGCGAGCGCGAGACGTTCGCCGACTGCCGCGTCGTGGACGGTTGTCGTTGCTTCCTGGACGACGGTATCCCGCGAAACCATATCGCCGCCGGGTAATGGCGTGCGGTCGCTCTGCTGCACTTGGGCCGCAGCGCCGATCGGACCGCCTGCGCGTGTCTCGTCACGCATGGCATGGGCCAGCACATCCGCCGCCATGGCGCGATACGTCGTCAACTTGCCGCCCGTCACACTCACCAGCCCATCATCGCGGTGCACCACGGCATGTTCCCGCGAGGCAGCGTTCGCCCCGTGCGTCCCGGAGCGTGCCGCCGCGAGGGGGCGAATGCCCGACCACCCCGAGATCACATCGTCCATCGTCAACTTGGCGAACGGGAAACACGCGTTGACCGTACGCAGCAGATATTCGACTTCCTGCTCCGTCGCACGGATCTCGTCCGGCCCGCGACGCGCCGGTCTTTCAGTTGTTCCAACAATCGCATGCGCACCGGCCGGCAGCACGAACATCACGCGTCCGTCAATCGGCGACACGATCGTCACGGCATCGTTGTTCCCCAGTCGCTGACGAGGGACCGCGATGTGTGCACCGGCAGACCCGAGCACCTGCTCGCCCTGTGATGCGCCCGTCAGTGCCGCCGTCGCGTCGCTCCATGGCCCCGTCGCGTTCACAACAACACGCGCCGCGACCGTGAACTTCGTCCCCGTCAACCGATCTTCGACTGCAACACCCGTCAGTCGCGTACCAGCGGCACCACTACGCAAACCGCCAACGACACTGACATGATTCGCGACCATTGCACCGGCTTCGCGTGCCGAGAGTGCACTCGCCAAAGTGAGTCGCGCGTCATCCGTGGCGGCATCCCAGTACCGCGCGCCACCAACGAGATCGTGCGGATTGAGCGCCGGCTCGCGCGCGAGCACCCCGTTCACATTCAGCGACTCATGCCGCTGCACGTTGCGAAAGAGCGCCAGCGCATCGTACAGCGTAAGGCCCGCGCGCACCTTCCACAGCGGCACACGCGCGCCGCGGTACACAGGCCACGTGAACGAGAGCGGTCTCACGAGGTGCGGTGCAAGATCGAGCAGCACCCGTCGCTCACGGCTCGACTCGAACACGAGCGCGAAGTGCCCATGCTCGAGATAGCGTACGCCCCCGTGTACCAGTCGCGACGATCGGCTTGATGTACCGCTCGCAAAGTCGTCGCGCTCGAGCAGCGCAGTCCGCCACCCCGCGAGTGCCGCTTCACGCGCCACACCGGCGCCGGTGATGCCGCCCCCAATCACCACAATGTCGAACGCTTCGGCCCCCAACGTTGCCAACACCGCCTGCCGACTCGCGACCGCGATCGGTCGCCGCGCCGCGAGACGCTCGGCCGTGGTGCCGATTGGTACTTCAGGACGAGTCGATGACTCGAGCGACGGCGTAGCAGGGGGATGGTCGGACATCATTGCAGAATTGATGGCGAGACACGCGTCGCGCCAGAGGGGCCGCCGCGCTTGTTCAAACGTCGTGACGCACTCTCGCCGTCGCGTTACCTTCCGAAATGCCAACCTATGGAAACGGCCGCCGAGTTGCCATAATCGCCGGCGTCCGAACCCCCTTCGCTCGATCCGGCACCGCGCTCAAGGACTATACGGCCATTGAACTGGGCCGCTTTGCCGTTGCTGAACTGGTGCAACGTACAAACCTCGACGGTGCGAGTGTAGACCTGCTCGTCTTCGGCACCGTGGTGCAATCGGTCATCGCACCGAACATCGCTCGGGAAATCGCTCTGCTGCCACACTTTCCGAAGACGTTGCAAGCGTACACGGTCGGTCGCGCGTGTGCGTCGGCCAATCAGGCCATCACCGATGCCGCCGACCAGATCGCGCTTGGGCACGCCGACGTCGCAATCGCCGGTGGCGCCGAATCGTTGACCCAGGTGCCCATCCTCCACTCTCGCGGTATGAGTGATGTACTGGTTGCGGCGTCCAAGGCAAAGACCATGTCGCAACGTGTTGCCACCCTCGCGCGGGTGCGCCCCAAAGACTTCGTGCCCATCACGCCGGCAATCGCCGAGCCGAGTACTGGGGAGTCGATGGGGCAGTCTGCGGATAAGATGGCGAAGCTCAACGGTATCTCGCGCGAGGCTCAGGATCGCTTTGCGCTCGGCTCGCACCAGAAAGCTGCCGCCGGCACGGCGGACGGTCGACTCGCGGCGGAGATCGTTCCCGTGCCCGTGCCGCCCAGGTATGCCGAGATGCTGATGAGCGACAACGGCGTTCGGAGCGATACTTCGTACGAACTACTCGCAGCACTCAAGCCGGCATTCGATCGGCAGTATGGGAGCGTGACGGCGGGCAATGCTTCACCGCTCACCGACGGCGGTTCGGCCGTCTTGTTGATGTCGGAAAATCGCGCGAAGGCGTTGGGCTACACCCCACTCGCGTTCATCAAGTCGTATGCCTACGCCGCAGTCGATCCGAGCGAGCAGTTGTTGCAGGCACCCGTGATCGCGGCACCGGTTGCACTGAAGCGGGCGGGACTCTCGTTGCGCGACATCGACCTCGTTGAAATGCATGAAGCGTTTGCGGCCCAAGTGCTGAGCAATATCCAGGGGTTGGCGTCGGTTGAGTGGGCCAAGCGAGCGGGGTTCAGCGAGGCTACCGGCGAGATCGATCCGGAGCGGCTGAACGTGATGGGCGGCTCGTTGTCCATCGGCCACCCATTTGGCGCAACCGGGGGTCGCGTGCTGACCACACTGTGCAACGAACTCGCACGTCGCGACAAGCAGTTCGGCATGCTCACCGTGTGTGCCGCCGGGGGAATGGGGCACGCGATGATTGTGGAGCGCGCATGACCACTCAGGCGAGCAACGAGCGCCGCGAGCCGCGTGTCGTTCACGACGCCGATGTCGGCGTCACGATGCACGTCGACGACGGCGTCGCGATCATTGTGTACGATCAGCCCGGCTCGTCGGTGAACACGCTGAACACCCGCGTTGGGCCGGTGTTCGATCGCTTCTTCAGCACAATCGAGAGCGATGCGTCGATTACGTCGGCCGTACTGTTCAGCGGCAAGACCGATTCGTGGATCGCGGGCGCCGACATCGATGAACTGGCGAACGTCACGACTCCCGCGCAGGGCGAAGCACTCTCGAAGGGCGGCCAGCGATTACTCGACAGACTCGCCGCGCTGAGTAAGCCCGTGGTCGCCGCCATTCACGGGGCCGCGCTCGGGGGCGGACTTGAAGTAGCGCTCGCCTGCACGCATCGCATCGCCACGGAGCACCCGAAAACGGTTCTCGCGCTCCCTGAAGTGCAGCTTGGGTTGATTCCCGGTGGCGGTGGAACGCAACGGTTGCCGCGTCTGGTCGGGCTGCAGGTTGCGCTCGACATGATTCTCACCAGCAAAAACATTCGTGCCAAGAAGGCGCTGCAGATCGGACTCGTGCACGAGCTTGTGCATCCGTCCATCCTGCGATCGGTTGCGATACACCGCGCGCGTCAGCTAGGTCGCGGTGAGCAGCCGACGCTCCGCGAGCGCAAGCACGGGGCCGCGCAGATTCTGCTCGAAGACAACGCACTCGGTCGCCGACTCGTGTTCAAGCAGGCGCGCGAAACCGTGCTCGCCAAGACGAAAGGGAACTATCCCGCACCGTTTGCGGCTATCGACGCTGTGCAGCGTGGCTACACCGACGGAATTCAGGCCGGGCTCGACGAGGAAGCCGTGCGATTCGGTGAGCTGACCAACAGCGAAGTGTCCAAGCAGCTTGTGTATCTGTTCTTCGCAACGACCGCGCTGAAGAAGGATAGTGGTCTCGCCGATGGCGCCACTGCAACGCCAAAGCTGGTTCGCAAGCTCGGTATTCTGGGCGCCGGCTTCATGGGTGCCGGCATCGCGACAGTCGCCGTGCAGAGCGGTACGCTGGTGCGCATTCGCGATGCATCACTCGACCGTATCGGGGCCGGATGGCGCGCAATGCGAGACGTGTTGCGTGAGCGGCTCAAGCGCAAGCAGATCACCCGGCTGCAGATGGACGACATGCTCGCACAGTTCGGTGGCACCACCGACTACAGCGGCTTTGGCAGTACCGATCTCGTGATCGAAGCGGTGTTCGAAGATCTGGCCGTCAAACATCAGGTGCTGCGCGAAGTCGAAGCGGCTGCACCTAACGCAGTCTTCGCGTCCAACACAAGCACGATTCCCATCCGCGAAATCGCCACGGCATCAGCACATCCGGATCGCGTGGTCGGCATGCACTTCTTTTCGCCGGTGCACAAAATGCCGTTGCTCGAAGTGATCGTCACACCTGAGACGAGTGCCGAGACCACGGCGACCGTCGTTCAGTACGGACGCACGCTCGGCAAGACGGTGATTGTCGTGCGCGATGGCCCCGGCTTCTACGTCAATCGCATTCTCGCGCCCTATATCAACGAGAGCGGCAAACTGTTGGACGAAGGTGCGGACATTCGCACCGTCGATCTGGAGCTGACGCGATTCGGATTTCCCGTGGGTCCGATCACGCTGCTCGACGAGGTCGGACTCGATATTGCTGCGAAGTCGGGACCGATCATGGAAGCAGCATTCGGCACGCGGATGCAGCGGTCGGTGACGCTACAGCGCGTGATTGAAAGCGGGCGGCTCGGGCGCAAGTCAAAGCGTGGCTTCTACAAGTACGATGAATCGGGCAAACGACTGGAGATCGACGAAGAGATTTACGGGCTGAGTCCAACAAGCGGTGGCCGGCGGCAGTTTGACGCCGACGAAGTACGACAGCGTGCGGTACTGCCAATGCTGAACGAAGCGGTGCGTTGTCTCGAAGAAGGGATCATCCGCTCGGCGCGCGACGGCGATATCGGCGCGGTTTTCGGCATTGGCTTTCCGCCGTTTCGAGGCGGCCCGTTCCGCTATCTTGATTCGTTGGGTGCAGTAACCGTCGTGCGCCAGCTCGACGCCCTGAATGTGCGATACCCCGGCCGCTTCGAGGCCGCGGATCTCCTTCGCTCGATGGCAGCATCGGGCGCGCGCTTTCACCCCCACGCCGCTTCGGCGGTCTGACCGAGCCCCACATGTCCGCCACCACTGCTGCGCCGCATCCCCGCATTGCCGAACTTCTCGCTGAGCTCGAGGCCAGTCGTCGCGAACTATTGGCCGTGGTGCAGGCACTGCCTCCCGAGATGCGCGACGCCGCGCCTGAGGGCGATGCGTGGAGCGTCTCGCAGATTATCGAGCACCTGGGTATCGTCGAGGATGGCGGGGGACGACTGCTTTCAAAGCTGATGAAGCAGGCGCAAGCCGATGGTGCCTTTGAAGTCGAGACAAGCAGCGTACTCGATTCACTGAATCAATTCGATATCGCAAACTTCAATCGCCGCATCGAAGCGCCGGAGCAGGTGCGGCCGACCGGTGGTGTGACGGTGGCCGAAGGGCTCGAACGCCTCGAAGCGGTCCGCGAACGACTCACGACCGCGCTGCTGCAAGGGTCAGGGCTCGCGCTTGGCACCGTCTCCTATCCGCATCCACTGTTCGGCCCGCTAAACGGCTATCAGTGGATTCTCGTGATCTCGATGCACGAGCGTCGCCACGCCGCGCAGATCCAACGTCGGGCAAAACTGTAATGAAGCGTGAGTCGGATCCCGCCCGGCAGTCCACCTCATGGGCACACTCCGCCTATATTCCTCAGTCAAGTCCGCGTCGACACGCAGCCGACGCTTTTCCCGCCGAAAGCCAAGCGCACAATCGCGAGTAACCAGCGACGCATGTTTCGTACTTCTTTGCTCTATCTGTCGCGCCAGCAAGGCGTTTTCGATTTCATCCGGAACGTCGGCTTCGCCCGAAAAATGGCGTCCCGCTTTGTCGCTGGGGAGACCATCACCACCGCACTCGACGCCGTCGAGGCACTGAACGCCAAAGGGATCAGCGCTTCCCTCGATCTGCTTGGCGAAAGCGTGGCCAACGAGGGCGAAGCGCGCGAAACGGGACGCCAGTATCTCGACATCCTCGATCGCATCAATCAGCGGAAACTGAACGCCAATGTTTCCGTCAAACTCACCGCACTCGGCCAGGACATCTCTGATGATCTCGGCCTCGAAGTGGTTCGTGCGGTGCTCGAGCGCGCGAAGCAGTACAGCTCGTTCGTCCGTCTCGATATGGAGTCCAGCGCATACACCGACCGCACGCTCGATACGTTCGAGCAGAAGTTGTATCCCGACTTCCGCGAGAATGTTGGCATCGTGTTGCAGTCCTCCTTGCGTCGTACGCTTGCCGATGTTGAGCGCGCCAATCGGTTGCAGTGTCGTGTGCGCATCTGCAAAGGTGCGTATCTCGAGCCGCCCGACGTCGCATTCCCGGAGAAGTCGGACGTCGACAAGAATTACGTCGCGGCAATGCATCGGCTGATGGAGTCGGGGAACTATCCCGGTATCGCCACGCACGACGAAGTCATCATCCAGGAAGCGAAGCGTTTCGCCAAGGAGAAGAACATCTCCACCGATCGCTTCGAGTTTCAGATGCTGTATGGTGTGCGTCGCGACCTGCAGGAGCAGTTGGTGCACGACGGCTTTCGCATTCGCGTGTATGTGCCGTTCGGCACGCAGTGGTACCCGTATCTCATGCGTCGTCTCGCCGAACGCCCGGCAAATCTCGCCTTCATGACGGGGAACATCGTGAAGGAAATGATTGGTGGGGCGCGCTGAGCTCGCACGCGGGGCAGCACCTTCCTGCGGATCCGTCTAAGGGAGATGAGCGCACACTGGGCGGGTACATGGCCGTCCACGCGCGCCCTGCCGCGTTCGAAGGTGTCGACGGGTTTTCGTATTCCGCCGACATCCTCACCGACACAACCGGCGACCGCGCTGCCCCGTGGGGCGCGTACCTCTTCTTCGTGCGATGGGGACGCGGCGAGCCGGAAGTGCAGGGGCATCTCGAAACGGCATTTCTTACCACTGGGCAGAGCGAAGCTGTGGTGCGTCATCAGCTCGGTGCGATGCAGCTCGCCACAGTGAAAGCAACACTCGACGGACTCATTCGCGGCGCAATCACGCGCACGGACCACCGTGCGGAGCCGTCGCCATGAGTGAGCGCGACGGCGTGGTCATGAAGGGCACCGGTGGTGTGTATCAAGTGCGTGCGGACGACGGCAAACTGTTTGACGTGTCGTTGCGCGGACGTCTCAAACACGACAGCGGCCGAGAAGGGAAGCGCGACCCCGAACGCGAAACCATGCGTCGGGTGGGTCGACTTGACGGTGTCGAACGACCGCTCAAACTCGCGGTCGGTGATCGCGTCATGATCTCGAGCGATGAGAGCGAAACATCGTGGGCCATCGATGTCATCTACCCGCGACGTAGTAAACTCGCGCGTCGGGCACCGGGTGGCGCGCGCGGCGAACGCGTGGTCATCGCCAACCTCGATCAGGTCATCGTAGTCTTTGCCGCTGCCAAGCCCGAGCCGCATCCGCGCATGCTCGATCGCTTTCTCGTCATCGCCGAAGCGAACGGACTGGCCGCCCGCATTGTGATCAACAAGTGCGAACTCGCCAACGAACATGACATCCGGAAGCGATTCAAAGAGTTCGTCGACGCCGGGTATCCATTGCACCTCACCAGCGTGGTCGCGGGTGTCGGACTGGAAGAGCTCCGCGCTGAAGTCGGTGGTCGCAACTCGGCCCTGACCGGGCCGTCCGGTGTCGGGAAGTCGTCGCTCATGAATACGCTCTTCCCGGGGCTCGATCTGCGCACCGCCGAGATCAGCGAAAGCGTGAACAAGGGGCGCCACACCACCGTTGGCGCGGTCATGCACCCACTGCCGGGCGGCGGTTTTGTGGCTGATACGCCCGGCCTGCGCGAAGTGGGACTGTGGGGGATCGACGTCGAAGGGCTGGGGCAGTGCTTCCCGGAGCTTCGGCCACTGTTGGACGGATGCCGGTTTGCCGACTGCACCCATCTGGTCGAGCCGGGATGCGCCATTCGCGATGCCGTGGCTGACGGTCGGGTAAACCGCGGTCGTTACGAGAGCTACATCAAGCTCCGGGAGGAGCTGGCCGAGTCGAATCAAAACTCATGGTGAACGAGACCGCCGAGGCGAGCTCTGCCGTGTGCATCCGATCGATGGTAGGGGGCGTAGATGCTCCAGACCCCTATGCCACTCGTCCTTCACCCCCCCGCAGTGCAATCCGCCGTCGGCCTGTACCACGAGCCCGATGCAGACTACGTTGACCGCCGATTCGTCGTCCGAGGACACCTGTCTCTCGACCGGTCCATGCCTGCGCCTTTGAGTTTTTCTACTTCGCCCGCCGAGGACGATCTCACTCTCGTGGCCGCCATGGCTCGGGGGGAGGAGCAGGCTGCGTCGGTGCTCTACGACAGGCACAGCGCGGTCATGTACGGCTTGGCGCTGCGCGTGGTCGGGGAAGGCGCTGACGCCCAGGAAGTCGTGCTGGACGCCTTCTCACAGGCGTGGCGCGATGCGAGCCGATACGACACGTCGCGAGGGAGCGTCGTCGGGTGGTTCACCACAATCACGCGAACCCGTGCGCTCGACCTGATCCGGGCGCGCGGTCGGCGGGCGAGAATAAACGATCGGGTCACGACGCAGCTTGATGAGCCCGCGGCCATGGGGGAGGGGTTTCGAAGCCCAGACTCTCTGGTTGACGATGCGGATCGGGCGGCTGCCGTGACGTCGGCGTTGGGGGAGCTTCCGGAGGCGCAACGCCGCGCCATCGAGCTCGCATTTTTCGAAGGGCTGACGCATCACGAAGTCGCCGAACGACTTCGTGAGCCCCTCGGTACGGTGAAAACGCGGATAAGACTCGGCATGCAGAAGCTGCGCGACATGTTGGCACGGATCGCCCCGGAGACTGCGTCATGACGCCGCTTTCCTTGGATGAACTACGCGAACTTGCCGCCGGCTTCGTCATGGGGACTCTCACCGCCGACGAGTTGGCGCAGTTCAACGTCGGGATGCAGGACAAGGCCTTCGCTGACGCTCTCGCTCCGGAGCTCGCGGCCCACCAGGCTGCCTTCGAGTTTCTGTCCACGGAGCGCGCAGTCGCACCGCCGCCTGATCTCAAGAATCGGCTCATGGCCCGGATTGCGGCCGAACCGGGTGGCGCGGCTGCCGCCGTCAACGAGCGAGTGCTCGCCGTACCACCTGCAGCTCCAGCCGACCGAAAGCCGACCGTGGCTCCGGCCGTTGCACGCACGATGACGCCGGTGCGCGCGGTGCACGTCGCACCGCAGCAGCGCGTGCCTCGGCCCAGCAAGGCACCGTGGTTTGGCCTCGGGTTAACGGCCGTCGCATTGGCCGCGGCGGTCGTCTTCGCGGTCGATCTGACCAATCAGGTGAAAGCGCTCAAGGGGACTCTGAGCCAGACGGCGATGCTGCTCCAGCGCAGTCAGTCGCGTCTGGCAGACCGCGACGCGACGGTGAACGCGCTCACGACCGCCGGTGAGAATCTGGTGCTCGTGCAGCTCGCACCAACTGCACCCGAAGGTCCCGGCATTCAGATTTTCTGGAACGTGAAGGACGGCACCGCGGTGATTCACGCGTCGGGGCTCAAGCAGGTCGCAGCCGACCGCACCTACTGCCTCTGGATGATCCGCGATGGCCGGCCGGTTGCCGTGAAGCTGTTCAATCCAGATCCCGACGGTCACCGTCTGATCAACGCCGTTGCACTCCCGAAAGACCGACAGGGAATCGCCGCATTCGCGGTGACGGAGGAACCGGCTGGCGGCTCACCGCAGCCGACGATGACACCGTTTTTGGTCGGTACGGTCGAAGCCCCGAAACAGTGAGCTCAGCGCCGAGCGAAGCGAACCAAGGCGTCCGCTAGCGGACCCGGGGGCGGGCACGGGGGGCGATGCACTATCGAAATGAGCGCTTGGCAGCAATAGTAGCGCGCATGAAGCGAGCGTTGCGCGACTGCTGGAGTCGAGGCAACCACCCTGCTTGCGAGTGGTTCGGTTTTGACCCAATGGAGGCGGTGCATGCTCCGCATCTACATCTCGTCGTCCTTCGAAGACCTCGAACCGTACCGCAAGGCCGTCGCGGAAGGTCTTCGGCAACTCGGCCACTTGCCGGTCGGCATGGAGGACTATGTTGCCGAAGGGTCCCGTCCGCTCGCCAAATGCGTCGACGACGTCGCCAACTCGGACGTTTACGTTGGCGTCTTTGCGCATCGCTACGGCTTCATACCTGTTGAAGCAGAAAACCCAAAAGGCTTGTCGATGACCGAGCTTGAACTCGAGACGGCGCGGCGTGAGCTCGGCGACGCACGCTGCCTGATCTTTCTCGTCGATCAGAACATGCCCTGGCCACCCTTGCAGGCCGACGCGAACTCGGAAGACAAGCAATTCGGCAAGCGCATCAAGGAGCTCAAGCAGCGACTGGGAACGGACTTCACCGTCAGCTTTTTCAATGGCGTTGAGCACCTCGCTCAGCTCGTCAACACGTCAGTCTCGAAATTGCCGGCTCCCGCAGAACGGCATGTCCGACAGATCAATTTTCATTGCGTCATCGGCTACAACGAACACGCCGACAGCGCTGCAGTGCAGGCCATCGGGCAGGGGCTCGTGAAACGCGGTCTCTCGTCGCAACTGCTTCCACGCGCCGTCACCGCAAACACGGCGTCGGATTTCAACGCGCTGGAGCGCGACGTGGTACAGAGTCACGCGGCGCTCATTGTTGTCACGCCAACGTTGCTCGGTATTGTTGGCGCGTTGCGCGACAAAGGCGCGCGGGCGTTGCAGCTCATGCACGAACGAACCGGCGCGCTCATTCTGCTGTTGCAGGGCGCGAGTGCCGCGGAGCTGCCGGCGACGTGGCCAACGGCGAACACTATCTCGGCGGCCGCATCGGTCGATGAGACCTGCTCGTTGATCGAAGGTGCAATCAAGTCGCTTTGCGTCACGTGGGATCGCCCTACCGTGGGGCTTCCTTACATCGTGCTCGGAATGACCAGCATCGAAGCGGCTGATCTCTTTGAGGGACGCGACGCGGGATCCACGGAATCACGGTTTCAGGCGCTGCTGCCGGGACTCAAGCGTGGGGGAGACCCGGTCGCTCGATATGGTCCGGATCGTCGCGACTGGATGCCCTTTGCCGGTCAGACCGCCGAGGCGATCGCCGGAGACATCGCGTCGCGTATGAACGATGCGGGCACAAACATCGGGCATCGGTGCGTCAAGCTGCAGTACTACGCACTCGGCCCTTGGATTCGAAACGAACAGCCGGTTCGTGAGATCTATCGCGCGCTGCTCGTGAGCGGCTGTGTCGCGGTCGTCGATCAGGTCTCGCTCTTTCACTCGGCCGTCTGCGACGCGATCTCAGCCTTCCTGGGCACGGCGAGCAAGCAGGTCGCCGTGGTCGCGGTGTCACCGCCCGAATCGCTCACCGGAGAGGAAGTCCGACTCATCGAGCGTCAGGCGCGTGATCGACTTGCTGGCGTGTTCATGCGATTCGATGCCGAACTCGAACCGACGTGTGAGTTCGGCATTGGCGAAGAGCGCCGGTTGCGCCGTTGGCTTAACGCGAGCGTACCGACGGCACTCAACAACCTCGCCGATCCCAGACCCGACGAGAACCGCAAGCGTCAATTCCGCGAAGTCATCGCACCCGGGCGCGCACGCATGGGTGCCGAAGCGCTACTGTGGCCGGATCGCGCGCGATGATCGTCACCTTCTACTCGTACAAGGGCGGTGTCGGTCGCTCGATGGCAATGGCCAACGTCGCCGATATTCTGGCGCACCGTGGTGCGCGCGTGCTCATGATCGATTTCGATCTCGAGGCCCCCGGCCTCGAGCAGTACTTCGAAGTCCCGCAGGAGTCTGCGCGCGCCCACGAGGGGTTGATCGACCTGTTGTCCAGCTTCAAGGAAGCCTTGGCTGTGGGCGGCGGACGACGTGACGACTTCCGCGACGTCGAACGGTTTGTGCTCCCCATATACAAGAAGCTTCCCGGCGGTGGAAGTCTCGATCTCATGCCGGCCGGCAAGCGGGAGGGCGCCGATCTCGATCGCTACGCAACAGCGGTCCGTTCCTTCGACTGGCAGGACTTCTATTTCAACTGGGAGGGCGAACTGTTCTTCGAGTGGCTGCGCGAAGAACTGACAGCAACCCGCTACGATCTGGTGTTGGTTGACAGCCGCACCGGGGTGACGGAAATGGGCGGAATCTGCTCGTATCAGCTTGCCGATCAGATCGTGATGCTCTGCGCGGCGAATCGACAGAATGTGCGCGGCACGCGGAACGTCGCAGAGGATTTCACATCACCACTGGTAATGGCCCGTCGTCAGGATCGGCCACTCGGCTTGGTGATCGTGCCAGCGCGCATCGAACAGCGCGACCCCGAGCTGCTCCGCACATTCCTCGACGACTTCGAGCGGACGTTCAAGAAGTTCATGCCGGAGCGCCTGAGTGGCGCCGCGCTCAGTTCAGAAGCGCTGATGATTCCGTATCAACCCGAGTTTGCATTCGATGAACGTGTCGTCACCGATCCTGTGCGTTCGGTGCGTCGTGCCGGCATCGGTGGCGCATTCCTCGAACTGGCGCGCGCCATCACGTTGCTCGCACCCGCTGACAGCGCAATCGGGCGCATCGCATCGCGCTTTGACGAAGCAGCAGCCTCGATCGAGTACGATGCGACAACACGGTTTGGCGGATACGATGTTCAGCTTGCCGGCAGCGCGACCATTCGCGACCAACTGGATCACCTGCGCCAGACGCTGGCCACCGACGGCGCCGAAACTTTTCTTGACGTGATCGAGCCGCTGCCGCAGGACGAATGGAAACGGCGGAGCGAGCAGATCCTCTTTCACAGCAAGATCCTGCTTGTCGTTGTTGACGAACTGACCGCAGCCCAGATGAGCGCGCTGACGGACCTGGTGCGGGCAAACAGGAACTCACGCAACCGACCAGTCGAACTCCTGTCGTTGTGCGGTGATCCTGTCGAGGACGTCGCGCGCGTACTCGGCCTCGACATCTCGGCGTACGCGGAAACGCGAGAGGCACAGACGCCGGAGGCGACTATCGCGCGCGTTATGACTGAACTTGGCCTAAGCGCTCCCCGCGAGATCACCCGCGTCACCCGCGGCGCAACGCGTGGCGCAACACGCGCTGCGGCAGCAAGCGAGGGCGCGAACGCCCAGCCTTCCCCGTCACCAGCGCAGTACGTGAGCACACCGCAGCCACTGGTGCCGGAAATCGCGCCCTCGGCCGCGGCCACCCCGTCGCCACCGCCACCTGCACCGCCACCTGCACCGCCAGGGTCGTCGACGCGCATACTCACGCCCGCCTTTACCTCGATCGCGTCGGCGCAACCGTTTCAGGGCGGTGACCCGTTCCGTGAAGAAGGGGCCGGTTACTTCTTTGGGCGCGAACGACTCATTGCCGATCTGGTCGCGGCCATCGAAGCACAGCCGCGCGTGTGGCTGCTGGGCCCATCTGGCAGTGGCAAGACGTCCGCAGTACTTGCTGGCGTCTTCCCGATCCTCCGCGCGCGCGCGCCCGGACGCATGCTCGAACGAATCGCTGTCGATGAGTCATTCCCGCGCGCACTCGACGAGGTGATGTCTCGTGTTCCGCAGAGCGCTGAGCGCAACGTGCTGTTCATCGACGACATGGAAGGCGCATTGGATCTTCCGTCACGGAATGACATTCTCTCTTCGCTCGCACAGCTGTCGAATACTCGCCGCGACGTCGTGGTACTCCTTGGCTTGCGCGAAGACGTCGTCAAGGCGTTTACGGCAGCTCCCCTATCGCTTGATCTCGATTCACCGTCGACGATCTGGGTCCCCGACTTCACCACGGGCGAGTTGCGCGCTGCCATCGAGCGTCCGGCAGAAAAAGGCGGCTTGGCTTTCGAACCAGGACTTTGCGATCGCATCCTCACCGACGCGGGACTCCAGGCCTCAGCGCTGGGACTCGTGCAAAAGGTGCTGTACCGGCTGTGGGAGAATCGGCGAGAGGGCTGGCTCACCAACGCGGGCTACGAACGCATTGGTGGAATTGGCGCAGTCGTTGGAGAAATAGGCGACGCTGCGTTAAACGGCTTCGCTGGGGACACCGAATCGCTTGATCACGTGCTTTCCCGGCTGGTGTCGCTCGAAGTTGTCGCCGTCATGGGGGCCGGCGCGCAAGGCAATGCCGCTGGGGGTGCCGAGGTGCCCACAGCCCGCGCAACATCGACTCTCGTGGTGCGGCGTCGACGCTGCGTTCCTACGAGCGAGCTGTGGCCGGCCACGGGCGATCCGACTTCCATGCAGAACGCGTTACGTCATCTGACACGCACGGGGCTCGTCGTCGCGCGCGTGAACGACACGTATGAGCCATGCGTGGAGTTGGTGCATGACATGGTGCTGGAGCGTTCAACGCGCTTGTTCGAACGCGTGGAACGCCTGAAGGCCGAACCGAGCCAGCGAGAGTTCCTCATCTGGCGCGGTCGCTTTGGCGATGCCTTGGCGCGCGGTGAAGAAGTCAAGGGGAAAGCCCTGAAGGTCGCGCGTGGCTGGCAATCGGATTTTCCAGCTGCGCTGAATGCTGCCGAGCAGCACGCGATCACACGTGCTGTACGCGACCAACGACGGCTGCGGTCGATCTTCGCGGCCTTCGCCGTGGTCATCGTTGTGGGGCTTCCGGTACGCGAGCAAGCCAAGAACCGCCGCACCTCGGAGGCCGCCAACGCAGTGGCAGCGGGCGATGAGCTGGCCAAAAATCTGCAATGGAGCAGTGCGATCGACAGCTTTACCGTCGCACTTGATCGCGCCCCCAATCGCGACCTCGTGTTACTGCTCCGCGGTCGCGCGTATGCAGGCGCGAGCCGCCTTCCCGACGCGATCAACGACTACACTGCCGCGCTGGCACTGAATCCAAAACTCGACGATGCGCGAGCGGGCCGCGCCGCGGCGCACCTGGCAGCAGGCAACTACGTCGGTGCGATGCAGGACTACGACACTATTATTGCGCAAAACCCCAAGGCCGCAGACGCCTACTTCAATCGGGCAGCTGCACGTGATCGCTCACAGGGCGATGCCGACAGTACACTGGCCGACTTTGCGAAGGCGTTCGCGTCGGACTCCACCCAAATCAATGCGCTCTTCGAAAGCGGAAGAATCGAGCAGCGACGAGGTCGGCCCGAGTCCGCGGTTGCGCACTTCCAACGCTTCCTGGTATTGGCGACAAGTCTCAACGATCAAACGGCAGCGATCGCGCGGTTGTCCGAACTGCTCGGCCGGCCTTCCACCGCCGCGTCGGCCCCTCGGCCTGCCGTTGCACGAGCGACCATCTTTCTCCACTACGGCGATCGCGACGATTCCACTGCAGTTGAAGCGATCAGGCGAGAAATAAAACGTTCAGGGGCCTTCGAAGTACCGGCCATCGATTACGAGGTAAGCGCGAGCAAGCTCACGGTCGCAGAACTCCGTTTTCCCGAGGGAGACGACCGCTACATCACTGACGTTGTCGCCATTGCCGAAGCGGCGCTGGCGAAGGCTGGCTATAGACAGTCTGTCGTGGCTCGTGTACTGTCTCAATCGCGCAAGGTGCGAATGTCTTCCGGTCGCCTGGAGATATGGTTTCCACCGCTCTCGCGGTCGTCGTATTCGGCGCCGAACAAGTCGTAGAACTCGTCGAGTCTACTTGCTCCGCACGGTGCCGAGGCCACCATCAACGCCGTAGCACTGACCGGTTACCCACGTCGACTCGGGGCCGAGCAGCCACGCAATCATGTTGGCCACATCCTCCGGTTCACCCAGTCGGCCGAGCGCGTGCATGCTGCGCGAGGCTTCCGATGCGGGCACCGACGACGTGATCCGCGTGGTCAGCGGAGTGCGGACCAGCCCGGGCGCCACGGCGTTGACGCGGAGTCCGCGCGACGCGTACGTCGCAGCGGCCGAAAGCGTCAGACCAAGAATGCCCGCTTTCGCGGCGGCGATTGCATCGTGATTGGCGAGCCCGATGCGCGCCGCAGCAGAGCTGCAGAGCACAACACTGCCGCCGCCGGTCATCACGCGCGCCGCCGATCGCACGGTCCCAAATGCCGTCGTGAGATTGGTTGCGATGGTCGCCTGAAATTCCTCGGCCTTGGTCAGATGGGCGGGCTTGAGGATCAACGAACCGACACAGTTCGCCACACCATCCAGACGACCGATCATCGCGTGCGCGAGATCAGCCACGCGATCGACTTCCGAAAAATCAGTCACGTCGGCCGTGGCGTAGTGCGCACCAAGCTCCAGCGCGAGTGCGGCCAGCGGCTCTTCCCGCCGGCCAACGAGCATTAATGTCGCACCGCTCGCCGCCAATCGACGCGCGAGCGCCGAACCAATGCCGCCGCCCGCGCCGAGGATGAGGTACGCGCGCGCGCTCGTGTCGTCGGTTTGTGTCTCATTGCTGGTCATGCGAACGGAATGATGCTCGGCGCGCGTGAGTTCCCGCAGCGCCACCGGCCTCAGTCGTTGGCCGCGTGGCCGCTGAGTCTCCCTGCCGGATACGTCCGATCAGCGCGAGCGGAACGCCCCGCAGCCCGGGCCACTGCGTCGCAACACCACCCGCGGTCTCGCGGACCAGCATCTGGGCCGAAAGTCCACCATCGAGCATCAGCGCCCGGATCGCGCCAAGCCGTCGCATGATCTCAGCCATCTCGGGAGTTGTGGGGCCGACAGGAAGCCGTTCGGCGAGTGCGCCAACGCCGGCGTAGCGACTCATCGCGACGACCACGCGCCCGTCCGCGAGTGTGCCGATGGCGAGTCGTGCATCCCGATGCGTACGGTCGAGCAGCGCGTCGCGCGTGGCAACATCGCACACGAGGGACGGCGGTGCGCCATTGCCGCCGATCAGTGTCGGGTACGACTGCAGTGCTTCACTGACGCGTGCATTCGTGTCGCGTCGGCGCGCGCCGATGTCGTTTGCGTCAATCACGGACACCGTGCCGGTACCATCGACAACGAGTGCACCGGCGAGCGCACCGGCACCCGGCGTTTGCCATTCGCGCCCTCGATGGACCACCCAACCCCACGGGCCCGCATCAGTGAACTGACCGGCGTTCAACGCGAGCAGCGCGTCATTCGGCGCACGGTCGAGCGTCCACCCGCCGATTGCATCACCGTCGCGTGCGAGGTCAAGTGAAAGCCGCACAGCGCGCGGATCGAACCGTACGACCACAATGCGCGCCGACACCGCACGAGCGCCGAGCACGACGGGCCATTCAGTCCACTGCAGGACGTTGCCGCGCCAGTTGAGTTGTGGCGCATCGGCGTCACGCGCCAACGCGCCGCACTGGATCGCGGAGATCCGGGACGGCGCGTTGCCTGTTTGTTGTGCGTGAACCGCGTACGAGTCGACCGAAATCGTCGTCGCTACGAGCGCAGCAAACAGCATTCTCACGCGGAGGCGCGGAGACCGCGGAGAAAAAAAGACAAAAACCTCAGCCACTCAGGAGTGCCGTTGCAGTTCTCCGCGTACTCCGCGGCTCCGCGAGATCATGCAGTTGCAGTTCACACTTACCAGGACTTCAGATCTTCCCACGACTTCCACCGCAGTCCATTGCTCCGAAACACCGGTGTCATCTTCGCGATGATATCCTTCCGCGAGTCGAGGGCCGCGCGTTCGGCGTCAGTGAAGACTCCTTCCGCGCCGGCTTGATTGGTCGTGATCGCACGCGCCGCCAACAGTCCGTACAGCGCGATACGTTCACGCGTGCGACCGAACAGTCGAGTCGACATTCCGCCGCGGCTGTTGCTTGGCACCTCAAGCAATTCGCTGCCACTGCTCTCGCTATTCGCCACCTTGCCGCTGCTCGCGTCTTCAAGATTCTGCGCTTCGAGATTGACCATCGCCGTCGGCTTGTGCGGATACGGCTTGCACTTGGCGTTCATGATGACGCCGGCGCTCTCCATCTGCAGCACCATCGCCGAGTCGCCGGTAGCGATCGCCGTCCGATACTTTCCGGCCTGCATCGCTTTCTCTGCACGGTCATTCATCGTCTGGATGTCTGCGTTAACCTTGGCGTACTTCTCGGCGGTGGCTGCTGTCGGCATCACGCCTGCGTTGCCAAACGCTTCGAGGCACGCGGTGGCCTGCTTCTGGTCGCGCTCGTAGTCGGCTTCGACGGCAGCCGCAGCCGCTCTGCGTTCAGCCGCGGCGACCATCGGCTGCAGCGCCGCGACGATGGCATCGATACGCTCGACCGAGATCGTCGCGTCTTCCCTTGCCTGGTCCACATCTTTCTTGGCATCCTGGGCCTTGTCGAGGCCCGCTTTCTTCCTGGCGGCTTCTTCTGCTGCCTTCTTCAGGCGCCCGAGCTGCGCGTGGGCTGGCGAGGCTGACACGCCCAGCATGCATACCGCAACGCCGAGCGCCGACAGCGCGCGCGAAATCTGAATGCTACGACGACTACGCATAGCGCCCCCGGTCAACGACCTCGAATGGTGATTCACGAACCGCAACGAGCCCCAACAAAATGATAGTTCGGGGAGCGCTCCAAAGCGTTTCGGAGCGGGCATCCCACCCCTCATTCGTCACGGTGAGAGCCGCACCACCAACAACGCGCCGGCCGCTCGCCGGAACACGATGCGATCGTGGAGTCGGCTCTCACGACCCTGCCAGAACTCGATCTCTTCGGGCACAACACGAAACCCACCCCAATGATCCGGGAGTGGCACTGCCTCGTCACGGAAGCGCTCCGTGTTGGCCGCGAGTTCCGCTTCGAGCACGGCGCGCGACGCGAGCACGCTGCTCTGGTGCGATGTCCACGCACCAAGCCGACTCGGCAATGGACGCGACAGGAAATACTCGGTCGACTCCGCGCGCGAGACGCGCTGCACGGCACCGGCAATGCGTACCTGTCGCTCGAGTTCCGGCCAGAAAAAGCACAGCGACGCGTGCGGATTGTCGGCCAGCTCCTGTCCCTTTCGGCTGCGGTAATCGGTGTAGAACACAAAGCCGCGTGCGTCCACACCCTTGAGCAAGACAATTCGCGCCGACGGATACGCATCCGGCGTGGCCGTCGCGAGACACATCGCGTTCGGCTCGGCGACTTGGGCCGCGACCGCGGCGTCGAACCAGTGGGTGAATTGCACGATCGGATCGGCATCGACATCGGCTTCGGTAAGCGACGCACGACGGTACTCTTTGCGGATATCTGCGATGGACATTGTCCGCTATACCTCAATCAGTGGCAACGGTGCACGCGGATACTGGTCGGGTACTCCCTCGAACGGGTCGCCGACAAGCGGCTCGCCATCGGGCGTTTCCAACACGAAGCCCGCATCTTCAATCATGCGCATGTCCTCGCGCGCCGTCTGCCCCTGCGTGGTCAGGTAGTCACCGACGAAGATAGAGTTCGCCGGATAGAGCCCCATCACCTGCATGCTGCGCAAATGGACTTCGCGACCGCCGCTGACGCGGATTTCCTGTGTCGGGAGCAAGAGGCGATAGAGCACGAGAATGCGTAGGCAACGACGCGGATCGAGTTCGCGAATGTTCTCGAACGTCGTACCGGGCACAGGAATCAGAAAATTCACCGGCACGCTCTTCACGTCGAGCTCACGCAACGAGAGTGCAAGATCGATTACATCGTCGTCGCTCTCGCCCATACCGAGAATGCCGCCGCTGCACGTCTTCATGCCTGCATCTTTCACTGCCTGCACCGTGCCAACGCGATCTTCAAACGTATGGGTGCCGACAACGTTTGGCGTAAAATTCGCCGACGTGTTGAGATTGTGATTGATCGTCTCCACGCCCGCATCCTTGAGACGCTGCACCTGTTCCGCGTTCAACAGTCCGAGGCATGCGCAGATTTTGAGATCGTGCTTGGCACGCACTGCCTTGACCGCGTCGAGCACCTTGCCGAATACCGTTTCACCCGGGCTACGTCCCGAAATCACCATGCAGAACGTGCCGGCCTTGAGCAGCGCGGCGCGATCGGCGGCCTCCATGATCTTATCCTGCGCGAGCATCGGATATTTCTCAATCTCGGCGGACGATATCTTGGACTGTGAGCAGTAGTGACAGTCTTCGGGACACAATCCGCTCTGCGCATTGAGCAGGAAATGAAGACGGACACGATTGCCCCACGTCGCGCGGCGCACACGATAAGCGGCCGCGAGCTGATCGAGCAGCGCTTCATCAGGTGCCGTCAGCACGGCACGCGCTTCGTCGCGCGTCAGCAGTTCGCCGGCGAGTGACTTGTCGGCCAGCTGTTGCCAGTCGATCGCAGGGCCGGTGGAAAATTGCAGGGCGTTGTTCAGAGCAGTCATCAGCAATACGTCAGTCGAGGAAAAGTGTGCCCGGCACCATCGGCGCAGGCGGTTCTTGTTTCAGCAGCGCGTCGAGCCCGCAGCCCGCTGCGGCCGCAGCGAGCGCGTCAACATTGTCGGTGCGATCAACCCACGGAAAACGAAAGACGGCGTGCCCGGGCAGCAGTGCAACGATTGCGTCGTAGTTGGTCGCTTCCGCAACAGATGCATCCGGCGACGAATACGAGGTGAGAACCACCGCGCGCACCGGAACATTCGCCGCTTCAGCGGCGCGCACGGTGAGCAGCACATGATTGAGCACACCCAGTCGATTGCCCGCAACGATCACCAGTTCGCAGCGCCAGCGTGCAAAGAGGTCGAGATACGAAATCGTGCGCGTGATTGGGACAAGCAGGCCTCCGGCTCCTTCAACGAGCACCAGGTCCTGCGCACTGGACACGACCTCGAACGCGTCGTCAAGCGACTGCATGTCGATCGTGATTCCAGCACGCTGTGCGGCAACCATCGGCGCGAGCGGCTCTTCGAGGACGTACGGTCGAATGTGCGTCATTGCGAGATCACTGTTGGCCGCAGCGCGCAACCGTTCCGCATCGGAGCGCAGCACCCCATCGTCGATGATCAGCGGATCGATGCCGCTCTCAATCGGCTTCATTGCGCCAACACGCTGTCCCTGCTTCACGGCGAGCGCTGCAATCGCGCAGGCGACGACGGTCTTGCCGATGCCGGTGTCGGTACCGGTGATCCCGAGTCGCAGTGGCGGCAGATCAGTCATCAACCGGTCCTCCTGAACCAGGCGTGGTTACCCGTTCGCCGTCGAGAAAGCGTTGCATGACCTCGTAGACGCGATCCAGCTCGTCATCGGTCGTGCAGTACGGAGGAAGACAATACGCGACATTCCCCAACGGACGCAACAAGACGCCTTCGCCGATCGCGAACGCCGAGAGCTCGCGTCCGATCTCGCTCAGGTATCCGGGTGCCGATTCGAGTTCAATCGCGGCCACGGTTCCCAGCTGACGCACGGCGCGAACTCCGCGTGTGTCACGCAGCCCATCGAGATGGCGCGCGTGGGTCACTTCGATTCGGATGCGATCGTCTTCGCAGTCTTCGTCGAACAGCGACAACGACGCGAGCGCCGCTGCGCAGGCAATCGGGTTGGCCGTGTACGAATGCCCGTGGAAGAACGTCTTGGAGCGGTCGGTATCGAGAAACGCGTCAAAGATCGTCTCGGTGGCGGCCGTCGCACCAAGCGGAAGCACGCCTCCGGTGAGTCCTTTCGACATGCACAGCAGATCCGGCGCCACGTCCGCCCGCTCGCACGCAAAGAGCGGCCCGGTGCGACCAAAACCAGTCATGACTTCGTCGGCGATGAGATGCACGCCTGCTTCGGCCGTCCGCGCCCGAATCTGCTGCAGCACGCGCTCATCCCACACGCGCATGCCGCCTGCGCCTAGCACCAACGGCTCGACAATCACGGCGGCGAGTTCATGCCCGCGCGCGGCGATCAGCGCATCGAGTGCACGTACCGTGTCGCCTTCGGAAGGATCGGGAAGTCGCGCAACCTCAAAGAGCAGCGGCTCATACATCTGCGTGAACAATCCGCGGGCGCCGGCTGCCATCGCGCCGAAGGTGTCACCGTGATACGCATGTTCGAATGCCGCCACGAGTCGACGCGGCTGGCCACGGTTCGCAAACGACTGGAGCGACAGCTTGATCGCGACTTCGACTGCCGTGGAACCGTTGTCCGAATAGAAAATGCGCGAAAGCCCACGGGGCAACTTCGACACGAGCGCCGCGGCAAGCGTCGCCGCCGGGTCGTGCGTGAATCCGGCAAAGATCACCTGATCCAGCGTGCGGGCCTGTTCGGTGATCGCCTCGATGATCTCGGGGTGACAATGCCCATGCGTCGTCACCCACCACGAGGAGATCGCGTCGAGGATGGGGCGCCCGTTGGCGTCGTACAACCACGAGCCCGCCGCGCGCGCGATGGGTATAGGCATCGGCGCCTGATGATGCTGCGTATACGGATGCCAGACATGGGCCGCATCCAGCATCAGCACCCGCGTCTCTTCCGTCAGCGCAACGTCGTTCACCGAATCCGCGTCTGCCGCCTCATCGTCTTCGCCAAACTCCGGCACGTCGTCGCGGTCGTCGTCGAACTCCGGGCCCATAGTGTCGGCGTTCATGCGCCCGCCGCACGCAGGGCATCGAGCAGATTCGCCGCGAGTGCGTCAATCAGCTGCGGTGGGTGCACCGCCGACACCGACACACGCAAACGTGACGTACCCGGCGCAACCGTTGGTGGACGCACGCCGCCGATCAGAAAACCGCGTCGGCGCATGTCCGCTACAACCTGCATCGTCCGTGTCGCATCACCGACAAGTATGGGTAGAATGTGTCCATCTTCGATTCCCGCAACTTCGCGACCGTGATGCTGCAACCGGATGCGCAGATGTCTTGCGCGCGCCCGAACCGTGACGCGACGCCACCCTTCCACCTGCGCGATGCGGAGTGCCTCGAGCGTTGCCGCCGCAATCGCCGGTGGCGTGCCCGTCGTAAAAATGAAGGACCGCGCGCGGCTGGTCAAAAACTCGATCAGCGCCTGTGACCCCGCAACGAACGCGCCCGAGGTGCCGAGGGCTTTGCCGAGGGTGCCAACGACAACGTCGACCTGCCCCGAGACCCCGCAATGCTCGAGGGTGCCTCGGCCCTCTGCCCCCAGTACCGCCGTGCCATGGGCATCATCCACGTACGTCCACGCACCGAACTCGCGGGCCAAGGGGACCAGCGCGTCGAGTGGGAAGAGATCGCCGTCCATCGAGAAAATCCCTTCGACGACAATCAACGCGCGACGGAAGCGCAATCGTTCCGCTTCAAGCAACGCGCGCAATGCGCCGATATCACCGTGCGGAAACACACGCAACGTCGCTTTGGCAAGACGACATCCGTCAATGAGCGACGCATGGTTGAGCGCATCGGAATAGATCACATCTTCCGCGCCGACAAGCGCGGGGATGACACCGATGTTCACCATGTAGCCGGACGGGAAGAGCAACGCGGCGTCACATTGCTTGAAGCGCGCAAGCTCGCGCTCGAGCGTCTCGTGTATCGGGTGATTGCCCGAAATCAACCGCGCCGCTCCCGCGCCAGTGCCTTCCGCCTGAAGGACCGCCGTTGCGGCACGCGCAACGCGCTGGTCGGATGCAAGACCGAGATAGTCGTTGGATGCAAAGTCGGCGATCCGCTCACCCTGAAGAAGCACAGTACCGGCGCGGCGCTCCTGCACAGCCCGCAGCGTCCGACGCAAGCCCGCGGTCTGAAGCGCGCTCAACTCCTCTTCGAGCACTTCGCCCATCGGACGCAGCTGTTGTTCCGACATCGTCCAGGTCATCGCACCACAAAGGTCAGGCGTTTGGAAGTCGGATGCGCAGAGCAAAAGCCGCCATACACACCAATCGGCACAGTGTAGTCGCGCTGGTCTCCCGCCGCGGCGCTGAACATGGCCAGCCGGTGCGTCATGGTGTCGCGGTTCACGACGCGCACGGTTCGACGCGCACCACCGCCGCCCACAAAAACGGTATCGCCGAGTGGGGTCTGTCGGCCAAAACGATCAACGATGGTCGCAACACCACCACGATCAACCGCGATCTCGACATCCGGGTGCGGCCACGTCAGCCAAGCCAACGCCCCTGTGCAGACAACCACCGCTACCAACAGCAAAAGTCGACGCATAGTGTGTGGTCGCCTACTGCTCACGCGCGATTGCTTTCACGCTGGTCGTGCGACCATCGCTCAGACGAATCACGAGTGGAACCGTATCACCAAGCGTCAGCGACTTCTTCAGATCAATCAGCATGATGTGGAGACCACCCGGCTTCATCGCCAGCGTTGCGCCGCGCGCAACCGGGATCGAATCGAGCTTGTTCATGTGTGACATCCCTTCCATCCCCTGCATCTCCGTCGTCTCGTGAAATTCTGCAGCACCCGCCAACGGCGTTGCTGCACCGAGAATCGTCACGGCTGCGGTGTCGGTGTTCTCGAGCGTGAGATACATCGCGCCCGGGCCGGTGACATTCGTCGCCCGAACCCACGCATCCTTCACGCGCAACGGTCCGTCTGTCTCGATGTGGTACGAAGTGTCGGACGAGGCACACGCAGCCAACGCGACGACAGAGCCGAGGACAACGTGCACGGAGCGGACGGACGCCCCAATCGAGCGGATCATCAGAGAAGCTGCTTGAGATCGGCGAGCAGGGCGTCCCACCCTGTGCCAAAGGCGTACAGCACCACCAGCCGGCCGCGTTCATCGACCAGAAACACCTGCGACGAGTGACTCATCAAATATCCCGCCGCACTCGTGGTTACATCACGGATCGAGGCCACCCCAAACGCTTCCTGCATGCGCGCAGTCGTCAACGAGTCGCCCGAAAGCCCCACAAACGACGGGTCGAACTGCTTCGCATACTTGTCCACGACTTCGGGTGTATCCCGCTCCGGGTCGACGGTCACAAAGACGAACCGTACGCCCGAGGCATTCTTGCCCAGTGCCTGCTTCACGCGCTTCCAGTCCTGCAGTGTGGTGGGGCAGACATCAGGGCAGTGCGTGTAGCCGAAGAAAAGCACCATCGGACGGCCCGCCTCGGCCGCCGTGCGATACACCGAACCGTCCGCGCGGGTGAACTCGAACGACGGCACCTCGCGCGGCGGCTTGACGGTCACGCCATGCAACCCGCTATCGAGGCCACACCCACTCACCGCGACGACCAGCGCGAACAGCACGCGTGAGATCGAAGCCCACGTTCCGGTCTTCCGTTCCATCCATCAAATATGCCCGCCCTCAACGGTGGCGTGCAGGGCTGCCTGACGATTGATTTCGCGTCGATGTCGACCACACCGCGCGCATCCGAATCTCCTGCCGGCCCAGATGCGCAAACCTCGGTTTCCTGGCGTCGCTCGTGGGTTGCCATGCTTGCCATCGCCCTGGCGCTCGTGGTCGCAGCGCATCTGCTCGATCAGAGTGCTTGGAGCCGACTCCGAGACCCCAAGGTGTACGAACGTGACTGGGGCCGCCTGCTTCGCTCGTTCGGTTATCTCCCCACGTGGCTGATCATCGCGATCGGCCTTTGGACCCACGAACGTCCGCAGCGCGGTTGGGGTTGGCGCGGTGGGTTGCTCATCCTGGCACCAACACTCGGCGGCGCGGTCGCCGAGGTACTCAAGCTGTTGGTGCGTCGCCTGCGCCCTGATGCGGAGACGTTCGGATATGCATTCCGCGCGTTCAGCGATCATCCCTTCGCCAATGGCGGATTGGGGATGCCGAGCAGTCACGCGCTCGTTGCGTTCGCAGGCGCGACGGCCATGGCGCGACTGTTCCCGCGTGCGTGGTGGCTCTGGTTTCTGCTCGCTGCAGGTTGTGCCGTGACCCGCGTGATGGCGGTCGCGCACTTTCTCAGCGATACCGTCGTGGCGGCAGTGCTTGGCTACGCGGTTGGGGAGCTGTTGTCGCGCTGGATGCTCGCGAAGCGTGGTGCCGCTGCCGCGAGCAACGACGTGTTCGTAACGCACACGACATAACGCCCGGTTATTTCTCGGGCGGCGTTGCGCGTTCGCGACGAACGTCGGACATCATGGATACTGCTTCTTCAATTCGGTAACGGTCCACTGCGTTTTCCGTGCTTTCGTCGCAGCACGCATTGCGGTTACCTGCGCCGCGGTCACGGCGGGCGCATTGTTGCCCCACTGCGACCGGATATATGTCACGACGTTGGCGACTTCCTGGTCAGTGCACATCGCGCCCCACGGCATCATCATCTGGTCGTACTTGGCGCCTTTGACCGTGATCTCCCCCTGCATGCCGTGCAGCACGATCGCGATTGGGACCTCCGGCTTGCCAATTACCCACTCCGAACCAACGAGCGGTGGAAAGGCACCCGGCAGACCCAGCCCGGTCGCTTGATGGCACGCAGTGCACGTGGCGAAGACTTCTGCGCCGGTCTTTGGTTTTTGAGCGTGTGCCAGGACCGGGATGGACAGCAGTGCGACGGCTGCCAGGCCAGTGATGAACTGGCGCATGTGGAGCGACTTCGTGAGGGGCGGGTTGACGGCGCGCGGAGATGGAGCAGACACAGGGCGGGCGAGTAATAATAGTGAACCCCGATACTCGCAGTACTTTTCAGTGCACAGCCGCTCCGTCACCCTTTGAACCTTCCGATGAATCTTCGTCTTCTGGCTCGTACCCGAGGTGGGTTGTTCGCACTCGCCGCGGTGGTTGCCCTCACCCTCTCCGCATCGCCAAGCGGCGCGATGCGCCATCTCCGATTGGTGAAGGCGTTCCCGTCGGCCGACACCGTGCTCGCCAAGTCTCCCGACGCCGTGCGTCTCTGGCTGTCTGAGCCGGCCGAAGTGCCCGCCACCAAGATCACGCTTACGACTGCGGCCGGTGCGGCCGTTGCCACGTCTCCAGCGACACGCGCTGACGCCAAGGATGCGCCACTCGTCGCGCTGATCCCCACGCCGCTCGCGAACGGCGCGTACAAGGTTACCTGGAAGGCGATGTCCAAAGACGGCCATGTGATCAATGGCACGATTGCATTCGCCGTTGGCGCCGCGAAGTAGTAGGCGTACCGCATGACACTGGCTGCGATCACGCGCCTGTTGCTGTATCTGGGCGCGATGATCGTGGTTGGCGATGCGTCGCTTTCGATTGGCCGTCGCTGGTCTAGTGCGACCGGTGAAGATGCACATGGAGATGCACATGGAGATGCACGTGGAAGTACACACCGCGGGGAACCGCGCGGGACAGACTGGCTCGTTCTGATTGGTTGGATGCTCGTCGTGTGCGCGACGCTCGCGCTGATGCTGCTCCAAGCGCGCGCAATGGAACTCGAGCCGAACATCGCTTCGCTGACCATGTTGGTGTCGACGACATGGGGGCGCGGTTGGCTGGCCTTGATCACGGCGGCGTTGGTCGGCGTGGGCGTTACGGTGACGCGATTCCCAACGGGGTTGCGTGTTGTTGCAGCCTTCTGCCTGGCCGGCGCCATGGGCGGACTCGGTCACGCCGCGGCCGACGATGCCTTCCCTCTGTCCGCGCGCGTGACGGACGCGCTCCACGTACTCGGCGCCGGCGCATGGCTGGGGGGCCTGTCAGTTGTTGCTTGGCGGCAGTGGCGACTCGGATCGTCACGCCAATCGTCGGCGTGGGAGTCCTTCAGTCGTATGGCGACAGTGGCCGCACCGCTGGTGGTGGTCACCGGTCTCGTGGCGGGATGGCGGCGGCTGCAACTCGCGCCGCTCAATCAAGGCGCAACAACGCCCATATCGTTTGTCGCGGCGGCCACGAGCCCATACGGACTGTTGCTTGGCGCCAAGCTCGCGCTGGTGCTCATCACGCTGGCGTTAGGCTACAAGCACAGACGGCGCGTGCTGGAAGAGCACGCGCCGTCGTGGAACACTGTATTCACTGAGCTTGCGCTCGCCGTAATGGTGCTTGTGGTGACCGGCGTGTTGACCGGGACAGCACCACCCGGCGAGTAGTCGCCCGTTTCAGCGGTTGTAGCGCTTCTTGAACTTGTCGACGCGACCCTGAGTGTCGATGAGGCGCTGCGTGCCGGTGTAGAACGGATGCGAATCGCTCGTGATTTCGAGAAGGATGAGCGGATATTCGTTCCCGTCATCCATCTTGATGGTCTGTTCGCTGGTCATCGTCGAACGCGTGATCACCGTGGTGCCGGTGGACGAGTCCTTGAAAACGACCGAGTGGTACGGCGGATGAATGCCTTCTTTTGCCATGTGCTTCTCCAGCGTGCGCTGCCATTGCCGGCGGAAGCGCGTCCATAAGGGGATGCTCGGCCGCAAAAAAGAGCGGGCATCGAGCCTAGCATGAATGAATGGCAGGGCAGGGGGCAGGGGGCAAGTGCCAAGGCGGAATCGGGAGCGGGGTAAAGCGCCGGGAACCGCCGATGGCTCCAACTACCAGTGTCGACTTGGCAGTTCGAGTTTCGGGTTTCCAGTGGACTGCTTGGCCCCGCTTCATGGGGAGTTGTAACTGGGAACTGGCCACGCAAACTCACCACTCAAAACTGGTTGTTGGCGCGGTCCTATCCCCTAGCAACCACCATGACGGCCGCGCCGAGCCCCGCCCAGCCCAGCCTCCACCAGTGCGCCGGCTCCCGTTGCCGGTCGTGGAGCGACGCGCGCCCGACCGCCTGTGCGATGTACAGGTAGGTCCCGGCGGCCACCGGGAGCAGGTACATAACCAGCTCAGCCACGCGGGTGCCAATGATCAGGGTGATCGTCGCCCCGATCATCGCCACGATGCCGGTCAGCAGGTTGTAGCCGACAGCGCGCATGGGCCGGATTCCGCTGTGGACGAACAGGCTGAAGGTGCCAAGCTCGCGCGGGAGCTCATGCAGGCTGACGGCGATCAGCGTCAGCATCCCGACCGACGGGTTGGTGAGAAAACTCGAGGCAATCAAGACGCCGTCCACCAAGTTGTGCGCCGCGTCGCCAAAGAACGTCATTGGCACGAGGGCGCGCGATCGAGCGACCGCGGCCGACGTTTCTGGCGTTGGCTTAAGATGCACGCATTCTGCTTCGCTACTGTCGCTTTCATGTGCCGATGGAGCGCCAAGCGCCATGCCATGCGCATGCGCGTGGTCGTGGCTTGCCAGCAGCCGTTCGATCACCCAGAACAGCAAGAACCCGCCGACTACGCCCGCGGCGACAGAAGCGTACGACTGCCCCGCCTCGAGCGATTCGGGGATGAGATGACTCACCGCGGCGCCGAAAACCGCTCCGGCGCCGAAGGCCGTGAGCTGTGGGAGGACGCGACGGAGCAGCGTCTCCTGGCGTGCCAGCAACAATGACACGAGCAGAGGCAGCCCGGATATAACCGCGACCGATGTCAGACTGGCGGACCAAGGACCCAAAAAGCGCTCGTTGCGAGGGTTGAGTCGGACAACCTACTCGCAACGACAAGGGGGCGGTGATGGTTAGCGTGACCGTCCGATCACGTTACCGCACGCGCGCACGCCACCGTTTCGCGCGTCGAACAGGATTTCGTGAATGGAAGATGTGAGTTGCCCCATCATGAACTGGGTCGGTGGCCGAGCGCAACGACACGCCGGGCGTGCGCGCGTGGCGGAATGGAGACAAGTGGGCGAACATTCGGAGACCATAGCCCGCCAACCCATCGTTGCGAACGAGTCCAGGAATTGACTCTTCAACTGCATCGGGATTCTGCGGTACGTGGATGAAACGCGCCCAGCGCACTAGGCGTAGGGCCCGCAGTGTCGCCCGCCAACGGCGACTTTCGTCGTGACTTTGTCCGGAACTTGGCATGCAGCAACAAGCGCCCGCGCGAGCGGCAGAGGCAGTCGCCCAGATCACCCGCAGCGCGAGCGCCGCCGACGTGTACACGGCGGCGAAGAATTCGCGCAAAGAGCTGCGCAGTCAGCTCGAATCGCTTGAGGAGAAGCGGTCGGAGTTGACGCGTCAACTTTCCGACGAGGAGACCGCCGACGGTGCCAAGGCCGGGCTGACCGCGCGGATCAAAGAGCTCGATGCGCGCATCGCCTCGACCGACCAGGCTGTTGCTCAGGCGGACGCTGCTGTTGCAACCGCCGCTGCCAATCCCGGCGCCGTGGTCGAGCCGCCGCCCTACCGGCGTGAGGGGCTGCCCGAAGAGGTGTCCGCGATTCCGATCGTGTTCACAATATTTGTCCTCGCGCCGATCGCGATTGCCTATGCACGACGCATTTGGAAGCGCGGTGCCACCGTCATCGCGCCCGTCCCGAGGGAAGTGCAGGAAAAGCTGGACCAGCTGAGCGACGCGGTTGAATCGATCGGGTTGGAAGTCGAGCGGATTGGTGAGGGGCAGCGCTTCATCACCAAGGTCTTCACTGAGACAAACGCCCGTCTGTTGAACCAAGGCCCGGCGCAGCCGATCGCTGCCCCCCAGCGCGGCGAGCATGTGGCGGTGCCGAGGGCGGAGACGGCGTAAGTCGTTGGGGGGGCATCCTCGCGAGGAACCATAGGCCCGCTCGCAGGCGATCCCCAAAAGCAAAATCGGCCACGAATTGTGCGAATTACCGCAATTCGTGGCGTTTTTTTCAGTTACGGCTCCGGCCCGGAAGCATCCTCCACACGCCATGCAACCGTTTGGGCACCCGTGTTGTCCTCCAGGTGCACATGCATGCGCAAACACCGTGACCGACACCTGGCAAAGTCTCCGTGAGTGATGCGGAACTGCTGGCCCGACTGCAGACGAACGATTCCATCGCAGAACGCGAGTTCTACGACCGGCATGTCGATCGTGTGTACCGACTCATCTACCGAATGAGTGGGCGGACGGATCTCGCGCAGGATTGGACGCAGGACACGTTCGTTCGTGCTTCCGAGCGCATCGGACAGTTCCGCGGCGAATCTGCCTTGTCGAGCTGGCAGCACGCCATCGCGATGTCGATCACGCTCAATGGACTCAGGACGCTCAAGCGGCGCGACGCGTATGCTGCGCCCATTGAGGACGCGGACCACGTGGGGCGCTGGCCGGTAGATGGCGAACCAAATCTGAAAGCACGCCTGCGCAGCGCAATCGAAGCCCTCCCCGAGGGAACTCGGCGCGTGTTCGTGATGCACGATGTGGAAGGCTACACGCACGAAGAGATCGGTGAAGCACTCGGTGTCGCTGTGGGCACGAGCAAGTCGCAGCTCTCACGGGCACGAGCAAGTCGCAGCTCTCACGGGCACGAGAAAAGTTGCGAACGGCGCTTGCCCCATTCGCACGAACGGAGCTCACATGAAAGACGAAACCCAGTACCTCCCGGAATCAGCACCTGACGACGAACTCCCGATGCTCGAGCCGTGGATGGCCTCGCTCGCTCGTGAAATGGGCGACGAAATCGAAGCGCCGCGCGAGATGATGTGGAAACGCATCGAGCAGCGTCGCGCAACTGCGAAGGCCGGGGGGCAGGGAGCAGCGGCGGCCGTGAAAGCACCACGGGCTAGTGGGTGGCGGGGAGTTGCCGCGATCGCCGCGGTGCTTGTTTGCGGCATTGCGATTGGGCGCTACGTGATGCCAAGGAGCGCGCCGCCGACCGCGCCCGTGATCGCGCAGTTTTCCGATTCGATGGCGGCGCCGGCGCGCGTGGCGATGGCCGAGCATCTCGTGCGCACTGATGCACTACTCACGGAAGTACGCGATCGCGACCCGAAGAAGGGCCCTGGTCTCGATGTCACGTCGTGGACGCGTGAACTGCTTGGAACCACACGCCTGTTGCTCGATGAACCCTCACTGCGGGACGATCGTACACGAGGACTGTTACAGGATCTTGAACTCGTGTTGATGCAGATCATCGATGCGCGTGGGACGTCTGCTCCCGAGGTGCGCAGTGCACCAACCGAAACGATGCGCGAAACCAATCTGCTTCCGCGTGTACGCGCCGTCATGACGGCTGCGACACGCCGCGAAGAGCTGACCGATCACGGAGACGACGAATGACCTTCACATCTGCTGCCTCATCCGGATTCACAAGGTCCATCACATCCCGTTTGAAGCTGACATTCGCGGTGATGCTCGCGTGCGGCCACGCATTGTGCCTGCCGCACCGAGTGCTCGACGCGCAAACGCCGCCGCTGCCCCCCAAGGCGTCGCAACCCGCGCGCACGCCTCAACCGCCTCCCAAGGTCGCGCCAACGCCACGGCCGCCAATGCCGCCTGACTATCCGGACGCGAGTGCGTTCAAGTACCATGCACAGGAGTTCGACCGACTCACCGGGCTTGCACGACTTGCGGACCGCTCGCGATTCGATGCTGAAGGACTCAGCGGTCTCGAACGTCTCGCGGATGCCTCGCGATTCGATGCCGAAGGATTGAAAGCACAGGCGATGATCGCAGTCGATCTTGCACGCATTGATCTGGAAGGGATTTGGGCGCACGCAACAAGTGACTACACTCTTCGACGCACACCACCAGAATCGTGGGCACCGCAGGACCCGGCCGACTCGCTCTACCGGCAGGCGCGTCAGTCG
>Ga0105049_10000971_pt1 | contig 33142 bp, 32 predicted proteins | sample MAT06_FD_78087 | JGI IMG/M metagenome (GOLD analysis project Ga0105049, IMG submission 78087) | Freshwater microbial communities from Lake Fryxell liftoff mats and glacier meltwater in Antarctica - MAT-06 | ecosystem: Environmental > Aquatic > Freshwater > Ice > Liftoff microbial mat | place... | reverse complement strand
CGCATCGTGAGCTTTGGGGCGAAGAAACCGCCCCCACCCGTCGTGAACTCAGCCGCCTTAGTTCGGCCGAGCTTAAGCTATACAACGATCTGCGCGATCAGCGCTTTGCGCAAAATCTGCGCCTTGAGCAAGAACGCATCGGCTATGCGTGGGTGCGTCAGGCATTAAGCCAACTAGTGTTTTCGCGTGACTGAGCAATCCATCAGTGGCAAGAAACTCGCTGGCAACAGCGCCAGTAGATGATGCAGGCGGGACTGGACCAATAGCTTCGAAAAACTCTTCACCCAAGCGGATCGACGCTCAGCAAATTGCTCATCATCCACGACCCGCAAAAACATATCGCGCAATATCGTTCGCTCAAATCGCACCGCGCAATCTTTGATTTTTGCCACTTCGCGGGCAACGAATCGAACCGATATCCAATTTAGCGAGGCCCACATGCCGACTGGATCAGAAACACGCGTGCTGGAAAAGATCTGGTTCTTGAATACGCGCTCTGTGAGGCTTTTGGAAAGAAGCGTCGGGATATTAAAATGCGGCTCATAAGGAAAAACGTAGTTGGGGCATAAAAAGCGATAAGTACACTTTGACTTCAGTGCGGTGACAACGTTGGCCAATGCAAGCGGCACGTTGGACACGTGTTCCATGACATTGATTGAAAAAGCGAAATCAAAACAGGACTTCAGCTCAAAGTCTTCAACCCGCAGCGGCAATACACTCGGCGCGCAGCCCGCGCTGGTAGCGAACTTCAAAACCAAGCCTTGCAGCTCCAGAAATGACGAAAAACCCACGCCAATGGGCTCCAGCGCGGTGACTTGGTAGCCTTCACGCTGCAACTGAACGCTGAGCAACATTAGGCCGCCACCGACTTCAAGGAGCTCACTGCCGCTTGGCAAACCTAGCAAACTGGATGCGAGCCAGCTCCGCCCAAATCGAGCCTCTTGGGCGAAAACGTCGAATAGCTCAGTAAGATGAGGATGGCTACTTCCGACTGAATGACGCAATTCAAGCAGGAAACTGTCGAAGTTCTCCAAGTCAGACGCTGCTGCCAATAGCGACTCCCAGGATAATCAGTAGGATCGAGGCGATTTTGGTCAGTGTCAGGGCTTCATTGAAGAACAAACACCCGCCGATGGCCACAGCGACGACCGTTAATCCCACATAGATGGGAAAGGCAATCGAGATGGCATATTTTTCAACCACGAACATCCACGCGGCCGATCCCGCTAAAGCTGCAAGATACGACGATATGATGTAGGGGTCTTGCAGATAAATACTTAAACGCGCAAGTAAGTTGGGCGCTCCCTTCATCGCTTCAGAAAGTAAGTCAACTCGCCATTTAATGATCAGCTGACCATATACGACCAAGAGCAGGGTCGGGAAAATCGCAATAAGCATTCTCATCGCACGCCCGCGGATACGCTCACGAGCGGACGTGCGATGCAGATTATTGGGCAATTAACGTCTAAAGAGGGGCTTAAATGCATGTCGTATCAGGGAGACCCAAGCGCTTTGGGCCTCCATGATACGCGAGCATTCCCAAACTGCCTCAAGGCAACATGAACCCCAAATCGCTGCTATTGAAGTTAGCCAAGTTGGGGAACATTGCGTTCAGGGCGGTTGAGTCAGTGACGCCCATCCAGCGTGAAAGCGTGGCGGCGACCTGGTCGACGGCTGTGGTCGGGATGTATTGACCGCGCGAGAAGCTCCAATCTTGTTCGGCGTCGTTATTGTTGTCGATACGCAATTGCGGGTAGCGCCCGAAGATTTTGCCGCCGTCTACTTTGTTACCCATCACCAGCATGTTGCCACCCCACGCGTGGTCGGAACCATCGCCGTTGCCGCTTAAAGTGCGCGCAAAGTCGCTCATGGTGAAGGTGGTGACGTTGTCGCGCGCGCCGATTTCTTCGAGCGCCGTCCAGAACGAACCGAGCGCCTGGTTGAGCGTGGTCAGCAGCGCACCGTGGCCAGAAGTAGCAACCGGCTGGCCGCCTGCGAACATGCCGTTGTGTAAGTCAAAGCTGCCATAGCGCACGTAAAACACTTGGCGCGTCGCATTCAAGCTGGCGCGGCTGATTTTGATCATGCGCGCGACCATGCGCAGCTGCGCGGCGAGCGTATTGCCAGCTGGGAACACCGTCTGGATATCGCCGCTAGTGGGCGTGTTGAGCAGCCCAAACAGCTCCTCGCCTACGCCCAAGGCGCGGCGCATCGTGGATGCATATTCGCGCTGAAACGGGCTTGAGTAGCTGTCGTTGAGCAAATCATCGAGCACCGAGCGCCGCTGGCTCGGGAAGTTATTGGTGCCGGTGCCGCCGATGTAGTTATCAATGCGGTCGACGCCAGCCGACGACAGCTGATACGGCAGCACACCGTCACCGATTAAAAAGCGCGCCGAGCCTGCAATTGAAAGCGAAGGCGACAGCCCGTTGGGTAGATTGCCACCAGCAACCGCGCTCGCGACACGCCCGCCCCAGCCGTATTTGGCCACTGGACTGGTGGTATTGCCCATGCCTACCTGCCATTGCAGCTCCTGGTCGTTGTGTGAAAAAAGCTGCGCGGGCCGCGGCGCCCCGCCGTTGTATTGGGTTTTAGTGATCGGGCTGAGCAGGGTGCCGGTATTGGCAATAAAGGCCGCTTTGCCGCTGGCAAAGATCGACTGTAGGCCCGAGTGCATTCCAGTGGCGGCGCCCGCGGTCGCGGTGAAGTCAGTTGACGACGGATGCAGGCCAAACAGATCGCTTTGATTGCTCGCGGAAATCGGCAAAATATCGGTAAACGCATGCGCCAACCCAGCAGTATTAGCGCCGCTGTACACGCCGCCGCGCGAGGCGCGGTAGGTGTCGTAGCGGCTGCCGCTGAGTTCTGAATCGCGCGGCATTAGCCAGTTGTAAGAATCGTTGGCACCGGCCAGATACACGCACACTAAGGCGCGGTACGGACCAGGTGCATTCGCGCTGGCGCTTGGAATCAAGCCTAGCTGTGGAATAAGTGCAGCGCCGGATCCGGCGGCGAAGGTGATGCCAAGCTTGCGTAAGAACTCGCGGCGGCCGGCGTTAGATTGGATAGCCATGATCGTGTCTCCCAGAGGCTTTGATTAGCGCTGCACCGCGAACTCAGGCGAGATCGCAACGAGGTGGATAAGGTTCAAGGCCTTGCGGCGCTTGTCGGTAGTTGCCAGATCCGTGTCTAGCAGCGTGATCAACTTGCCACGCGTCACCGCGCTCATCTCGCCAAACAGCATGCGTTTGCTGATTTCATCAACAAGGCCCGGACTGTCAGCGGGAAGCGCGTCGATCTCGGTCGCTGGCAATGACGCGCTGTTGGCGGGCTGCTGATAATTGGTGATCGTGGTGCCGGAAAATGCGTAGCCGGAAAACACGCGCCGCCACAGCTCGTCCGCTGCGGTAATGGCGGTTGATTCATTGAGAATTTGCAGCTCAGGCGAATACAGGCCCGCGTCCTGGATTTCACCGGGCTGCGCGTAGTCGGGCTCGTAGAAATTAAACACCGTCTGGGCGCCGAGCGGCCGTTGCGCAAAGAAGTTTTCCGGCGCAGGCAAATTCAACACGCCTGCGGTGCCCTTTTGCGCGTTAAAGGCGCGCCAAATCGCGGTCAGCCTTAGCAGCGGCTCGCGCACTTTGCCGAAATTGACATCGGGCGTAAGCGAGCGCGCATCCGGATCGAGCAGCACTTGGCGGACCACGGCTGCGAGATTGCCGCGCACGCCGGTGCCGTCGTTTTCAAACTGGGCGGCAACCCGATCGATGTAGTCCGCGTCGGGGGTGGAAGTGGTCAGGCGCTGGATCAACTGGCGCGCGACCATCGGCGCTGCATTGGGGTGCGCGAACAGCGATTGCACAACGGTATCGATTTGATTGGTGCAGTAGTTGATGCACGCTTGTCGGTCCACACCGGGCGTCGCGGTGTGGCAAGCCACGGTTGACGGTGGCACCACGATGCCGTTCAGCAACAGCTTGTTGGCGTTCGGCGCGGGCAATACGGCATAGTTATTCGCGCCGGTTGCTGAGCGACCGGTGTCGGCGTAGCGCGGATAGCACACCAGCGGCCGATAGCCGTCCGGGTGGACCAGCGCGGTCACCATCAAATTCGGCTGCATACCGCCGACGTAGCGCGGCGGGTTGGCGAAAAATAACGTGTTCGAAAAATTGCAATCCGCACCCACACAGGCGCCGCAATTGCGGTTGATCGCCACTCCGGCGACCACCGCGTTGCCGCTGCAGCTGTAGCCCAAGCCGGTGAAGGCCCGCGCGGTTTGCGAGATCAAATCCTGATTGTAGGTTTGCACCGGATTGCCGTTGAGCAAGATTGGTGAAAAGTCGCGATTGCGCTCAACCAGGCCGATCGAAAACAGCTGCATGATCTCGCGCGCGTAGTTTTCGTCCGGCTGGATCAGCGCCGGGGTCAGTACGTTATTGACCAGCGTCCAGTCGGTTTTGCGATTGCGCAGATGGGTTAAATACGCGCCCATCGCCGGGCTGTAGGTCACTTCTCTGAGCAGGTCGCGATAGTTGCCAAAGGCGTTGCGCAACAAAATATCGTTGTACTCAGCAACCACCACCGGGCCGGCATCGAGTACTCCGATATCGGAAACAACCATCATTTGCGACAGCGCAAAGGCCACGCGCTGGCGCAGCTGATCGGAGCCATACACGGTTGAATCGAACCAGCGCTCAATGCGGAAAGGCCGATAAAACGGGCCGTTGCGCGGCATGGCAACCGCGGACGGCGCGATTGAGGCTTCAACTTCAGGGCGTTGTAGCGTGGTCACCAGGCCCAGCTGGCGCTCGATCCACGCGCTGTAGCCGATACTTTTGAGCTCGCCCATATCGATAATGGTTGGGCCGAAAGTGGCTTGGGTGAGAAAGCGCGCCGCCTGCGCATCGTTGGCCGGGGCGCCCGCGTTGATCTCAAAGTTACCCGCGAGGCGACCAAATAAAATGTCGCTAGGCTGCGGCGCGATGATCGCCGTGGTCGCGTCTTCTATTTCCCCTTGCGCTAGTGCGTGGGGCGCATTGAGCGCCGCACACAGCAGCGCCGCTGCCCAAATCGTCTTTTTCATAGTGGCCTCCGAGAGAATCAGTAAATACAGCAACGAACGAAGTAAGTATTGGTTGACGCGTCGTTCAACGATGCAAGCGTTCAACCCCATTTTTGAAGATGAAATCGCGCACGATCGGGTCTTCTATGCTTTCGCCGTAAGCGCCTTGTTCGATCCAATCGAAGATCAGCGCCTGCAATTCCAGCGGCACATGACCGCCCGGCGGCATGCGACCGCCGACATCTGGCGAGGCACAGTTCACCTTCTGAAAAAATAAGCTGGCGGCCGCGTTGCCGGGATCTACTCGCAGCTGCTGTGGGTTTTGGCTGCTCGGCTGATTGACCAGAAAGTACACCGCCACATTCAAATCGCCCAACTCCATCTGCGCCGCAGCGGTCATGCCGAGATGGCAGTTTTGCGTGCAGTTGGACTGGTTGGTCATCGCCTCAAAAACCTGCGGCCACAGCACACGCTCAACGATCGGCACTGGACTTAAGCTCTCGCAGCCGCTGGCTGCAAACGTCGCATACGGAGTGGTCAATAAGGCCACGGCAAACAGGCATCGAATCGTCATAACGCACCCTAACGCACTTGCCTGTGATCCGGCATACACGCCGTGCGAGGTTAGCCTCGCGGACATGCCAAGATCATGCAAAAAACTGCAAACAGCCCCTCATGGTGTATCGGTTAATTCCATTTGCACTGGCTTGAATCCTTGTCATGCGCCAGGCTGAAGGCCGAATTCGTCTATAGTCCGGCGCTTAACACCTAATTCAGCCCACGAGTGCCAGCCATGACCATTTGTCCGATTGCCCTCGCCCGCGGCTGTGTTCGCTGCCCGATTTTTAAGGTGTGTCCGGTCAAAAGCGTGATCGGCGACTACGACCCATCAGCCGCTAAGGCCAAACCTATAGCCGCTCCGAGCAAACGTAAAAAGTAGCCAAAAGCACTTGGTTTCCGGCGGCGCTTTACCTCAGGCGCCGAATTCCGACCGCTTCGCGGACTGCGCCTAGCACTTCGCGCGAGACCATCCGCGCCCGCTCAGCCCCATCGACCAACAGCGCCTCGACATCTGCAGGCGCATTCATCAGCGCGTGATAGCGCTCACGGGCCGGGCCGATTTGCGCGTTGACCTTTTCATACAGTTCGCGTTTTGCCTCGCCCCACGCCATGCCAGCGCCGAGCTGATCGCTCATCCAGGCCGTTTGTTCAGGCGTTGAGAACGCCGACCAGATTGGAAAAAGCCCGGATTCCTCAGGGCTTTTAGGCTCACCCGGAGCCTTGAGATTGGTCACAATGCGGTTGATCGCTTTCTTGAGGGCTTTCTCATCAAGCATCAAGGCAATGGTATTGCCATAGCTTTTGCTCATCTTGCGACCGTCGAGGCCGGGCAGCGTGGCGGTGTTCTCATCAACCGCCGGTTGCGGCAGAGTCAGCACCGGCCCAAAACGGTGATTAAAACGCTGCGCGATGTCGCGGCAAATTTCGATGTGCTGCACCTGATCGCGCCCGACCGGCACACGATCGGCGCGAAACGCCAAAATATCCGCCGCCATCAGCACCGGATACATGTACAAACCCATCGAGATGCCCGCGTCATCGTCGAGCGATTGCGCGCGATTACTGTCGAGCGCTGCTTTGTAGGCGTGCGCCTTGTTCATCAAACCCTTCGCGGTTGAGCAGGTCAGCATCCAGGTGAGCTCGGCAATTTCAGGGATATCCGACTGCCGATAAAAGGTCACGCGGGCCGGATCAAGGCCCAGTGCCAGCCAGGTGGCGGCAATTTCAAGGGTTGATTGCACTACCAATTCTGGCGAGTCGGTCTTGATCAGCGCGTGGTAATCGGCCAAAAAGTAGAACGATTCCGCGCTCGTGAGTCGCGAAAATTCGATCGCCGGTTTGATCGCGCCGACGTAGTTGCCAAGGTGCGGCGAGCCGGAGGTGGTGATGCCTGTGAGGTAGCGAGTGGGCTGCATCGGCGAATCATACCCGGCGCGTTCCCGTTGAATGCCCGAAGTGGCTAGAATAAGGCCTCTTTTTGCCACATGACCGGCTCGTGACAGGCCGATTACTAAGCGCTTCTTTGCCTCGTCACGCCGGAACCTTCCTTTGTCTTCAATGATCCAAGCCACTTATCGCGTCAAAGCCGACCCGATTAACGCTGCGAAGCTCGCGCGTTTTATAGCCTACGAACAAACCGTCGAGTTGCCTGAGGCGCTGGTCACCGATCCGCATGTGCTTGAACGCGTGGTCGGTCGCGTGATCGATATTGAGCCCGATCCAATTGATCCCGACGCGCATCAGCGCGTGCGTATCGCTTACCACTCAGACTTGGCGTCGCGGCAACTTTCGCAGCTGCTCAATTTGGTGTTTGGCAATGTCTCGCTGCTGCCGAAGGTGCGCTTGGTCGATTTGGAGCTGCCGTTAGACCTGCTAGCGCAGTTTCCCGGGCCGCGTTTTGGCATCCAGGGCATCCGCGAGCTGCTGGGCGTGTTTGGTCGCCCGCTGTTGGCAACGGCGGTCAAGCCGCGCGGATTGAGCAATGAGCGGCTCGCGCAGATGGCCTACGATTTTGCGATGGGCGGTGGCGACATCGTCAAGGACGACCAAAACCTGGTTTCCGATGACTTCGAGTCGTTCAAGCTTCGCGTGGATTTGTGTGCCAAGGCGGTCGAGCGCGCAAATGCCGAAACCGGTCGCAACTGCCTGTACTTCCCGCATGTTTCAGCGCGCGCGCACGAGTTGAAGCGGTACTTGGAGTTTGTCAAGGCGCGTGGTTTGCACGGCGCGCTGCTGTGCCCGATGGTACTTGGCTTGGATGTAGCCCGCGCGGCCGCCGAGCGCTTTGGCTTGATTTACATGGCTCATCCGGCGCTCACCGGCGCGTTTACCGAAGGTGAAGAACACGGCATTTCGCACCACGTGCTGCTCGGCACGCTGTTTCGTTTGAGCGGCGCGGATATTGCGATATTCCCGGGAGTCGGCGGGCGCTTTGAACTGACCCGCGAACACTGCCAGGCAATTGCCGGTGCGTTGAGGAATCCATTAGGCCCTCATCGCGCTGCGTTCCCGTGCCCAGCTGGCGGCATGAGCTTTGCGTCTTTGCCGGATTTGCGCCGCGACTACGGCCAGGACGCGGTGTTTTTGATCGGCGGGGCGCTGCTCGGCCACAGCCAGAATTTGGTTGAATCCACCCAATCGTTTCAGGCCCGCATTGCCGAAGGCTTCGCCGTGTCGCACGTTGCTGCGCAGCGCGCTTTTCAACCGCCAGCGCCTGCGCCACTCGAGCGCGTGGTCCGGCATTTGCGCTTTGCCGAGTTCCAATGGGACGGGCGCGAATCGCGCAGCTACAAAGACTCAGAAGAACTCAAATTCAAAGGCATCCAACGCACTGAGCTGATTGGCAAGTTTGGCGAGCGCACTGCGTTTGATCTGCGCTACTTCCAGATCGAACCCGGCGGCTATTCCAGCCGCGAAAAACACCTCCACAGCCACGCAATCATCATCGCGCGCGGCACCGGAACGATTGAAATCGACGGCATGGTTTCAACGGTCAACGTGCACGATGTGGTTTATGTGCAGCCGCTAGAAGTGCACCAACTGCACAACGCGAGCACCGAACCGTTCGGCTTTTACTGCGTTGTCGACCATTCCCGCGACCGCCCGATGGCGCCTTGATGCGCAGAAAAAGTACGCTCAGCGAGCTGCCTTAAACGACGGCAATTAAGTGCCGCGCGGCTTGGCGCGAGCGGTTGGCGCGGCGAGCAAAGGATTGTCGGGCCACGGATGGCGTGGGTAGCGCCCTTTCAATTCGCGTTTGACCTCCGCATAGGTGCGCTCCCAGAAGCCTTTCAAATCGCGGGTTACCTGGATCGGACGCAAGCCCGGCGAGAGCAAGTGCAGGGTCACCAGCGTGCGGCCGTCGTTGATTTGGGGCGTTTGGCTGAGCCCAAAGAGTTCTTGCAGCTTCACCTCGAGTTTGACTTGCAAAGCGCTGTATTGCAGCGGCTTGCGGCTACCCGATGGCACGCTCAAATGGGTCGGGAACAGCGCGTCAAGACGGGTGCGTTGCGAGTGCGACAGTCGCGCGTTGAGTGCTTGAAGATGCTCATCTGCGCTGATCTGAGGGATGCGCGTTTTGCCCGCGAGGAGCCCATCGAGCAGGGGTTCAAGATCGTCAAGATCGGGTAGCTCAAGTTCCGGACGCAGGCTGCGCGCGAGCTCGACGCGCGCGCGCAGGGAGTCGACCGCGCCATTGCTCGCCAACCCGCTGCGGCCAAGGCGGCGCAGCGTGTCTTTCAGCGCATTTAGTCGATCGCTTGGCGTTAGATCCATTCGTTCGCGTCGGCTTAAGGTCAGTTTGAGCAGGCGCTCTTCTTCAAAGGCGCGCAGCGCACCGCTGCCTTCGTCAATCTCGCTTAGGCGTACGACGCTGATGTGTTCAGCAAGCGTGCGGCGCAAGTCGTCTTCGCTGACTTTGAGCGCGTGGCTGATCAGCAAGCTGCCGCTGCGTGGTTGCAAGTTCAGCACCACCAGCCAAGGCTCACCGCGCAGACGGCTTTGCGCATCCAATTCTGCCAGCGCGCCCGACGATAGCGCGTAGCGGCCCGCACCAAGATGCCGTCCGATGCGATCCGGGAAAGCGCGCGCGGCAAGGCGCCCGGCCTCGTCAGTATCCGCTGGGCTGGGCGTGACTTTGATCCCACTGCGACGCCGCTGCTCATCGCTCAAGCGCACAATTTGCCGCAGTGCGGCTGAGTTGACGTGGTTAGGCATGCGCCCGCCGCGCGCGTCGGCGAGCAGGCTTAAGCGCAGGCCCATGTCGGCTTCAAAGCGCGCCGAGCCTTGTAGTGGATCGCGCGCCTCGAGCAAACTTTGGAGGTCCAGTAGGACCGCACGCTCCGATGGGTGTTGCGCAAAGCTTTGCGCGCTCGCCCAGCGCGGATGCAGACCCGACGACACTGCTTTTCGCCCACGTTCATTCAAGCGGCCGTCGGCGTCGCTGAGCGCGAGCAAAGCCAACAGGCCGGACGCTTGCGCAAGCGTTCCCGGCGGCGGCGCATCAAGCAAGCACAATGCCTCAATTTTTGCGCCCCAGCCAAGCACCTCAAGGCTCAGTGGGGCCAAATCGGCGTGCAGAATTTCGGGTCGAATGTGGCTTTCCAGGCGCCGCTCGCGATCCCACAGGCGCAGCGCTACGCCTGGCGCTTCGCGACCGGCGCGGCCCGCGCGCTGAGTGGCGGAGGCGTGGGTGATATGCACGGTTTTAAGTTCGGCAAAGCCACGGTTGGGATCAAAGCGCATCTCGCGCGCGAGCCCTGAATCGATCACCCAGCGCACGCCGGGCAGGGTGACGGAGCTTTCAGCCACATTGCTGGCGCAGATAATTTTGCGTCGCCCCGGCAGGCCGGGTTTAAGCGCGCGATCTTGCTCATCAGGGCTCATCTCGCCGTGCAGCGCGAGCAGATCTATCGAATCCGCACCCTCGAGTGAGCCGAGCGCTTTGAGCACGCGCTGGATATCAGCGAAGCCCGGCAGAAAGACTAAGACATCGCCGGGCACGCTCGGCAGGTCACGGGCCAGCACGCGGCGAATGGTCTGCTCGAGTGTCTCTAGGCTGCGCGCGGGCTCGTAACGAATCTCCACCTCAAATGCGCGCCCGGCGCTGGACACCAGTGGCGCATCCAAAAAGCGCGTCAGCCGTTCGCCGTCGAGCGTGGCGGACATCACCAAAATGCGCAGATCTTCGCGCAGGCCGGCTTGCGCATCCAGCGCCAGCGCGAGGCCTAGATCGGTCGTCAAGTGGCGCTCGTGGAACTCATCAAAGATCACGATACCCACGCCCTCGAGGGTCGGGTCGGTCTGCAGCATGCGCGTCAAAATGCCTTCGGTGACCACCTCAATGCGCGTCTTCGACCCGACGCGGGTGTCAAAGCGCACCCGATAGCCGACGGTCTGGCCAACGTCCTCACCTAACTGCTTGGCCATATAAGCCGCAGCGGCGCGGGCGGCGAGACGGCGCGGCTCCAGCATCAGAATTTTTTGACCGCCCAACCAGCCTAAATTCAGCAAGGCCAACGGCACGCGCGTGGTTTTGCCCGCCCCTGGCGGTGCTTCAAGGACCACGCGGCGGCGCGCGTCGAGCGCCGTGATCAAGCTAGCAAGAACGTCTTCAATCGGTAAACTCATCGCTTAAGTCTAAGTTCTGCGAAAGATTCCCGTTCGCCGTTTCCAAAAAACTGCTGCAACCGCGCGATGAGCAGGACGAGCGAATTTCCTACAAGCACTCGGGGTGTTTGGCGCTATGGGGCGCGATCGGGGCGGCTTAATCTGGTTGCACCTGGGATCAACCAGGCCCACCTAAGCCACCTCGGAGTACACCTCATGAACATGATTCAACGTCTTTTTTCTGCCAGCGCAATTGCTTTACTGAGCGCTTCTGTATTCGCTGCCCCCGTCAACGTGAACCGCGCTGACGCAGCCACGATCGCCGCTGCCCTCAACGGCATTGGCGAGGCCAAGGCGCAAGCGATTGTCAGCTATCGCGACAGCAATGGCCCGTTCAAAAGCATCGATGCGCTGGTTGAAGTAAAGGGCATCGGCATCAAAACGCTCGACAAAAATCGCAACGACATCTTGTTGAGCGACCGCAAAGGCGCGCCCGAGCAGCCAAAGCCCGCGCAGCCTAAGTAATCAGAAATTCGGAATTTGGATGGACTGCCAGGGATGGCTTTTGCGATGGCCGGCTGCGTGATCAAGCTTGCACGGCGTTGAGATATTGCTGGTGCAAAGCCGCCACCGCTTGATCAAGGACGCCAATATCGCCACCGTTGTCGATGACATCGTGGGCAATCGCAAGGCGCTCGGCGTCGGTTGCCTGCGCGCTTAAAGCAGCCAATGCTTGCGCTTCGCTTACCCCATCACGAGACATCAGGCGCTTGATCCGAAGCTCAGCCGGTGCGGTCACTAGCAGCACGCGATCCACCCAGTGATAGTGCGGCGAGCTTGCCAATAGCGGGATCACCAACAGCGCATAAGCAGACTCGGCTTTGTTCGCCTGCTCGCGCATCCAATCGCGAATCAGCGGATGGGTAATGCTTTCCAATTTGTCGCGTGCGCCAGGGTTACTGAATACCCGCTCGCGCAACTGGCGTCGATCGAGTGTTCCATCAGGCAAAAGCATCGACGCGCCAAACTCATCGACGATTTGTTGCAAGCACGTGGAGCCTTTGGCAACCACCGCACGCGCGGCGATGTCGGCATCAACGATGTCGATGCCAAGTGCCGCGAAGCGATCCGATACCGCCGATTTTCCGGCTGCGATGCCGCCCGTGAGGGCTACCGTAAAACGCTTCATCCCAGATTCGAAAAGCGCAAATACGCGTTGATGATGTCCTTACCCCAGAGCAGCGCAATCCATCCCGATGCAGCCAAAAAAGGCCCAAACGGAATCGGTTCGCTATGGCCGTTGCGCTTTAACGCAAGCCACGCGCCGCCTACAACGGCACCCACCAGGGACGACAACAGAATCACCAATGGCAGCTGCGTCGCACCTAGCCACGCGCCGAGTGCTGCCAGCAGTTTGAAGTCGCCAAAGCCCATGCCGTCTTTGCCGGTAACCAGCTTGAAGACCTGAAACACAATCCACAGCACGCCATAGCCGCATGCCGCGCCAATGATGGCTTGGCGGGGTTCGATAAACACCGGCACCAAGCTCAGCAATAGACCAATCCACAGCAAGCTAAGAGTCAGACCATCGGGCAGCAGTTTGGTGCGCGCATCCACACCGCTCATCGCAATCAAAAGCCACGTCATTAACAACGCCGCCAGCCCTGGGATTGTCGCTCCAAGTTTCCAAACCACCACTGCTGACAGCACCCCAGTGAGCAGCTCGACGGCCGGATATTGCAGTGAGATCGGGGCTGCACAGTTTGAGCATTTGCCGCGCAAGAGCAAATAGCTCAGCAGCGGAATATTCTCGAGAGCGCCCAGCTGGTAATCGCATTTGGGGCACCGCGAGCGGGACAGGGCAATGCCGGGTGGGGGCGGGGCTGGATCAGCCGGCAATTCAAGCACTTCGCGGCTTTGCGTGCGCCACCCGTATTCCATCAGCGGCGGCAGTCGCAAGATCACGACGTTTAGAAAGCTGCCAATGAACAATCCCAAAATCCCGGCCAGCGCGATGGCCACGGGCGCATTAGATTGCAGCAACTCGAGCATGGCCAGGAAACCAAAAGTAAACGGGGTTTGAGTCTAGCTGCAAGCGCAAGAGGCTTGCTGAAATCAGGCGCGAGTACCAAATCGCGCCCAAAAGAAAAGCCAGATTGCTTTGAACAAACTGGCTTTGAAAAACTTTAGCGATAGCCGGCGCTCAGTTATTACATGACCGACGCAAGTTTGAAGATTGGCAGATACATACCAATCACCATGCCGCCCACGATCACGCCGATGATCACCATGATAAACGGCTCGAGCAAGGATGCCAGAGCGTCGACCGCGTTATTGACCTCTTGCTCGTAGAACTCGGCCACTTTCAACAACATCGTGTCGAGCGCGCCAGATTCCTCGCCGATAGCGGTCATCTGCACCACCATGTGCGGAAAAATCTCGACTTGTTTCATCGCCAACTGCAGCTGGTGGCCGACCGAGACGTCTTCGCGGATGCGCTTTACCGCTTCGTTGTAAACCACGTTGCCGGTGGCACCGGACACCGTATCGAGCGCTTCAACCAGTGGCACGCCTGCTTTGAAGGTTAGAGCGAGCGTGCGTGCGAATCGGGCGATGGCGGAGTGATGCATGATTTGCCCGATCACCGGGAGTTTCAAAACCATCCGATCCAGGAAATGAGCAAACTTCCTAGAACGTTTTTTGGCATTACTAACGGCAAAAATAGTGCCGCCGATTCCCAAGGCTACCGCCCACCAGTAGCTCTGCATAAACTCAGACATTGCCACCAGCATCTTGGTGAATGCAGGCAAGTCAGCGCCAAACGACGAGAAAATGGCTTGGAATTGTGGAATCACGAAGATCAGCAGCACGCAGCTCACCAAAAACGCCACTGCCATCACCACGGTCGGGTAATACAGCGCCTTTTTGATCTTGCCCTTCAGGGTCTCGATGTTTTCTTTATAAGTCGCGATCGTGTCCAAAATGGTGTCGAGTACGCCCGCGGCTTCGCCCGCTCGCACCAAATTAACGAACAAATCGTCAAATTGGAGAGGATATTTCGCTAGCGCTTCGGCGAGCGTGGATCCGCCTTCGATCGTCAATTTGATGTCGAACAGCATCTTCTGCATGCGCGGATTGGCGTGGCCTCCTGCAATGATGTCGAAGCCCTGCACAACCGGCACGCCCGACTGCATCATCGTGGCGAGCTGACGCGAGAAGATCGAGATTTCTTGCGAACTAATCCGCCGCCCGGCCGAAGAACGCTGCTTGCGCTCTTTGACGCTCGAAACATTGATGCCTTGCTGGCGCAGGTTGGCTTTGACCAGCGCTTGGTTGCGCGCCGCCGTTTCGCCTTTGATGACGACCCCGCGTTTGTCTTTACCCACCCATTGGTAATTGGTTAACTGGGTAGAGCCGCGCAGCGCCGCCGCCTGGTTTACACGCGGTGCCGGTTTGCTTGCAGTTGCCGTCGCCATGGACTGGCCTCATTGGAAAGCGTTCTTTCGATTAGATCACAGGAAAGTTCAACAAGTCCAAGATTTACATCGCAGTTTTGCTGAAGCAAATGCCGGCTAATCTTTGGTCACGCGATTCATTTCAGCCAAGCTAAGTGAGCCGTCGCGGGCTTTATTGAGGGCCGATTGGCGCAAATTATTGATGCCTTCGAGCTGTGCCTGTTCGGCGATCTGCATTGCATTGCCGCCCGCTAGGATGATTCGCTGGATGCCTTCGCTGATTGGCATCACCTGATAAATGCCGGTGCGGCCTTTGTAGCCTTCATTACAGCCGCCACAGCCAACCGGCTCAAAAATAGTGAGCTTGGAGAGTTCTGATTCCTTAAAGCCCTCGGCCAGCAGTGCATTCGCGGGCACTTCGATGATTCTCTTGCAATCGTGCAACCGTCGGGCTAAGCGCTGCGCGATGATTAGGGTCACCGCTGAGGTGATATTGAACGGCGCGATGCCCATATTCATCAGGCGCGCCACGGTTTGCGGCGCGTCGTTGGTATGCAGTGTGGACAGCACCATATGTCCGGTTTGGGCCGCCTTGATCGCGATTTCTGCGGTTTCTAAATCGCGAATTTCCCCGACCATGATTACATCCGGGTCCTGGCGCAAAAATGAGCGGAGTGCCGCCGCGAAGGTCATGCCCTTTTTGACGTTCATCTGCACCTGATTGATACCAGGCACGCGGATCTCAACCGGATCCTCGGCGGTTGAGATATTCCGACCGTCGATGTTGAGAATGTTCAGCGCCGTATACAGCGAAACAGTTTTGCCTGATCCAGTCGGGCCGGTCACCAGCACCATGCCGTAAGGTTTTTCGATGGCATCCAGGAACAGTTTTTTCTGTTTTTCCTCGTAGCCCAGCTTGTCGATGCCGAGCTTGGCGGCCGATCCATCCAAAATTCGCAGCACGATTTTCTCGCCGAACAGGGTCGGGCAGGTACTCACGCGAAAGTCGATGGCTTTGGTTTTTGACAGGTTGAGCTTGATACGCCCGTCCTGCGGCACACGGCGCTCAGCAATATCCAGCGATGACATGACCTTCAGACGCGAGGAAATCCGTGGAGCCAATTTAACCGGCGGCGAGGCGATCGCGCGTAACAAACCGTCCATGCGAAAGCGCACGCGGTAGGTGTGCTCGTAGGGCTCAAAGTGGATATCCGATGCGCCGCGCTTAATAGCGTCCAGCAGCACTTTGTTGATGAACTTAACCACCGGCGTATCGTCGGCGTTGACATCAATAGCGCCATCTGAGCCGCCGGCTTCTTTATTTTCCTCATCGCCGAAGTCGAGTGCGTCTAGGCCTTCTTCCTGGTCGAGCCCAGAGATTGTCGCGCTTTGCGAGTTGAACGCCTGCTCGATGGCCTGCGTTAAGCGATCCTCTGAGACCAAAATTGGATCAACGGTTAAATTTGTCGCGAACTTGATTTCATCCAAGCCGCGCATATTGGTCGGATCGGAGATGGCTACCGACAGACGATTGCCGCGCTTAAACAGCGGCAGCGCGCGATGGCCGTTGATCAGTTTCTCATCGACTAGTTTTAGCGGCGCCTGGCTCAGGTCGATCGCCGAGATATCCACCAGCGGCACGCCGAACTCGTAGCTCGCCGCGAGCGCGATCGCCTGGGAATCCGCAAGGGCGTTCTCAACCAGATAAGACACCAGCGGCACGCGTGATTTGAGTGCGGTTTCCTGCGCGCGGCGTGCGTCGGCCTCCGCCAGAATGCCGTCAATGACTAAGCGTCTCGCCAGTCCAGTCAATCCCGTCAGGGAAGATGCGGTAACGGCCATAGGGTCAACCTCGTTGCGAGTGGGTGCGTTCAACTGCTGTGAAATTTAGCCCAAATCGACGACGGGCGGATGTTAGGCTAGATTTAAGTTTCATCAACTCGAAAAGGCGGGCATATGAGTGGCTTATCGATGAGTGCGCTGTTTATCTTGGCGCTGGTGGTGGTGTTTATTTTTAAGGGCGCCATCACCGTGCAACAGGGCTTCGAATATACCGTTGAACGCTTTGGAAAATATATCGGCACGTTAAAGCCCGGTTTTGCGTGGATCTGGCCGTTTATCGATTCGGTTGGACGCAAAATGAACGTGATGGAACAGGTTCTTGATGTACCACGCCAGGAAGTAATTACCAAAGACAATGCCGTGGTGTCGGTTGATGGCGTGGTGTTTTATCAAGTGTTGGACGCGGCTAAAGCGGCGTATGAAGTGTCGGGATTAGAGTCGGCGATCATCAATCTGACCATGACCAACATCCGCACGGTGCTTGGTTCGATGGATCTCGACGAGTCGCTGTCTAAGCGCGACGAAATCAACTCGCGGCTGCTGCTGGTCGTGGATCAAGCCACGCATCCGTGGGGCTTGAAGGTCAATCGCATTGAGATCAAGGACATCAAGCCGCCGCAAGAATTGGTCAATTCGATGGCGCGCCAAATGAAAGCCGAACGCGAAAAACGCGCCAATATCCTGGACGCCGAAGGGTTTCGTGCCGCTGAAATTTTGCGCGCCGAAGGCGAAAAACAGGCTGCGATTTTGGAAGCTGAAGGCCGCAAAGAATCGGCGTTTCGCGATGCGGAGGCGCGTGAGCGCCTAGCGGAAGCCGAAGCCAGGGCCACCATGATGGTCAGTCAGGCGATCGCCAAGGGCAACATCCAGGCGATTAACTATTTCATCGCGCAAAAATATGTCGAGGCGCTGAAATCGCTGGCCAGCGCACCGAATCAGAAAGTGCTGATCCTGCCCACAGATACGACCGGTTTGCTGGGCAGCATCGCGGGCGTTGCTGAAATCGCCAAAGAAGCGTTTTCACGCCGAATGCCTAGCGCGCCGCCTGAAATATCTAACGCACGACAAAGTTAGGTTCAGCGCATGGTGTATTGGATCTGGTTTGCGCTCGCTGCGGTGCTATTGGTGTTGGAAGTCTTCGCACCCGGCGCCGCATTCCTGTGGTTTGGCCTAAGCGGCTTGGTTGTTGGTGCGTTGAAGCTCGCCGCGCCTGAGATGCCGCTTTGGCTCGAACTGCTGACATTCGGCGGCTTGGCGCTTGGGGCGGTGTATGGCTGGAAACGCTATCGACACAATTTCCCAGCGGCACAATCCGATCTTCCGCTGCTCAATCAGCGCGACAAACAGCTAATCGGCCGCACTTTGACGCTCGAAACAGCGATCCAAAATGGCCGCGGCCAGGCGCGCGTCAACGATTCGCTGTGGCTGGTCGAAGGCCCCGAGTTGGACAAAGGTTCAAGCGTGCTGGTCGTTGGTGCGAATGGCACGCTGTTGATAGTAGAAGCCAGCCCCGAGCCTTAACGCGAACCCCCCCCCTGGCTACTTCGGCGAGATGTACTTTTCACGGCGAATGTGTGGAATTGGCAGGCCCGCGTTTTTCAGTATTTCAAACGCTTGATCGACCATGTTTGGATTGCCACACAGATAGGCAATGTCGCGCTCAGCGTGCGGTGCAAGCTCGCTAAGCAATTCCTGGACGTAGCCCGTGCGATCACCAACACCGGCTGGCGCGCGCGGCGTGCGACTAAAGCACGGGTAAAAATCAAAGTTCGCATGCGTTGCGGCAAACGCTTCGAAATCCTGCGCGTATAAAAGCTCGGCCTCGCTGCGCGCGCCGAACACTAGCGCAAACCTCTGCCCGCGCTCCGCTATCCGTTCAGCAATCGCCGGCAGCATCGCGCGATACGGCGTGACGCCAGTGCCGGTCGCTATTAGCAAATAGCGCTCGTTATGATCGGCCTCATTGAGTACAAATCGGCCATAGGGCCCACTCGCCTCGATTTGCTCCCCTACTTCAAGAGACGCCAAAAGTTTCGTTGCCGGGCCGCCGTCAACGTAGGAAATTGCCAGCTCAACGTCCGTGCTGTGACCTAACTGGGTAGCGATCGAATAGCTGCGCCGCAGCGCGCGCCCTTCGTGCTCAAAGTGGATTTGAATGAACTGACCCGGCAGGTAATGGAGGTGCTGGCCATCGGCGCGCCGGAACGCAAGATGGCGGCAGCTTGGGTTGTGCAGATAGCTCGATTCGAGCGTTAGCGGAAAGTGATTGCTCATAGACCTTTGCGGGTAGACTCGCGCGCTTCGTTTTTAAGCCCAAAGGCCAGCACGACTCGATGCATGCGCTTGAAGTTGAAGATTTAAAGAAAACCTACAGCAACGGCGTGCAGGCGTTAAAAGGAATATCGCTGACGGTTGAGGCGGGTGATTTCTTCGCCCTATTGGGCCCCAACGGTGCAGGTAAATCTACCCTGATTGGCGTGCTGTCGTCACTGGTCAATGCAAGCAGCGGCGAAACGCGGGTTTTTGGTCATTCGGTGCAAACCGATCGCGCCAACGCGATGCGCCAGATCGGCCTCGTGCCACAAGAGCTTAACTTCAACCAGTTCGAAAAGCCGCTCGAGATCTTGGTTAATCAAGGCGGGTACTACGGGATTGCGCGCGCAACTGCCCTTGAACGCGCTGAAAAATATCTCAACGAACTTAAACTGTGGGACAAGCACAACGTCGCGTCGCGCACGCTTTCAGGGGGTATGAAACGGCGCTTGATGATTGCGCGCGCGATGATGAACGAGCCGCGTTTGCTGATTCTTGATGAGCCCACCGCGGGCGTTGACATCGAGATTCGCCGCTCCATGTGGGAGTTCATTTCCGGGATCAATCGCGCCGGCACCACGGTCATTTTGACTACCCATTATCTTGAAGAAGCTGAAAGCCTGTGCCGCAACATTGCCATCATCGATAAAGGCATGATTATCGAAAACACCTCGATGAAAATTCTGCTTTCAAAGCTCGACCGCGAAACCTTTGTGCTCGATTTGAGCGTAGAAATTGCCTCCGCGCCGGTGCTCGACGGTTTTGCGACCAAGCGCCTCGATGCCTCCACGCTTGAAGTGGACGTGCCGCGCGGCACCGATATGAGTGAGCTCTTTTTAAAACTCGCCGCCGCAAAAGTGCACGTGCGCTCGCTGCGCAACAAATCCAATCGCCTAGAAGAACTTTTTATGCGACTAATTGATGGTCAACGGGCAGTTTGAAAAACCTACTGCGCGAGCCGATAGCCGTGTTGCTCTGTGCTCGCTCGCTTAAGGTTTTTAAACTGCCCCACAGGAGCGTTTAGGTGCTGTCAAACCCCAGTTTTATCGGTTTTCAAACGATTTTTCGCAAGGAATTCAATCGAATCACGCGCATTTGGGGGCAAACCTTGGTGCCCCCGGCCATCACCATGGCGCTGTACTTTCTGATATTCGGTAACCTGATCGGCTCGCGAATTGGCGAGATGCAAGGCATGCCGTACATCGATTTCATCATGCCGGGGCTGGTCATGATGAGCGTGATCACGAACGCCTACGGCAACGTGGTCAGCTCGTTTTTTGGCTCAAAATTTGGCCGTTACGTCGAGGAATTGCTGGTCTCGCCATTGCCAAGCAGCGTGATTTTGCTCGGCTATGTGTCGGGCGGCGTGCTGCGTGCGCTGATGGTCGGCGTGATCGTCACCGCGATCAGCCTGTTTTTTACGCAAATTGCCATCGCCCACATTTGGGTGACGCTTCTAGTTGCAGTGTTAAGCGCCGTGGTGTTTTCGCTCGCTGGTTTTGTCAACGCCGTATACGCCAAAAAATTCGACGACGTAGCCATCATCCCGACCTTCGTCCTCACCCCGTTGACTTACCTGGGCGGCGTCTTTTATTCGGTGAGTTTGCTCCCGCCGTTCTGGCAACAGCTCTCACACCTCAACCCGATCCTGTATATGGTTTCCGCCTTTCGCTACGGCATCCTGGGGGTTAGCGATGTGAACCTGTGGGTCGCCCTGTCGATGATGGTAGGGTTTATTATTGTGTTAGGTGGATTTTGTTTGTATCTTCTCGAAAAAGGCGTCGGTTTGCGGACTTGAGCGACCAATAGTGCCGGCTCTTTGGCACTACTCGTTGCCCGACTGATCCGCTTGCGCCACTTTCTTGACCATCACCAAGATATTCCCCGCGCCGTCTGCGGGTTTGCGAAGATGCCAGCGGTCCATGACCGAGTCGATGAGGTTGATGCCTAAGCCGCCGGGTCGAACTTCGCTGAGATCGCGGGGCTTCATGCAGGCGCGGTCCACTTTTGCCGCGTAGTCGCGCAGGCGAAACTCTAGCTCTGCGCCACGCAGCGATACTTTTAGCTCGATTTTGCCGTCGCGGTCGCCGAGATAGGCGTGGCGGATGATGTTGGCGCAGGCCTCGTCAACCACCAAAATCATCAGCTGCACGAGTTTTTCATCAAGCTGCGCGCGGGTCAGGGCGTCGCTGAGCGCGGCGCGCACCAATCGCAGGTTTTCAGGCTCGGAGGTAAAGCCGAGTTCGAGCAGCCGCGAATCGCGCAAGCGCGTGCGATCTTCAATTAGCAAGATCGTGGTGTCATCGGCGAGGCTTAAGCGCCGCAGATAGCTGACGATGGCGCGCAGACGCTGTTCGGCGGGTTCTTCGGCGAAATCGTTGATCAGTTTTTTGACCCCTTCAACGCCGATTAAGCCTTTGTTGGCGTCGCGCACGTCGGTCACGCCGTCTGAGAAGAAGTACAGCGTGCCGGCGCCGACTTTGAGCTGGCGCTCGGCATATTGCAGGCCTGCGAGGATGCCAAGCGGCGGGCCGTCGGCTTGAAATTCCTCGATTGCGCCGTCGCCGAAGCGCATTAATGCGGGCGGGAAACCCGCATTGGCCCACTCAACTTGAGTGCTATCGGGCGAGTAATAGCCAACGATGGCGCACACAAACATGCCGCGGGTCATGCCTTCGGTGAGCTCCTCGTTAGCGCGTTCCAGCCAATTTGCCGGCCGCGCCTGGGATTTCCCGAGCCAGCGCAGCAGGCTCTGCGCGCGCACCATCAGCAGCGCCGCGTCCATGCCCTTGCCCGACACATCGCCGGCGGTGAAGCCGATGCGACCGTCGGGGAGTTCAAAATAGTCGAAGAAATCCCCGGAGATTTCGCGCGCCGGAATGTTGACCCCGATCAGCGGAAATGACGAACGCTGGCGTTTCGGCAGCAGCGATTTTTGCAGGCGTCGGGCCAGTTGAAACTCGCGTTTGAGGCGCTCCTGCTCGACCAACTGCACGGCCATGCGCGCGTTGTTAATGGCCAGCGCGGTCGGCGCGGCGAGCAGGCGCAGCACGTCTAAATCGCGCTCGTCAAACATGCGCTCGCCAGTTTTGTTGATCACCTGCAGCACACCGATTGCGCCTTCGGCGGTGTTGAGCGGGGCCGAAGCGGTGGTGTGCGTTGAAAACCCGGTGGCGCGGTCGACTTGTCCGGCGAAATCTGGGTCCTTCAAGGCATCGGCCACCAGCTGCGGCGCGTTCTCCGCCAGCGTGCGACCGACAATGCCCTTGCCGAGCGGAAGGCGCATGCCGACCACGTTTACCGGCCCGGCGCAGGCGCGGCAAATCAGCTGTTCGCGCGCTTCATCGAGCATAAATAGGCTCGCCGCCTCGGCTTCCATATACGCCGCGATGCGGGTCACGGCCTCTTTAAGCGTTGCCTCAATGTTGGCCGATTGCGCCAGCGCCTGGCTTAAATCGGCCAGCCTCGCTAGGGTGTCGTGGCCGCGCTCAGTCACGAGGATCGATGCTCGAGTCGCCGGGTTTTGGCTCCGGTTTAGCTGCACCCCTGCGCACCAAAAAGCGCCGTTTGCCGAGCAGCGTCAGCACCGGCCCCGAGGCCACGTAGACAATCCCGATGGCCAACAGCGCTTGCGGCGGTGCAAGCGCAATCAGCACCAACACGGCTACTGGAATAGCGATCCAGTTGAACGGCACCTTGTCGCCCTCGCGCTGCGGCAGCGTTTTAAAGCTGTAATAGCGGAAATTGGAAAACATCAGCAGCGCAATGGTGATCGTCAGTGGCACCGCAAACCAGACAAAGTTAGCGCCAGAAAGACCCAAGTCGCGCTTCAGATCCTCAAAACACCAGACGAATGCGACCATCGTGCCGGCCGCGGCTGGCGACGATAACCCTTGGAAGAAGCGCTTGTCGGCGACGCCCGCCTGGGTGTTGAAACGGGCCAGGCGAAGCGCTGCACACACCACATACAAAAAGGCGCAAAGCCAGCCCACTTTGCCCCAGAAATTGCCGTAATCCTTGAGCGACGCCAGCGACCACGTGTACATGATGATGCTCGGTGCGACGCCGAAGCTGATCAAATCCGACAGTGAATCGTATTGCACGCCGAATTCGCTTTGCGTGTTGGTCATGCGCGCCACGCGGCCGTCGAGCCCGTCAAACAGGCCGGCGACAAATACCGCCACGCAGGCCGCGATGTATTGGCCATCGATCGCCGCGACAATCGCGTAGAACCCTGAGAACAGCGCGGCGGTGGTCATGATGTTGGGCAGCAGATAAATGCCACGCGGGCGCGGTTTGGGATCGGGGGCATGCTCAAGATCTGTCATCACGCGGGCCTTTTTCAATGAGTTACTTCATGGTAGTTGATTTCACGTGATTGGCCGGGCGCCAAGCCGTCTAAGCTTAGTCGCCCGATCTGCCAGCGGATCAGGCGCAAAGTAGGGAGTCCGACGTGCGCGGTCATTCGGCGCACCTGGCGATTGCGGCCTTCACTGATGCTGATCTGAAGCCACGCCGTCGGAATGGCGCGGCGCACGCGAATCGGCGGGGTGCGCGGCCAAATCCACCTCGGTGGCTCGTTATGTAGCGTTACTTTCGATGGGCGCGTTGGACCGTCGTTGAGCTGCACGCCGGCGCGCAACGCATCTAGCATTGCATCCGATGGGGTGCCTTCTACTTGGGCGAAATAGATCTTCTCAGTGCGCGCGCGCGGATCGGTGAGGCGCTGGTTGAGCGCGCCATCGTCGGTTAACAGCAGCAGGCCTTCCGAATCAAAATCGAGCCGGCCTGCCGCGTAGATGCGCGGAATCTTGACGTAGTCAGCCAGCGTCGGCCGACCGGCTGGGTCGGTGAACTGGGTGAGCACCGCAAACGGTTTGTTGAGCGCGATCAGCATGGCTAGATTCTGCCCGTTCAGGCAAACTTTTCGCATGCCCCTGCCCAACCATCCTGACATCGCTGCGGACTTGGCCATTGCCGAAGCCGCGCCCGCTTATCACGATTGGATTTTGGATGGCTTCGGCGCGGCGCTCAAGGGTGATGTGCTCGAAGTGGGCGCGGGCGTGGGTGTGGTGTCTGAACGCTTGATCGCACGCGAAAACGTGCGCTCGCTGCTGGCGGTTGAACCCTTTGCAAGCATGCACGAAGCGTTGCACAGGCGACTAGGCGAGCATGCCAAAGCGCGGATTTTTCAAGGCACGCTGGCCGATCTTGCAGAGCACGAGCGCTTTGACGCGGTGGTCTATGTCAACGTGCTGGAACACATCGACGATGACGTAGCCGAGCTCATGGCGATATTCGAGCGGCTAAAGCCCGGCGGCGCTGCGCTGATTTTTGTGCCCGCTTGCCCCATGTTAATGAGCGATTTTGACAGGCGTTTAGGGCACCAGCGCCGCTATCGGCGCGTCGAGCTGCAAACAAAAGCGCGAGCTGCCGGATTATTGATCGAGCGCCTGCACTACTTCGACATCGTCGGCGCGCCGCTGTGGCTGCTCGGCATGCGCCTGTTGAGATCGACCCCAAGTGCGCGCGCGGCAAGTTGGTACGACCGTTTGGTGGTTCCGCTGATGCGTCGGGTAGAAGCTTGGATTACCCCGCCGATTGGCAAAAACTTGCTGCTAATCGCGCGCAAGCCGTTATAGGCCTTAAGCGTCGGTTAGCAGATCGTCAACGCAGGGTCGCCGGCGTTCCTGAATTTCCGCGCCGATGGATCCCAAATAGATGAAGGCCACGATGCTTTCAGTGGAATTTAACGATAGCGCTTGGTGAATGGCCGGATGGTAGGCAGGCCAGCCGGTTAGCCATTGCGCGCCGAATCCATGCGCGAATGCCGCGTGCAGTAAGTTCATCGCCGCGCAGCCAGCGCTCAGCGTTTGTTCGATTTGCGGAATCTTCCCTGGCGTATAGGTGCCAATCACCGCCACGCACAGCGGGCTTCTGGTGAAGCGCCCGCGCTCTTTGTTGCGCTTGGCCTCATCGGCATCAGGATGATCTTGCAGCAGCACTGCTTCACACTGGGCGCCGAGCGCTGCGCGCCGCTCGCCTGCAATGCGGATAAAGCGAAACGGCACCAGTGCGCCGTGATCGGGCACACGCACAGCAATCTCTAAAAGTTGCTGAAGCTCCGCGTCCGTGGGCGCAGGCTCCTGCAATAGCCGCGACGGAGTGGAGCTGCGCTGGGTGAGAAGGTCGATAGCTTGCATGGTGGGTTTCATTAGCGCACAGGAATCGAGAAGGATAGGTGCTCAAGTTTTAATGATTGCGCGCTCAAGATTTTCGCGCACGCCCCCAGAGCGGGTTCAAGGCGACGTTCTAACTCGAAAGGTGGGTTGAAAATCAGCATGCCCGAGCCATTCAGCCGATTGGCGGTGGTCGCTGGATACAGCGTCAAGTCGATGCGCAAGGCCGGGCGCGCAAAGCGGCTGCGCGCCGAGCGCACAAAGCCATCCACTTCGGATCTGATTTTGATCGGATACCAGATTGCAAAAACGCCGTGCGCAAAACGCGCGTGCGCTTCAGCAAGTGCCGCTAAAATGACTTTGAATTCCTCGGCTTGGCGCTCAAAAGGCGAATCGATCAAGACCAATCCACGGCGTTCCTTTGGCGGCAAATCGGCCTTCAAAAGCCCGTAGCCATCGACGGATTTGATGGTGACGCGCGGGTCATCGCCGAACTCAGATTTAAGCAGCTGTGCTTCGCTACGTTCGAGCTCAGCAAAGGTCATGCGATCGATCGAGCGCAGCAGTTGTGCGGCAATCGCCGGTGATCCGGGATAGGCGCTCGGCCCGAAAAACGCGCGCTCGTTGTCGATCAGGCGAAAATATTCATCAAGCAGCGGCACCGTCAAACGTGCCGCGCGCAGCTTGGCGATGCCCTGATCGGCCTCGCCGGAGGCGAGCGATTCCTGGCTATCTAGCCGATAGCGCCCGCGTCCGGCATGGGTGTCGAGGTAGTGCAGCGCGGTGTCCTTGACCAGCAGCCGCTCTAACAGAGCGATCAAGGTGAGGTGCTTGAGGACATCGGCTGGGTTGCCAGCGTGATAGGCGTGTCGGTAATTCATTGGGTCCAAGCGTAGTAGCTGTAGATGCGGATCGCCAGCGGATGCGGTGGATCAACGGGATCAGGGTCGGCATTTTGTGCGCAACCAGGAATCCCTGGCGCTAAAACCAACGGGGCGTAGCGCGCGTTACTCCAAGTCACGCTTGATCCAATTCACTTGCTTCAAATCAGCGTCAAAGCAGATATAGGCATCGGCGTAGCGACCGCCAAGCCGCAACCACAGCAGCGGCGTGGGCGATTTCAGCTCTAGCGCCTGGGCTTCGATCGCCTTGAATTTCGCCGCTAACGCGGGAATTTCTTTGATCACTTTGGCCTGATCCACCTGGGCTCCGGCCAGCGCACCCGCGTTGGCTTTGAGCGGCTCATACAGGAAAAACAGGGCATCGACAGCGACACCTTCGACCATCGCGAAGGTCATCACCCCAGCTATTTCATCCGGCCCTTTGGGCTCGCGTCGAAACACCCAGTACGGTTTGCCGTCGCCCAAGCGCGCCCATTCCGCCGCGTCGATGGTTTGACTGTCGAACTCCTGTTGAATCACCGGTTGCAGCACGCCTTCTGAGAACGCTACTGCGACCGGCCGCTGGCTGGTCACCGCAACGATGCCATAAGCGATCGATGCCGCTTGTGCGAGCCCGATTAGCGAGAAATCGAACCACAGCGCGCGGCGCGATTTAGCCGGGTTGAAGACCAGGAAAGTCAGCAGCGGGCCGATCACCAGATCGCACAGCAACATAATGCGCAGCCCCTGCCAGCCGCCGCTGGTGGCAAACAAGGCGCCCGGAAACCATTCGACGATCAGCAAATAGAGAATCGGCAGGAAAATGACGAGGCTCAAAGCGATGTGTACGGTCGTGACTTTGAGTTTTCGCAGGATCAATGCGCGGGTCAGCGTCATAAGTGCAAGGGATCGGCAGGTTGGGGAATGGGAGCGTGAAACCTAACTCTTCACGCCGAATGCTAGAGTGTTTGACAACGGTGGAACGCAAAGAAGTGAGAAACAAGCATGTTGAGATTTAAATTCGCGCTTGCGCTAGGCGCGATCCTAACCACCTCCGCAGCGTCCGGTGCGGCTCGCAAGGCGGTGATTTATGAGCTGAACTACGTGGCAAAATTTTTGCCCACAGATCCTTCAGCCCAAGTGTCCGTGCAGCTTGGCGCGAATGCGAGCAAGGTAAAGTCTCTAACCTTTAAATTAAAGGATGCCAAGCGCTACAGCCAGTGGGCGGGCGATGGCGAGGTCAAAGTCGAGGGAACGTCAGTTCAGTGGCTGCCTACTGGCAATAATCCAACGCTGAAATACCGGTTTTTGATCGATCATCAGCGCAAAGGCGGCGCTTTCGACGCGCGTAAGACGCCCACTTGGGCGCTGTTTCGCGGCGATGACTTGGTGCCCTCGATTACTGCTCGCACGGTCGTCAACGCGCGCTCGCGGGCCACGCTGCGCTTTGATGTGCCCAAATCGTGGGCGACTGAAACGCAGTGGGATTGGGTCTCGGAGCACCTTTTTGCGGTGCAAAACCCTCGGCGGCGCCTTGATCGCCCCACGGGCTGGATGCTGGTCGGTGAAATCGGCGTGCGCCGCGACCAAATTGATTCCACCGATATGGTGATTGCCGGCCCGGTTGGCGAGGGCCCACGGCGCCAGGACATTTTGGCTTTTATGAACTGGACGCTGCCGGAATACCGTGCTGCGTTCGGCGAGTTGCCCAACAAATTTTTGATCGTCGGCGCGGCTGACAAAATGTGGCGCGGTGGGCTGTCGGGGCCAAATTCCTTTTACCTGCATCCGGATCGGCCACTTATTTCTGAGAATGGGACGTCCTCGCTGCTGCACGAGTTAGTGCACACCGTGCAGCGTATCCAGGCGGCGCCGCGGCACGATTGGATTGTCGAGGGCATGGCTGAGTTTTATGCTGTTGAGCTGCTGCATCGCTCAGGCGGCAGTTCGAAAAAGCGCTACGAGTTGACCCACCAGTGGCTCAGCGAAAGGGGGCGTTCGGTCAAAACCCTGTATATCTCGCGTTCAAGTGGCGCGGTGACCGCACGCGCGGTCGGCATTCTCAAAGCAGCAGACGCGGAATTGCGCCGTTCAACCGAGGGCAAACATACTCTTGATGCGGTCGCCCGAGCCATGATGAAAGCGCGCAAGCCCGTATCGCTTAAGCAGCTGCGCAATCTCACCCGCGTGCTGGCCGGCCGCGATCTAAAGGCGCTGAGCGATGCGGCATTGCCGGGCGATGAGTTGCCCGAGGATGCGCTTTAGCGCATCCGTTGCCTTTAGCTTCTGCGCTTTAGCGCATCCGTTGCCTTTAGCTTCTGCGCTTTAGCGCATCCGTTGCCTTTAGCTTCTGCGCTTTAGCGCTTTCGTTGCCTTTAGCTTCTGCGTTTTAGCGTGTCGCCGTCGCCTGAGCGATACGCTGCTCGATAACCGCAAAAAACGGGTTGCTGCGCATCCGCGCGAGCTTGCCCAGCGGGATCGCCATCGCGCCTTCTTCGCCGCGCGGAGCCGGCCCGCCAAGGGTCAATTCAGGCTCAAGAGTTGCCTTGGGATACAGCCCATACAGCGCGTCGTCGAGCGGAAAAGGCAAGGCGACGTGGCTCAGCGATAGCACGTTGGGTGGCCACGCGAGACCCAGCTCGATGGTTTGCGAATCGGTCGTGTGGGCACGGCGCCTAAATTCAACCACTTGCGCAGTTTGCGCATCGCGGTTGCTGATCAGCGCCACTTGGTAGTCCCGCGCCGGGGACGAGCGCATCTCCCTAAGCTGCGCGTGAAAGCGCGGATCGATCAAGGCGCCACGGCTTTCATGTCGGTTTAGATCAAACACCACCAGCTCGTGCGCGCCCGCCGGCAGCCGGTCGAACAGCCGTGTCAGCACATCGCGCGGGGCAACGGTTGCGTCGACCAGCGATTGAAACGCCGTCACACGTGGCATCTTCAAAATTGATTGATCGGCAATACTTGCTGAAAACGCGGCCTCTAACGCACGCGTTAAGCGCCAAATCTGGATGCCGCCGTTGAGCGGAAAGGAGTTGTACTTATACGGATCGATTTCCGGATAAACATCCAGCCAGCGGCCTTTTTCAAGCCCGGGCAGCGCACTCACGGCATCCGTCAGCCGACCCAGCAGCGCCAGTCTGGAAATACCCAGGGCAGCCGATATCAGCAGGAGATGATCGGGCTTGTGCAGTTCCGGGTCGCGCACGGCTTTGAGCGAATATAAAAGTGCCAACGGCGCGCCAGTTGAATAGCCGACGATAAAAAACGGCTGTCCGGTCCCGCGCAGGAGGGATGCTTCGTGCGCTGCGAGCTCAACGGCTGAAAACCAATCCTCCCACTGCACATTCAGCAAGGCCTGCGGCGACGTGCCGTGACCCGGCAAGCGCAAGGCCACGGTGCTGATGGATTGTGCGTAAAACGCATCCGCCACGGCGTGCAGCGAATACGGCGCGTCGGTCAGCCCGTGCAGTAGCAAAACCACGCCGCGCTGCGCCGGATGCACGCGCACCAGCGATCGATTGCCGCCGCCGCGCAGAGCCCGTTCGGCCACCACGGAACCCGCCGCATAGCGTGCCAGCGGCTGCTCGGCCAAGCGTTCTGGATTCAAGTAGATCTCGCGCTCTAGCTCCTCAAACAAGCGCGCTTCCTGGCGCAAATAGCCCACAAAATCGCGCGCGCGATTAGGGTCGTGGGCGCGGAATTCGTGCTTGAGTGCCACCTGATGCCAGGCGGACAAATCAGGCAGGCGCCAATGCGCGCGCAAGCTCAAAGCGATGCCCAGCAGCAGCAGTAACAACCCGGCCGTCAGGGTAAATTTAAAAAGGTAGCGCAAGGCGGGCTTCAGCATAATCGGAGTTTGATGAGACACTTAGCGAATGACAATCCGTCTCGCCATCGCGCTCGGCTTCAGCCTGTTCGCCTGCTCACTGAACGCGCAGCCGCTCGATCAGCGCTGGCAAGCGGGCCTGCGCTTTGGATCGCTGATCCCTGATTCCGCGGTCGATCCGACCGACGGCTTTATTGGCTTGCTCAGTGCGCGCCGCGCGCTCGATGCCGAGCAGGATGTTGAGCTGGAATTGGGCTACGACGAGCTTGATTTCGGCATTGATTTCAACCTGCGACATCGCTTCGTCGGCGTTAACTATTTGCGCGTCAACCGCGTGCCGCTGTGGGATCCCTACGTGCTGATCGGCTTGGGCGGAATTCGCTACGACGCGCCATCCGGCGTGCGCAGCGGTAACAGCGTGTATGCCAATTTGGGCGTAGGCGGTCGCTGGGAACTCAAGCCTGAACGCGTGTTTTTGCGCGCCGAGGCGCGTATCCGCTACGACCTGCTGAACTCCGACCAGCCCGGTCAGGACGGTTTCGGCGATGGCGTGCTGACGCTGGGCATCGAGCTGCCGCTCGGGAAGTAAGTTGTCCGCTTAATGGCTCGCGTTTTACGCCAAGCCGGCTTCAAACAATTGGTGAAATGCGGCCGTATCGACCTCGGTCACGATGCTCACATTGCGTGCGCGCTCCAACCGATCGTGCCAGTCCACCACGCTCATGCCGCGCGTTAAACGCCCGCCGCATTCGATTTCAACGGCATGCCTTTCAGCGGCGCGAACGATGTCCGGTTGCAGCGCCACGGCCATTGCCAATGGGTCGGCGGTGGCCAAATTTTTCTCGCCGCGTGCGCTCGCAACAAAATCGATCACTTTGGCCGAAATGGCTCTAAAAAATCGCCCGCGCGGCGTTTTAATTCGACGCAATCGCTGCACTTCGCGCTCGGGCAAAGCGTTGCGCGTGACCAGCTCCCAGTCAACCAGCGTGAATGACGGCCAATCGCGACACACGATATGCGCGGCCTCCGGGTCGGCAAAAAAATTGAATTCGGCAGCGATATTGGGCGTGTTGCCGCGCCCGGTCACCGCTCCGCCCATCACCACCAGCTTCGCGATGCGCGCGGGCAGGGTTGGGTCAAGTTTCAAAGCGAGCGCCAGATTGGTCAGCGGCCCCAAGCACACCAGCGTGAACGCACCCGGTTGCGCGCGCGTGAGTTCGAGCAGCGCGAGGCTTGCGTGGGTTGTCTCAACCTGACGCGTAGACAGCGCAAAACCCACATCTCCCAGCCCATCGCGACCGTGCACGTACGCTGCATCCTCACTTGGATAGACCAACGCTGAATCGCAGCCGCGATAAACGCGTGCGCTCGATTCGATTAAATCAAGAATGCGGCATGCATTCATCGTGGTGTGCTCAATGCCGACATTGCCGCCCACGGTGAGCAGTGCTTCAATCTCAACGTGGGGCATTGCTGCGGCCAGCAAGATTGCCTCGGCGTCGTCAACGCCGGGGTCGGTATCGATAATCAAGCGCATGAAATCGTAAGCTACGGTCTGAATCAGTTTTAGAATCTAACAAATGCACAACCAAGAAATCCTTGCTGACATCGTGCCTGCTGGCGCGATGGGTTTTGAGATCACCGAGCTCAGCGCTGAGCGGGTTGAATTGCACGCGCCGATTGGCCCAAACGTCAATGACAAGGGCACGGCATTTGGCGGCAGCATTGCCTCGGCGCTGCTGCTCGCAGGCTGGAGCTTGATCGGCGAACGCCTGCGCGCACTGGGCATTCAAGCTGAGGTGTACATCCACAAAATGGAGCTTGAGTTTTTGAAGCCCATTACCACCGCATTTTCAAGCCAGGCGCGCCTGAATGATGAGGAAGCGTGGTCGCGCTTTCTGCTCACTTTGGCCGCGCGCGGCCGCGCGCGCATTGAGATCACCGCTGAATCGTTTGCCGAAGGCAGTTGTGCAGCGCGCACGCATGCGCGCTACGTCGCCATCATGAAGGTGCTACCCGCATGAAAATCAAACTGCTCCTGCTCGCGCTGGTGGCCTTACTGGTGGCCGGGTGCGGACAAAAAGCGACGCGCGATCGATCGCTTGATCTCACCCAAAAATCCTACGGCAAGCTCATTCGCTGGAACGAATTTGAACGCGCCTTAAAGTTTTTGGACCCAGAAACGACCGGCTCGCTGACCCCGAAAGGCGTCGAATGGGAGCGCTATTCGCAGATCAAAATTTCTGGATATCAAGACGCGCCACCCGTCGCTGAGACCGATGGCACCGTGCTTACTGTGGTGAAAATTGAGCTTTACAACATCCACACGCTCAAAGAGCGCACGGTCATCGACCGACAAATCTGGCGTTACGACGAAAAGGCCGAAAACTGGTTCCTAACCACCGGATTGCCCAAGCTGGTTGAGTAGCTCAATAGGGCGCGATTGATCCTCAAAACGCGTAGCGCAGTTTGACCAGCAGCTGGTCGGTATCGCGCAGCGCGAAAGCGTCGCCGACCAAATCAAAGCTGCGCTCGAAAGTGCGCTCAAAGCGATCGCCGCCGCGACCATAAACCACGAATAAATCGCTCTCTGGATTGATTTTGTAGCGATAGCGCAGCTGCACGCCAAAGTTAGAAATCGAGAAATCATCGACCGTCAGCGTTTGGCTGGGCGTTAGGCGTTCGTTGGCGCCCAGCACCAGCGCGCTGCCGTTTTGCGCGCTAACGCCCAAGTTTTGCAGCTTGAAGCGCAATTCGTGGGCGCTGCCTAAAAACCATTCGAAATCGAGCCCTGGACTGAACGATTCGCTGCGCCCGAAGCGCCCGAATAGTGTGCCACCGCGCCACAGCGTGCGATTTTTGAAGCGCGATGCGTCGGCTGAAAGCCGTGCGCTGAAATCGTCGCTGAAAAAATAGCGCACGTTAACGCCCGCGTTATGCAGCGAATCTTTCAGCCCATCATGCTCAAAATAGCTCTCGCCAAAAAATTGCACATTGCCCAGGCGCGGACTTTCGTAGTTGACGTAAGCCCCGCTGCCGCCGCCGACGTAAAGCACGCCGTTGCCGCGCGAAATCAAATCATCGGGGCCGGCCACGCGCTTGTTCATCTCAAAAAAGGCGCTACCACCGCGACTAAAACCAACAAACGCCGAGGCGCTGACCTCGGTGCGTAAGCGCCGCCCCGCGTTGTCTTCGGGCACGTCCAAATCAAACGACAGATTGATGTTGCGCAGCACCGAATTTGCCGCAAACTGGTTGAAGCGCCAATTTTGCTTAACCTCCCAGAGCCTGAGGTTATTGCGCCGTTGAAAGCCCAAATCATTGAAATCGAAATCACGGTCGTAGCGGGTTAAATCGAGACGCAATTCGGCGTTTGGATTGAACCTGAAAATGCTGGTCGCCCAGCCACCGTT
>Ga0105049_10000966_pt1 | contig 33160 bp, 26 predicted proteins | sample MAT06_FD_78087 | JGI IMG/M metagenome (GOLD analysis project Ga0105049, IMG submission 78087) | Freshwater microbial communities from Lake Fryxell liftoff mats and glacier meltwater in Antarctica - MAT-06 | ecosystem: Environmental > Aquatic > Freshwater > Ice > Liftoff microbial mat | place... | reverse complement strand
GGTGAGCACGCGGTAGGTGTCTTCGGAGAAGTCCTGGTGGCCGGGGGTGTCCAGCAGGTTGATCACGCAGTCGCGGTACTCCATCTGCATGACGGAGGAGGCCACCGAGATGCCGCGCTGTTTTTCAATCTCCATCCAGTCCGAGGTCGCGTGACGCGAGGCGCGACGCGCCTTCACCGAGCCGGCGAGATGGATGGCACCGCCGTAGAGGAGGAGCTTCTCGGTGAGCGTGGTCTTGCCGGCGTCGGGATGCGAGATGATGGCGAAGGTGCGGCGGCGCAGCACCTCCTCCTTGATCTTGCGCTCGTTCAACATCGCGACCGAGGGCCCGTTGTCGGCGGTGGCGGTCGGGGTCGGCTCGGGGACAGTTTCTTCGAGGGTGTCGATCATGGCGTGCTCGCGAGCGGAAGGGTCAAGGCGATGAAGGTCGCGGTCCTGGTGCCGGCCGCGACCGGCAGCACGAGGCCCTGGCCACCGCGCAAAGCGGGGCGCACCTCGCCCGGCGCGCATTCGTCGCAGGCCGGGTCGAGCACGAGGCCGAGGTCGCTGACATAGATGAGGGGCGCGTCGAAGGCACCCGTCACCGGGAAGCTCGGGTCGAGCGCCGGGCGGGTGCCGCCGCGGGCCATGATGAACGCGTGCGCGATGCCGGCCTCGCGCAGCACCCAATGCAAGAGGTGCGTGCGGTCGACGGTCGTGATGTCGTTCTTCGCGAGCGCCAACGGCAACGCGTGGGTCGTGTCCCAGCGGACGTCGGGCTCTGTTCGCATTGGACGGCCACGCACCCACGCGAGCGCGTCGAGCACCTGCGAGCGGCCCGAGCCGACCGGCCGATAGGGGACTTCATAGCCATCGGCGAGCGCCTTGGAGACGTCGACGACCCGGGCGCGATAGGCTGCGGTGGTCGTGCCCCAGTCGCTCGAGAAGGTCTGCGCGAAGCCCTTCGGCGCGGCGCGCACGGTGACGTAGCGCGCGTAGGGAGCGCTAGCAGATGCGGACGAGACCGGCGCGAGGTTTGTTGCGAGAAGCGCGATGAGGCGGCGCCCGTCTTTCTCGGTCTGCACCGGGCGCGCGTTGGGCATCGTCGTCTGGAAGGTGCCGACCGTGTCGGTCGCGAGGTCGTAGCGCAGGAGCAGCTCGGCCACGGGCAACCCGACGAGGCCTAGATAGCGAGCATCGGACACGAGTGTGCCGGGCACATCGAAGCGCAGGATCGCCTCGACCAGGCCGCCATCGGGCGGGGCGGGCAGGGTGAGCGCGACCGTGTCCTGGTCGGGATCGAGGCTCTCAGTCCAGGCTTCGCCATCCTTGCGAAGGCCGCCGCCCGTGAAGGTGGCTGGGGCCGCGAGCGTTGCCGGCGTGGCGCCATTGGCGGTGACGAGGCGCAGCTCGGCGCTCGCGAGGCGGGCACTGCGCGGCAGTGGAAAGGACACAAGGATAGGCGCGGTCGCACCGTAGTGGGCCGCGACCAGGTGCACGACGAGCGCGCTCTCGGCCTTGGTCGGGTCGGGTCGCGTAGCGACGAGTGCCTCGATGTGCAGCCTCAAGACCACTGCGCCGTCGCGCGCCCCGCGCCACTCGTCGCGCTCGGCGAGCAGGGTCTCCGGGTCTGCCAGGCGCGTCTGCGAGGCGGTGCCGCCGCAGCCGGTTGCCAGCGCTACGGCCAACATCAGACCGACGCCGAGAGCGGCGACGTCGCGTTGTATTCCTTTAATGGTCGTGGTCATGGCGGGGCGCACGTTTGCCCGAGTGGCACGCGCGGGTCAATGGTCAAGCGGGCGGGAGCCAGCGACGGCCGACTGCCAGGCACTGCCCCAGCGCGCCTCGACCGCGGCCAGGAGGGCGGCCGCCGGGGTGTCCAACACGGCGAGGTCGATGAAGCGCACGCTGTCGTCCCAGCCACCGCTCACGAGGAAATAGTCGGCCGGGTCGAATGCGAGCGCACCGACCCGCTCGCGATGGGCGCCGAGCTTTGCGATCGGGGCTGTGCGGTCGGGCGTCGTCGCGTTCCAGAGGTAGACCGTGCCGTCGAGCGCGCCATCTGCGTGGCCGTCGAGGTTCATTGGCATCGGGGCGGTTTGACACCCGGGCGCACGCGTGGATGATCCGCGCTGTCGCTTGCGTCGCGGGCTCTGGCGCGGCGACCCAAAGGTCCCATGCCTCGCATCCAGACGTTTAATGTCGCACCGAACATCCCCGAGGCGCTGCGGCCGCTGCAGGAACTCGCGTTCGACCTCGCGTGGACCTGGAATCCCGAGGCGGAGCGCCTCTTTCGGCGCATCGACGACGCGCTCTGGCAGGAGGTCAATGGCAACCCGGTGGCGCTCCTCGGGCGCGCCAGCCAGGAGACGCTGAAGCGACTGTCGGACGACCCGAGCTTCCTGCGCCACCTCGAGCGCGTCACCCAGGCGGTCGCCGACGAGGCGCGGGCCCCGACCTGGTATGGACGCGAGGTCGGCGGGCCGGTGCCACGCCCGCCGGAGGGCACCCTGGTCGCCTACTTCTGCGCCGAGTTCGGGCTGACCGAGGCGCTGCCGATCTACAGCGGCGGTCTCGGCGTGCTCGCGGGCGACCACCTGAAGTCGGCGTCGGCGGTCGGGCTGCCGTTGGTCGGCGTCGGCCTCGCCTATCAGGAGGGCTACTTCCATCAGTACCTCAACACCGACGGCTGGCAGCAGGAGGCGCCCTACGACAACGACTTCCAGATGTTGCCGATGCGCCGCTCGCGCTTCCCGGACGGTACGCAGGTCTCGGTCGACATCCTCATCGAGGGACGCATCGTGCGGGTGCGCGTCTGGGAGGTGAAGGTCGGGCGCACGCGTCTGTTCCTGCTCGACACGAACAGCCCGCAGAACCACCCCGACGATCGCAATATCACTTATCGCCTCTACGGTGGCGACAAGGACTATCGCTGTAAGCAGGAGATCGTGCTGGGCGTAGGCGGTTTCTACGTGCTCCAGGCGATGGGCATCGTGCCGACGGTCTACCATATGAACGAGGGGCACTCGGCGTTCATGGGGCTCGCGCGCATCGCCGACCTGTGCCGCAAGAGCGGCCTCTCGTTCGCCGAGGCGCGCGAGGCCTGCGCTGCCAGCAACGTGTTCACGACCCATACGCCGGTGCCGGCGGGCTTCGACATCTTCTCGAAGCAGCAGCTCGACCGCTTCATGCCGCGCGTTCACGAGGAACTCGGGATCCGGCGCGACGCGTTCTATCGGATGGGCGCGCACGAGCACGACCCCAACGCCGACCGCGGCTTCAACATGGCCTACCTGGCACTGCGCTGCTCGGGCTGGGTCAACGGCGTATCGCAGCTACACGGCCAGGTGTCGCGTTCGATGTGGCAGTGCCTGTGGCCCGGGTCCGAGGCGAACGAGGTGCCGATCGCTGGCATCACCAACGGCATCCATCACCTGACCTGGGTCGGCGAGGAGATGCGCGATCTGCTCGAGCGCTACCTCGGCGAGAGGTGGCGCACCGACCCGGTGGCACCGGGCGCCTGGTCGGGGGTCGAGAAGATCCCGGACGCGGAGCTGTGGCGCACGCACGAGCGTGGCCGCGAGCGTCTCGTCACGTTCGTGCGGGAGCGGGCGGCGGCCCAGGCGACCCGCATGCGCATGCCGCAGTCGGACGTGGCGGCGCTGAGCGAGGTGCTCGACCCACGCGCGCTGACGATCGGGTTCGCGCGGCGCTTCGCGACGTACAAGCGGGCGACGCTGTTCCTGCGCGATCCGGAGCGGCTGCGAAAGCTCTTGCTCGACGAGGAGCGGCCGATCCAGTTCGTCTTCGCTGGCAAGGCACATCCGATGGATACGCCCGCGAAGGAGCTCATCCAGAAGCTCGTGCACTTCGCGAAGGACCCGGCCATCCGGAGGAAGATCGTCTTCGTCGAGGAGTACGATATGGGTGTCGCGCGGCGCCTCGTGCAGGGCGTCGACGTGTGGCTCAACAATCCGCGGCGCCCGAAGGAGGCGTCGGGCACGTCGGGCATGAAGGTCGTGCCGAACGCGGGCCTGAACCTGTCGGTGCTGGACGGCTGGTGGGCGGAGGCGTGGGACGGCAATAACGGCTGGGCGATCGGCAGTGGCGAGAGCTACGAGGACCCCGAGCTCGGCGACGCTATCGAGGCGCGCGAGCTGATGGAGCTGCTCGAAAACCATGTGATCCCCGACTTCTACGTGCGCGGCGCGGACCACCTGCCACATCGCTGGATAGCCCGCATGAAGCGCTCGATGGCGACCCTGAGTGGGGTCTTCAACACCGACCGCATGGTGCGCGAGTACGGCGAGCGCATGTACTTCCCGGCCGCCAAAGAAGCCGTGCGCATGGCCCAGGACGAGTGGAGCCTCGCGCGCGAGCTTGCCAAAGAGGCGGACCGGCTCGACGCGGGTTGGGGCGAGACGCGCATCGGCGAGGTGAAGGTCGAAGCGCCGTATGACCTGTTGCTCGGCCAGCCGGTCGAGATGTCGCTCGAGGTGTATCTCGGACGCGTACTACCCGGCGACGTGATCGTCGAGGCGATGGGCGGCATCGTCGATGGCGTGCGCCGCATCGTCGATGGCGAGCTCACCGAGTTCACGCGCGTCGGCGACGGTGCCACCGGCTGGCATCGCTACAGGGGCACCTGGTCGCCGCGCAACGCGGGCCACAACGGTTGCCTTCTGCGCATGCGTCCGCGCTTCTCGCGCGGGGCACCAGCGCGCGAGCTGCCAGTGCGCTTTTGGGAGTAGCCCTGCGACGGGGTCGCCTTGGCCGTACGCCGTAGTCGTCTTGCTGGTTCGCGGGCGTATGGACTGCCATGCGTTGCGCTCGGGCGGACTCGGATCTAGCCTGCGCCACATGAAGACGCACGCTGTCGCTGGCGCCCTGTCCTCGCTCCTCCTCGGTGCCCCGCTCGCGCGCGCCGAGGAGGGCATGTGGACCTTTAACCGCTTCCCGATCGATCGGCTGGAGCGCGCGCTCGGCCTCAAGATCGATGAGGCCTGGCTCGATCACGTCCGGCTCGCCTCGGCGCGCTTGGCGCAGGGTTGCTCGGCCAGCTTCGTGAGCCCCGACGGGCTCGTGATGACGAACCAGCATTGCGTCAACGACTGCGTGCAGGAGCTGTCGACGGCGAAGAAGGACCTGGTCGCCGACGGCTACTCAGCCAAGACCCAGGCCGACGAGCTACGCTGCACCAACCTCGAGGTGAACCGCCTGGTCGGCATGACGGACGTGACGCCGCGCGTCATGAAGGCCGCCGAGGGCAAGTCGGACGCGGACGCGAACGAGGCCAAGAAAGCCGAGATGTCCCGCATCGAGAAGGAGTGCGCGACGAGCGACGCGGTCCGCTGCGACGTCGTGACCCTCTACAATGGTGGCGTCTACGACCTCTACCGCTACGAGCGGATGCAGGATGTGCGTCTCGCGTTCGCGCCCGAGTTGGCGATCGCGTTCGTCGGCGGCGACCCCGACAACTTCATGTTCCCGCGCCACGACCTCGACGTCGCGTTCGTGCGCGTCTACCAGAACGACAAGCCCGCGAAGGTCGAGCACTGGTTCGGGTGGTCGCCGGCCGGCACGAAGGAGGGCGACGTCACGTTCGTGAGCGGGCACCCCGGCTCGACCAGCCGCCTCCAGACGGTCGCCGAGCTCGAGTTCTGGCGCGACACCGGCCTCCTGCCGCGGCTCCTATACTTGTCGGAGATGCGCGGCATGTTGGTCGAGTACGCGCGCCGCGGCAAGGAGCAGGCGCGCCACTCGAAGGGCCTGCTCTTCGGGATCGAGAACTACCTCAAGAAATTGAAGGGCGAGGCGCAGGCGCTGTTCCAGCCGGCGCTGCTCCAGGCCAAGCGCATCACCGAGCGGGCGCTGCGCGACAAGGTGCTCGCCGACAAGGCCATGGGCGCCAAGTTCGGCGGCGCGTGGGACACCATCAGCAAGGCGGTCGCGAAGGCGTCCGACATCGTCGACCGACACGCGATGCTCGAACTCGCCGCGGGCTTCGGCTGTGACCTCTTCGACTTCGCCAGGACGCTCGTGCGCGCAGCCGACGAGATCCCCAAGCCCAACGACAAGCGCCTGCGCGAGTTTTCCGACGGGCGCCTGCCGGCGCTGCAGATGGCGCTCTTCGCCAAGTCGCCGGTAACCCCGGAACTCGAGATCCTGCGCCTGTCGTTCGGGCTCTCGAAGCTGCGCGAGGCGCTCGGCCCCGACGACGCGTTGGTGATGGAGGTGCTGGGCAACGCGGCCCCGGATCAATTGGCCGCGCGCGTCGTGAAGGGCTCGAAGCTCGGCGATCCGAAGGTGCGAAAGCAGCTTTACGAAAGCGGGGCCGCCGGGATCGCCGCCTCGAAGGACCCGATGATCGTGCTCGCGAAGCTCGTCGACGCCCCGGCGCGCGCGGTGAGAAAGCGCATGGAGGACGAGATCGAGGCGCCGATCAAGAAGGGACACGAACTCATCGCCCAGGCGCGCTTCGGGCTCGAGGGCACGAGCAGCTACCCGGACGCGACGTTCACGCTGCGGCTCTCCTACGGCGCCGTGAAGGGCTGGCAGGAAGGCGGCCGGACGATCGCGCCGTACACGACCTTCGGCAGCACGTTCGATCGCCACACGGGCGCGGACCCGTTCGCGTTGCCGAAGTCGTGGCTCGCCAAGAAGGGCGAGCTCGATTTCGCGACGCCCATGAACTTCGTCACGACCAACGACATCATCGGCGGAAACTCGGGCTCGCCGGTGATCGATCGCGACAAGCGCATCGTAGGGCTCATCTTCGACGGCAACATCCACATGCTGGGTGGCGACTACGGCTTCGACCCGGCGCTGAATCGCGCGGTCGCGGTCGATAGCCGCGCGATCTTGTACGCGCTCGACAAGGTCTATGGCGCCACGCGGCTCGTCGCCGAGATCCGCGCGGCGTCGCAGCGCTAGCGAGCGCCGCAAGCTAAGGTGCCGCGCGCGACGCTTCTTCAGCGCGGTGTGCCCGCATCGACCTCGCTGGCGCACGGGTCATAGTAGGCGCCGCCGCTGAAGTCCTGCGGCTCGATGGCCAGTACGTCGGCGACCGGGCCGGCAGCGAAGTCGCGCGTGTCGTGCACGACCACGCCGACGTTCGAGACCGAGTAGACATAGTCCTCGATGAACACCGCGCGGCGGATGTAGGCGTCGTTCCAACCGTACCACTGGCGGCACTCGGTGTTGACGCCGAGGTCCTCGAGCAGGCCCATGTGGCTCACCGCGCCGATCTGCTCGATGTCATTCAGGCTCACTTTGAAGACGAAGAGCTCACTCTGGTAGTGCCAGTAGCTCTCGTTGTCGGTGTCCCAACCGGAGACCGGAATGCCAAGCAGACCGCGGGCCGGGAAGTAGGTAAATGCCTTGTGGTCCCACTGGGCGTCGCTCCAGGTGTTCCACGAGTCGCCGAGCACCGCGGTCTTTACCGATTTCGGTGCGCTCGGGTCTCTCACGTCGAAGATTTCGAGCTTCATGCCGCCGATCTGGCCTTGGTCGTTCGCGTCGCGGCCGATGGTCAGCAGGTGACCGGCGTCGAGCGGGTGGATATAGCTCGAGAAGCCCGGAATCTTGAGCTCGCCGGCGACCCGGGGAGCGGCCGGGTTCTTCAAGTCGATCACATAGAGCGGGTCGACCTGCTGGAACGTGACCACGTAGCCGAGGTCGCCCATGAAGCGCACCGACTGGATCGTTTCACCTTTGCCGAGACCGTCGACCAAGCCTTCGGTCACGAGCTCGGCGCCGTCCTGGGCGAGCACCGTGACGCGGCTCTCGGTCAGGGTCTCGCCCTGATTCCACCAGCCAAAGCCGTCGGTGGTGGCGACGCGCAGGCGGCCGTCATTTTCGTCAAATGCAAACTGACTGAAGGCATAACCGAGCACATTGCCGGACGCGGCGTAGCGCGCAATGCCATCGGAGCCGAGCGTGAACTTGTGGATGTGGGTCGTGATCGGCGGGCGATCAGCGGCCTGATCCTCCCACCACCAATACCAGCCCCAGTTCGTCGAGGCCACGTAGAGTGCGTTCTTCGAGGCGTAGATAGTGCCCCACTCGCCGCTGATGGTCGACGCGTCGAATGTGTCCTGGGTCAGGTCGTAGGTCACCACTGACAGGAGGCTCTGGCCCGCGTAGACATTGGGCACGAGCACGTTCGTGCAGTCGACGAGAGGAACACCGGGGTCATCGAGATTGAGCGTTCCGTTGCTGAGATCGTAGCGGCGCGGCAACCACCAATCGAGCGGCAGCGCGTCGATCACCGCGCGATTCTTGGCCAGTAGCGTGTCGTAGGCGGCGTCGATCTCCGCCTGCGGGGACTCGAACGTAAGGCCGCCTTCAGGCCAATATTGCAGACCGTCTATCCAGATATAGTCATTCTGGGCCAGGTAGACCTTGTCGTCGATGCGGCGCGAGTCGACGAGGGAGCCGCCGATCATGTGCTCGGAGGTGATGGTCGGCGTGGCAGTCGCGAGATCGATGACCGTGACCAGCGTGCCGCCCTGCCACAGGCGATAGTCCCAGTCGCGCAGACCCTGCTCGTAGTCGGCCTTGTCCTCGGGCGAAAGAAAATCGTAGAAGCTCACCCACGACAGGACCACGGCCTTGTCGCCGGCCAGGTAGAAGTTGTTCGGCCAGCCGTGCAGACGCACGCGCGCGAGCTCGCTCGTGTCCTTGGCGGGCCACGAGTCGAGCGCGACAAAGTCCTGGCCGAAGAGCGCGTAGATGCGCTCGCCAGTGGTCTTGACGAAGTCGGCTTCGTCGACGCCCTCGACCTGGGTGTTGGTCTCGGAGTACTCGTCGGGCGACCCATCGTCGCTTGGTGCGGGCTGGCCGCCGTCGTTGCCGCCCGGGGTGTCCTCGAGCCAGCGGTAGCATCCGCCTTCCTGTAGGAAACAGCGCTTGTTGCGGTCGAGCTCGAGCTCCATCTGGGTGGTCGCGGCCGCCCGCAGCGCGTCTTGTGCGGCTTGGCACGAGTCGGCGTGGGTGAGCGCCGCGGTGCGACTCCAATCGAGGCGGTCGCCGCTCTCAACGGTCGGCGTGCCGTCGGTCGACTTGCTGTCGCCACATCCGATGAGGCCGAAGCTCGCGAGAGCGATGAGGGGTCTGAGGGCTTTGCGCATAGGTCGGCTCCTGGTAAGTGCGACGCGTGTCGCTCTGGAGCTAAGAGCAGGAGTCGTGCCAGTCAACGACATTGCGCAGAGGCGGCTCGCGGCGGTTTTCGCAGGCGCCGTGCGGTTAGGTGTGAGGAGATTCTCTACACCGTGCGCATCCGCTTCGGCTCCTGGGGCGCGGGGCACAGGAAGTCGCTCAGAGCGTCAACGCCCGCTCGATGAACCAGGCCGAGCTGACGATGCCGAGTAGCCATCCCGCGAGTGAGGGCAGGTGGCGCATCGGTAGCGTTGACCTGCGCGCGAGCATAAGCAGCGTCGCGAAGACGAGCACCACGCCGAGTTGTGCCAGCTCGAGTCCGAGGTTGAAGCCGACAAGCGCCACGGCTGTGTCGCCGCGGGGTAGGCCGAGATCGTTGAGCACGCCCGCGAAGCCGAGGCCATGAACGAGGCCGACCGCGAGCCCGGTGAGCCAGGGGGCACGCGCGAAGAGGTCGCCGCGGGGACGGGCCCGAGCGTGGCCGCTGGGGGTGAGCTCAAGGGCAAGTGCCACCAGGGTCAGCGCGATGGCACTCTCGACGAGTGGCGACGGCAAGACCAGCGTGTGGGTCACGCCGAGGGCCAGCGAGAGCGAGTGGCCGACGGTGAACGCGGTCAACGCGGCGAAGAGGCGCCAGCGTAGACCGATGACGAGCACGAGGCCGAGCACGAGGAACAGGTGATCGAGCCCGCCCACCAGGTGATCGACACCAAGGCGGGTCCAGCGCGCCAGCGTGGCGAGCGAGTCATCGGGGCGCGTGGGTGTCAGGTCGAGCACGGCGTGATCCACGTCGAGCACCGTGATGGTGGTCGTATCGTCGCGCAGGATCTCGACGATGAGCGGCGGCGCACCGGCCTCGGAGATGAGCACGAGTGGGCCGACCGCGGCGCAGTCCCAGCGGAATTGGGTGGTGACGGACTCGGGCGCGTGGGTGGTTGCGACGGTGGTGACGCGACACAGCGGTGGGGCCGTGACGCGGGGCGGGGCGGCGTCGCGGCCGTGGGTGAGTGTGAGGTCGGTGTAGGCGGGGGCGGAGCGGATGAGGAGGTGGGAGGGGGCGAGCGGGTGGGCGTAGGCGGGGGAGGGGAGGGCGAGGGCGAGGGCGAGGGCGAGGGCGAGGGCGCGCATCACTGCACCACGTCGATCTCGAAACCTGTGCGCAGCTTGGCGAGCGCCTCGCGTTCGAGCTCGGGACGCCGTGCGTCACGCCAGGCCGCGAGCACCTGTGGATGTATCGCCGCGAGCGGCGGCAAGCTCGGTGTCGTTCGCTCGAGCACGCGTACGAGGTGATGCCCGATCGGCGAGTCGATCCGGGTCCAGACACCGACCCTTACCGTCGCCAGCAGCTCGGCTGCGGCCGGCCCGAGCGCGTTGGCGAGCGCGGGCAGAGACCGCGTCGGACGTGGGCCCAGGGTCAACTCGGGCAGTCCCGGGTCGCTTGCATCGGCGACCAGGTGGGCCAGCCGCGTCGCATCGATCGTCTTGGGGGCGAAGCGATGCTCGAACGTCACCGTGGCCGGCGGCACGAAGCGCTCGGAGTGCGCCGCTGCAAACGCCAGGAGCTCGGCGTCCGACGGCGTGCCCGGCTCGGGTAATGTCTTGCGCGCCCGCTCGGCAAGGCGCGCCCGCACGAGCCGGTCGCGGCGCGGCAGATCGATCGCCGCCGCGCGCGCCAACACATCGGCCTCTACGCCAGGGTCATCGCCCGCCGACGCGAGCCGCCCCATCGTGCGCGCGAGCCGATCGCGGATGAGCGGGTCCTGCCGCCAGCCGAGCCCGAGACCCACCTCGACCAGCACCGCCTCGTCGATGATGCGCTCGCGCGCCGCGTCGCTCGCCCCCCTCGGCACCCTGACCATCAGCTCCGTGCGGGTTGGTCGCTCCAATAGTTGGCGCACCCCGACCAGCACCAGCCCGCCACACAGGAACGCGGCCAGCGTCCCAACGCGCGTCACGGCTGCCACCAGATCGGCGAGGTCCATGCCCGCTCGCGCACCGTCGGCTCGACCTTGTCTTCGCAGCAGGCGCTGAAGCCCTCGCCGATCGTCTCCGCTCGGGCGCAGTCGACGCCGGCGTCGTTGCATGCGCGGGTCGACCAGCGACAGGTCGGTCGCTCGAGCACACGCGCGTACCAGAACGCCGGCACGCTCGCGTCGAACGTGTCGTCGGTCACGACGCCGCACAGCCGGTCGAAGCCGTCGAAGCCACCAGACGGCGGCGTACACGTCGCCAGATCCGGCCCCGCCAGTCCCGCGTCGCCACCCGCGACGTCGAAGACCTTCGTCTGCAGCGTGCCGTCGGCCGCCACCCACCCCTTCATCACCTGGACGACCGCCAGCCCCGCGGACGGCTCGCTGGCGGTGCCCGGGTCGCGCTGGGCGGCCACGACGAAGCTGGGTGCGCCGGCCCGGGGCGCGAGATTGCCGCCCATCGGTACGCCCTGGGCGTAGCCCTTCTCGGCCAGCGCCGGGTCGTCGCAGAGGGCCGGCGTGAAGTCGCCGCCGAAGAAGCGCACGACGATGCGCGGCCCTGACGTGCCCCACGTCTCCTTCCGCTGCAGGGCCGCGAAAATCGCCGCGCGCGAGTTCTCCTCGGCCCACACGCCGGCGAGGCCACCCGGGTTGAACGCTATCTGATCGACGAGCCCCACCGGCAACGTCTCGCGCGCCGCCGCCCCCGCTCCGCCATGGCCCGGGTAGCTCCGCTCGGACGTTGCGCCGGGCGCGCCGAGGTGCGTGTCGGTGCTGGCCATGATGCCGAACTGCCACGGGTTCACGCCGAGTGTCTGATGGAATTGCAGCCCACGCAGGAGCGCGTCACGCACGAAGTCGCGCGGATTCGGATCCCTCTCGAGCCCGAGGTTGGCGCTGCCGAGCGAGTTGTACGGCAGCTTCTCGAAGCCGCAGTATTCGTCGGCGATCGGCGTCCCAGGCAGGCACTCGGAGTCGCCCTTGTGCTGCATCACCTCGACCAGCGGCTCCATCGCCGCCTGCGCCTCGGCGAACGCGCGGTCGATGGGCGAGCCATCGCGCTTCTTCGCTTCGAACATGAGACCCGAGCTGAGGTTCGGGTTGTGCGGGATGGCCAGCACCTGGCAGCCTGGCAGCGCGCCGCACGCGCCCTTCAGGCGGGCCCAGAGGCCTTCGGGATAGGACTCCTCGAAGTAGGAGATCGGCGCCGCCGGCACCGCGTCGCTCGCGAAGATGACGTTGCGATGCAGGTTCGCCGTCGCCGGCGCGCCCGACCATTCGTAAGCGACGAAGCTCGTGAACGTGCACGCGTCGCTGCCGTCTTGCGCCGCGCGCGCGGCCTCTCGGATTTCGGCCCAGGCCGTCTCGTATGGGGCGCGGCACAAGGCGCCCGCCTCGCCGCACAACGTGGGATAGGTGACCGCGTCCTGCGCCGCCGCCACGTACAGGTTCAGGCGGAAGAAGGCGTTGTCGGGCGTGTCGCGGAAGCTGACGCACTCGGGCGCGTCGTAGCCTTCGAGCCCCGGCGTCGTGCAGAGGTTCACGGTGCCGAGGAACTCGGCGTGGTCGGTCACCGCTGCGAAGTCGAGCGGTCGTTCGAGGCGCAGCCTGCGAAGCGGCGTGCCGTCGGCGCGATGCGGCTGGATGCCGACCTCCTCGCCCTTGGCGAAGCGATAGGCGTCGGCCGGCCCAAGGCGTGTGCCCTGGAGATTGGCGTCGAGCGACAGGCGCGTGTGTACGTGCAGGTCGCCGAACAGCGGCAACCGCTCGGCGCTCCAGGCGAGGCACTGGTGCGACTCATTGGTGTCGCCATCGGTGTCGCCATCGGTGTCGCCATCGGTGTCGCCATCGGGCTCGACGACGTCGCCCGCGCTGTCGGCAGGCGCCGCGTCGTCACCGCACGCCAGCAGCGGCGTGAGCCCGCCGAGGGTCAGAGACGCGACCAGCATGATAGCATTGAGCGGTTTCATCGCGGCCTGGATAGCGCGTCCGCGAGCAACCGCCAACAGGCCCGTTCAACACGCCGCGTCAGTCGCCGGGCGGGTCCGCAGGCGCGCACGGAGGTGTCTTGTGGAACAGCCGAACGAGCAGTCTATCGCCTCGATGTCGCGACCGGCCGCATCGCGTACATCCAGATCGCCTGCGGCGGCGTCGGCGAACCGGCGCGGTGCAATCCAGCGCTCGTCAACATGCTCCCCGCCGGCGACACGCTCGTGCTCGGCTGGCGCGATACCGCCGCGTTCGCGCTGTTCGACATCACGCGCGAAGTCGTCAAACGCACTTTCGTCGTCGGCGGGTCGTCAACGCCGACCGCCAGCCGAGAAAGCAACAGTGACGATTGAACGATCGGGGTCGCGTCCGGCGTTGGGCGGGCCTGGGTTGTCCGCACGGGTCACTGCCCCTACCCTGCGCGCCCACGCGGCGGCCATGAGGCCAGCGCTAACTCTGCCGGAGCTCCACGTCATGAAGCGATTCGTCCTCCCCCTCGTTGCCCTCTCGCTTGCGCTGTCGAGCGGCGCGGCTCTCGCCCAGAACCTGCTGCTGCCCGCGCCGAGCCCGCACGCCGCGGCCACGCAGACGGTCGGTATCACCGAGGTGAGCGTCGACTACTCGTCGCCCGGCCTCAAGGGACGCAAGGTGTTCGGCACGATCGTGCCGTTCGCGCAGCTCTGGCGCGCGGGCGCCAACGCGGCGACCAAGCTGACGTTCTCGAGCGACGTGAGCATCGCCGATAAGCCCGTCCCGGCCGGCACCTACTCGCTGTTCTTCATCCCGACCGCCAAGAGCTGGACGGTCGTCATCAACAAGAACAAGGACGCCTCCACCCAGAGCTACGACGACAAGCAGGACCTCCTGCGCTTCGAAGCGAAGCCGGAGAAAGCCTCCAAGCGCGAGCGGCTGGTCTACATCTTCTCCAACACGACCGAAGACAGCGCCCGCATCGACATGGAGTGGGACGAGCTGCGCGTGTCGATCCCCCTGAAGGTCGACACCGCCCGCAACACCGCGGCCGCCATCCAGGTCCATGTCGATGGCACCTGGCGCCCGCTCGCCGCCGCCGCCCGCTACTACGCCGACGCCGGCAAGGACAACGCGAAGGCGCTCGAGCTTGTCGACGCATCGCTCGCGGTGAAGACGACCTGGTATGCGCTCTGGACCAAGGCCCAGATCCTGTCGGCCAGCGGCAACTTCAAGGACGCCTACCCGCTCGCCGAGAAGGCCTCCGAGCTCGGCAACAAGGATCCGAACTTCTTCTGGAAGGCCGACGTCGAGAAGGCGCTCGTCGAGTGGAAGGCGAAGATCTGAGACGGAGGAACGCTCGGTCGCTCACGTACTTTCGTAGTGACCGAGTTTTCATTGCCTTCGTAGTGGCCGAGCTTGCTCGGGCGATGAAGTGCGCGACGTTCAGCCCGGGCCGACGGCGGCTGGCTGGCGGCGGCCGGTGACGAGCCACGCGAGCGTCTCGGGCCGGGGGATGAGCGAGGCCCAGAACGCGCGATGGCGCATCGCCTTGGCCCAGCTCGAGAGGGCGGGCCCGAAGACCTCGGGTCGCGGGTCCGCCCAGGCGCATGCGACCGCGCCCGAGAGCAGCACGATCGCCTGGCCGAAGTCGGGCAGCGGCTCGTCGCCCACGCGCAGGAACAGGTGGCGTTTCAGCACCTCGAGCGCGAACGCGTCGCTGTCCGCAGCGAGGCCCTGCCACGGCGGTGGTGCCTCCGGGTCGAGCGCGGCGATCGCCGCCGGCAGGTGGGCGAGGCAGTTGCGGATGCCATCACCGACGGCTACGGCCGCCAGGAAGCGGGCGATGTTCATCGCCTTCAAGCGGGCGACGAGGCGTCCGGCGAAGCCCGCTGGCAGGTCGTCGTCGCTGCCGTCCGAGGTCGACGTGACGCCGCCCACTTCGGCGATCTGCGCGATCATTGCGGCGATGGTCATGCCACGCTGCGCCGCGAAGTAGAGGAGCTGCGCCTCGGCGTTGTCGGGTGGGCGGCGGTTGTCGTGCGGGCGCAACAGCGGCGCAATCGGAACGACCGGCCCGCTGCGCCAGGAGCGCCAGTTGTTGGTGCAGCCGGGGTCGATGCCGACGCGCCAGCCACTCTCGGTGATGCTGACACGCAGCGGGTACTGCTGGCACACGCGGGGCTTCTGCGTGAGCCCGAACGCCTTGTGGATCTTGCACAACTGGTCTGGGTCGAGGAAGACGCAGCCGCCGTTCTCGACCCGCAAGGCGCCCTCTTCGACCGGGTTCGCGACGCCGAGCGCCGCCGCCTGCGACTCGACGAGCGCAATCTCGGCCGCGTCCTCCAGGCGTACGCGATGGCCGTGACAGCAGTGGCCGCAGGCGTGGCATTCGTGCCGCATCGGCGAGAGCGCTTTGAGGGCCGGGGCGCCCGTCAGCTCCGGCATCTCGTCAGGCGTCTGGTCTGGCGTCTGGTCTGACATGAGGTCCCTCCACTCCGAGCGCGCTCATCGGTTCTAGCCTGGGATCCGCGACGCGTCCATGCGAGCATACGCGCATGAAGGCCACGGCAGACACTCGGCAAGATGACCTCGCATTCGGTTTCGGGCGGCGCGACATCTCGTGCTTCGAGCCCGAGATGACGATGATGGGCTGGGGCGTGCGCACGAACCAGGCGCGTGAGGTGGGCGTGCCGCTGCATGCGCGCGCGGTGGTGCTGGCCGATGCGCTCGGCGGGCGCGTCGCGTTCGTGGCGATCGACGCGCTGATCGTAACGCAGGGACTCTGGTGGGGCGTGCTCGATGCGTTGGCGCTGCGGCCGGAGCTCGGGCTCGGGGCGCACAACGTCATCATCGTCGCGACCCACTCGCACAGCGGGCCCAGTGGCTATGGGCACCACTTCTGGACCAACATGGGCACGCCCGGCTTCTCGCAGGTCGTCTACGACGGGCTCCGTGATGGCATCGTGGGCGCTATCGGCGACGCGTTCGCGGCGCGGCGGGTCGGGCGTGTGACGGTCGCGCGCACGACGGTGCCGCTCGGCGATGGCATCGCGTTCAATCGCTCGTGGTTCGCGTACAACCGGAACCCGGATGTGACGCCGGTCAGCGAGGCGCGCCGCGACGAGGCGACCGATCGACTGATGACGGTGCTGCGTTTCCGCGCGCCGGACGGCACGCTCGCGGGCGTCGTCAACTGGCTCGGGCTGCACGGCACGACCGTGCACGCCGACAACGTGCGTATGCACCCGGACCACAAAGGCCTGGCCGCATTGGCGCTCGAAGCACGCGGGCTCGGGGTGGTGTTCGCGCAGGAGTGCTGTGGCGACGTGTCGCCCAACTACCGCTGGGACAAGCGGCGTGGGCACACGATGGGCCGCTACGACGACGACCTCGCGAGCGCTGCGTATGTGGCCGATGCGCAGGTGAGGAACGTCGATGCGATCGACCCGGGCGCGGAGACCGAGCTCGTCGGCCCGCTCGAGGTGGCGGTGCGCTTCGTCGATTTCGCGGGCGCGACGGCGCCCGGCAAGTACACGGTCGACGGCAACGCGCAGCGCACGACCAAGGCGACGCTCGGCATGTCGATGGCGGAGGGTACCGCCGAGGGGCCGGGACCGCTGCGCCAGGTGCGCGCGCTGAACCGCGTCCTGAGCCGCGTGGCGCGCTTGCGCGGTGATGCGAAGGTGCCGTTTCTCGAGCTCGGTCGGGGCAACGAGGGGCGCCTCGCGGGGCTCCTGCCGATGACCTGGACCCCACCGTTGGACCCGGTGTTTCGTTGGGTGCGCGACGCGGTACGGCGCGGTGCGGTGCACGCGGGTCCGTGGCTGCCAGAGGTGGTGCCGCTGCACATCGTGCGCATCGGTGCGTTCGCATTGGTGGCGCTGCCGTTCGAGACGACGACGGTGTCGGGGCGGCGTCTGCGCGCGACGGTGCAGGCCTCGTTGCCAGGCGTGTCGCATGTGGTCGTGAGCCCGTACGCGAATGCGTACGTGGGCTACCTCACGACCTTCGAGGAGTATCAGGTCCAGCACTACGAGGCGGGCTACACGCTCTTTGGGCAACACAGCCTGGCCGCCGTGCGGGGCGAGGTCGAGGCGCTGTGCGCGCAGCTCGGTCCGCGGGTGACGAGCGCTGGCGGGTTGCCGCCGCGGGTCGATCTCGAGCCCATCGAACGGATGCGTTACCGCGGGCCGTGGGTCGACTGAGAGTAGGGCCGCGCCCACGCCCTCGCCCGCGTCCACGCCCTCGCCCTCGCCCTCCCATCGATGCTAAGACGGCTGCATGAGCCTCATCGAGTCTGCGGGTTCCTATGCGATCCAGATCGAAGGCGTGAGCAAGCGCTTCGGCACGCACGTCGCGATCGAGTCGCTTTCGCTCACGGTACCGCGCGGCGCGATCTACGGTTTGCTCGGCCCGAACGGTGCCGGCAAGTCGACCACGCTGCGAATGGTCAATGACATCCTCGGTCCCGATGAGGGGACCATTCGCCTCCTCGATGGCCTTCGACCCGGACGTGAAGCGGCGCCACACATCGGCTTTCTGCCCGAGGAGCGCGGGCTCTATCCGAAGATGAAGGTGCTCGAAGTAGCGGCTTTCATGGGCGAGCTGCGCGGGCTGTCACGGCGCGAGGCGCGTGCCCGGGCGACCGCTTGGCTCGTCAAGCTGGGCCTCGGCGACTGGCTCGGCCAGCGGGTGCAGGACCTGTCGAAGGGTATGCAACAGAAGGTGCAGTTCGCGGCCTGCCTGGTGCACGATCCCGAGCTGGTGATCCTCGACGAGCCTTGGTCGGGGCTCGACCCCGTCAATGCCGATGTGCTGCGCGACGTCGTGCGCGAGCTGGCCGCGCAGGGCAAGACGGTCGTCCTATCGACCCACGTGATGGAACAGGCCGAGCAGATCTGCGACGCGGTAGCGATCATCGCGGGTGGTCGGCTCGTGCGCGCGGGGCCATTGGCGACCTTGCGCGAGGCGGCGGCGACGGGGCGCATCGCGCTCGCGTTCCATGACCCCGAGACCAGCGCGAAGGCGATAGCCTTGCTCGCGGATCCGGCGCGCACGACGCGTTGCACATCGCTCAGCGAGCTCGCGCTAGAAGTCCAGCCGCAGCCCGATGTCCGCCCGGGTCAGTTGCTCGCGGACCTGCTCGAAGCAGGGCTCGTGCCCCGTCACTTCGAAGAGGTGCTGCCGACGTTGCACCAGATCTTCATCGACCTGGTCGGCAAGGGCGCCGCCCACCCTGTGCGCAGCCCACCGCCCCGCGAGGTGTCGCCATGAGCCAGCGCAAGAGCCGCACCCCGGTCTGGTGGGTCATCGCCCGCCGCGAGCTGCTCGAACGCTTGCGCAGCCGCTGGTTCATCGTGACCACGTTGCTCGGCCCGCTGCTGCTCATCGGGGCGATGGCGGTGCCGGTGCTGATCGCGAGCTCGAGCGGCGGTGGCGGGGCGCGCATCACGATCGTCGACGAAGGCTCGGGGGTTGGGTCCACGCTCGCCGCCGATCTTTCAGCAATGGGCTGGCGCGTCGACACCGCGGCGCCCACGACCCCCGAGTCGGAGCTGTTGGCAGACGTCGCCGCCGACAAGGTCGATGGCTTCCTGCGCTTGCCCGCCGACCTCGTCAGCGGTCAGGGCCGTGCCGTCTACCAGGGCGACAATGCGGCCAGCCCGGTGACCATGGGGATCTTGTCCGAGCGTCTCGCGCGCACGGTCACGAGCGTGCGCCTGACCCAGCTCGGGCTCGCGCGTTCCGCCATCCAGGTGGCGCTGAGCCGCCCCGCGTTCGAGGCGCGGCACACGACCGGCCGCGGCGAGGGCGCGCGTGGCGACCTCGTCTTCGTGCTCGGCTACGCGGTGGTCTTCATCCTCTATATGTCCATCGTCATCTACGCCGTGAACGTGATGCGCGCGGTCGTCGGCGAGAAGGCGAACAAGGTCGTCGAAGTGCTGCTCTCGGCGGTGAAGCCCGAGGCGCTGATGCTCGGCAAGATCCTGGGCGTCGGGCTCGCCGGGCTCTTGCAGGTGGCGATCTGGACGACGGTCATCGTCGTGTTGTCGACCTTCGGCGGTGACATCTTCGGGGCGGCCATGCCGACGTTGCCGGCGGTCGATCTGGGGACGTTGCTCGTCATCCTCGCGTACTTCGTGCTCGGCTACTTCTTCTTCGCGTCGCTCTATGCAGCGATCGGCGCGATGGTCTCGTCCGAACAGGAGGCGCAGCAGGCGCAGGGCCCGGTCGTCATCCTGTTGGTCATCCCGATCGCCTGCATCCAGCTCGTCGCCAATGATCCCCGTGGCAATGCTGCCGAGGTGCTGACGCAGATCCCCTTCACCTCGCCATTCCTCATGCCGATGCGCTACCTGCTCGATGGCGCGTCACTCGGCTCGCTGTTGGGCTCGCTCGCGATCCTGATGGTATCGACCTGGCTCCTCACGCGCGTGGCGGCGCGCATCTTCCGGGTCGGTATCCTGATGACTGGCAAGCGGCCGAACCTGCGCGAGCTCTGGCATTGGGTGCGACATCCATGAGGCGGGGCGACTGGGTCAAAGCGGTGGCGAGTATCGCCGGCTGGCTCTTGCTGGGCGCTTGCGACGGTGGCGTTGTGCATGACCGGCAACAGGTCGAGCGCGCGCCCGTCGCTGGTCATGGGGAGTCGCTCGTCGACGTGAGCGACAGCGCGCCCGACAGCGCGCCGGCACCCGACAGCGCGCCGACACCCGACAGCGCGCCGGCACCCGACAGCGCGCCGGCACCCGACAGCGCGCCGGCACCCGACAGCGCGCCCGCGCCCGACAGCGCGCCGGCACCCGACAGCGCCGAAGACACCACGCCCGACACCGACGTCGTCACGCCCGAGCCCATCGGCAGCGCCGCCGACCCGATCCGCGTGAGCCACTTCCCGTTCGTCGTCCCCGGCGATACCGCGAGCTCGCCGTCGGACGCGCTCGACCGCTACACGTGCGCTGCGACGACCGACGAGTCGGCCCCCGAACGGGTCTATCGGCTCGACCTCGGCGCGGCCGGCACGCTCATCGCCGAGGTCGACGAAGCGGACGGCGTCGACGTCGACCTGCACCTGCTCGCGACCGACCCCGCGCTCGCCGCCGCGACGAACCCCACCTCGGTACCATGCCTCGCCCGCGCCAACGCGCGCCTCATGAGCGACGTCACGCCCGGCACCTATTGGCTCGTCGTCGACACCTACGTCGCGGCCAGCGGTCCCAAGCCCGGCAGCTACCGCCTCGCGGTCGAGCACATCATCCTCGACAGTTGGCAGACGGTTGCCGTAGCGCCCGGTATCGTATGGAAACAAAAGGTCTATTCCAACTACGCCGGCGGCCGGCAGACGATCAATACGCTCGCCATCGACCTCACGAACCCGACGGTCTCGATTCGCCCGCACGGCGGTGACGGCTGCATCCGTCCGTCGCGCACGGCCCCGCTCGAAGGCGCGCTGGCGGCGATCAATGCCGGCTTCTTCGACACCGGTCCGGGTAGGTGCCCGCCGCTCGATCTCATCAAGATTGAAGGCGAGGTCGTGAGCTACAATCGCCTCACCGGCGCGCCCCAACGCAGCGTCGGGGTCGCCGCCGATGGCACCCCCATCATCGCCTGGGTCGACGCCAACAAGGACTGGCCGGCCGCCTGGAGCGCCATCGGCAGCTACCCGAGCCTGGTCAACGACGGCGTCATCGCGATCTCCCCCGACAAGGACAGCGACTTCTTCGATGGCCGCCACCCACGCACCGCGCTTGGCCTGACCAGCGACCAACAGATGCTGCTGGTCACCGTCGACGGTCGTGGACCGGCTGGGCTCGGCATGACCCTCGCCCAGCTCGCCCAGCACCTCCTGAACCTCGGCGCCGTGCAGGGCGTGAACCTCGACGGTGGTGGGTCGACCGCGATGTGGATCGCCAACCAATCGCTGACCGGCGTCGTCAACTTCCCCTCCGACGGCGACGGCATCACCCACACGGGCGAACGCGCGGTGAGCGATCTACTGCTCGTGTTCTCGACGAGCCCGTGAGTTTCGGGGGCGACCGCGAGCGATCGGTTCGGGTCGCCGTTTCCCGGGCGCAGCGCCGGAGGTGGTCAGTGGGCGATTCCGACGGGTGCCTTGAACAGGTCGCGGCGCGCGTTCTCCGACAAGAGGATGACGGCCGGGTGCTGCAGCTTGCGCTGGAGCGTGACGGCGTAGAAGCGCTCGCGCACGCCGGCGAGCTCGCCCACCTGCTGGCATTCGTACTGCGATTCGATAGGCTCCGCGATGGCCAGTGGTCCCACGAAGAGGCCGAAGCCCTCGCGTCCGAAGGCCTTCATGAGGGCGCTGTCCTCGAACTCGCCGACGATCGACGGGCGCACCCCGAGCTCGTCGAACACCAGGTCGAGCGAGCGTCGCAGCGTCGTGCCGGCCGTCGGCAACAACATCGGCGCACCGTGCAGCGACTGCGGAAAGCCCTTCTTGTGACGCTTGGCCAGGGCGGGCGCGCCAAAGACCGCAACGCCACACTCACCGAGCAGGTGGTTGAACACCTTGAGGCTCGTGTCGGGCGGGACCGGCGCATCCGTCAGCACCACGTCGAGGTGATGCGCGGCGAGGTCGGCGACGAGACGCGACGGTGAATCTTCGCGGCAGTTGACGGTGAACTGAAGGGTATCGCGCTGCTTGAAAATTGGCTCCAGCAAGCGCCAGCAGATGAGCTTGGGCACGACCTGCGCAACGCCGACGTTCAGCTTGTGCGCGCGCGTGCCGCCCGTCCATTCGATGCGCCCACGCACCGTGTCGACCAGCTCGCGCCCGAGCGAGAAGATGTCGTCCGCGTAGCCGAGCACCACCTTCCCCATCTCGGTCGGCACCAGCCGGCGCCCGTGCTTTTCGAAGAGCGGCTCGCCAAGCGCCTCCTCGAGCACCTTTACCTGGCTGCTGATCGCCTGCGGCGACAGGCTCAGGCGTTTGGCGGCGGGCGCCAGCCCACCCTCGCGTGCGACCGTCCAGAAGTAGAGCAGATGATGGTAGTTGAGCCATTCGAGCATACCGAAGCATCCCAGAAAGTCGAACCAAAGTCGCGGGACTTCATGATTGACGAACAACGGTGCGGAGCCCAGGCTCTTCCGCCGAGCCCGCCCCAGGGCTCGCTGCCCATCAGGAAAGTGCTCAATGCCCCCTCTCGAGTCGGTTGGTTCTCCCGCGCTGTGGATCGGCTTCCTCAGCTTCGTCTTGATCATGCTGGCCCTCGACCTCGGCGTCTTCCACAAGAAGGCGCACGTCGTCACCTTCAAGGAGGCGGCGATCTGGAGCGCGGTGTGGGTGAGCCTCTCGTTCGTCTTCAACGGCATCATCTTCGCGACCGCGGGCAGCCAGGCCGGCATCGAGTTCACGACCGGCTATCTCATCGAGAAGTCGCTCTCGGTCGACAACATCTTCGTGTTCGTCGTCATCTTCGGCTCGCTCGGGATCCCGCCGCAATACCAGCATCGCGTCCTGTTCTGGGGCATCCTGACCGCGCTCGTGCTGCGCGCCATCATGATCTTTGCCGGCATCGCGATGCTCGCGAAGTTCCACTGGCTCATCTACGTGTTCGGCGGCTTCCTCGTCCTGACCGGCATCAAGCTCTGGCTCCAGCGCGACAAGGCCGATTCACCCGTGGACAGCAAGATCCTCCAGTGGGCGCGACGCGTCATCCCGACCACGAGCCGCTTTGATGAGCAGCGCTTCTTCACCCGCGAGAACGGCAAGCGTGTGGCGACGCCGCTGTTCCTGGCGCTCATCCTGGTCGAGATCTCCGACGTCATCTTCGCGGTCGATTCGATCCCGGCGATCTTCGCCGTGACCAACGACCCGTTCATCGTCTTCACCTCGAACATCTTCGCCATCCTCGGGCTGCGCTCCCTGTTCTTCATGCTCGCCGGTATGGTCGACAAGTTCCGCTACCTGAAGGTCGGCCTCGCCGTCGTGCTCGTCTTCGTCGGCGTGAAGATGCTCATCCTCGACCTCTACAAAATCCCCGCGCTGATCTCGCTGGCGGTGATTCTCTCGATCCTAGCGGCCTCGATCTACTTCTCGCTGCGCGCCTCGCGTCTGGACGATGAGGCGGCGAAGCGCGCGGCCTGAGCGTCGCGCTGGACGCCGTCGGCTGCCACTCGCCGCCCGCTGCTCACGTCCGGTGGGACTCGCGCCCCTCCTGGTGCCAACGCAGCATGCCACCGAGCATGTTGCTGACGCGCGTGAAGCCCATGTGCGTCAGCTCCGCGGCGGCCCGGCTCGATCGCCCGCCCGAACGACACACCATGATGAGCTCATCGTCCTTTGGCCAGGCGCGTGCGACCACGGTGAGCCGGCCGAGGGGCACGGGCTCCGCCTCGGCAATGTGGCCGAGGTCGCCGGTCAGCTCGTCGGGCTCGCGCACATCGATGATGCGGGCCTTGCCGCGACGTGCGTCAACGACGGCGGGTTCGAGGTCGACGTGGCTCAGAGTGCGTGATTCGTGATGCATGACGTGCTCCTCTTCAACTCTTGGACGTGCCGTCCGCTTCGGTCGGGCGCCGCAGGTTCAGCGGGATGCGCAGGTAGCGCACACCGTTGTCGGCGGCACCCGGGAGGCGGCCGGCGTCGATGTTGACCTGGACGCTCGGGAACAGCAGGCGGGGGGCTGCGAGGGTCTTGTCGCGCGCCTCGCGCAGGGCGACGAAGGTCGCCGCGGGGGTATCGGCGCGGACCTGCAGGTTGTCCGTGCGCGACAGACCGATGGTCGTCTGCCAGCGCAGGGGGCGTCCGTTGGGCTGATAGTCGTGGCCGACGAAGACCCGGGTGCCCTCGGGCAGCCCATAGAGCCTATCGTGCACCGACCGGTAGAGCGCGTGGGCGTCACCGCCCGGGAAGTCGCAGCGCCCGGTGCCGTAGTCTTCGACGAAGAGCGCGTCGCCCGTGAACGCCGCATCGCCTACGAGGTAGGTCATGCACGCGGGCGTGTGGCCCGGGGTTGCGAGGGCGCGCACGGTGATCGAACCGGCCTGATAGCTCTGGCCGTCTGCCAGGAGCGCATCGAACTGGCTGCCGTCGGTCGCGAAGGCGGCCGGCAGGTCGAAGACGCCCTTGAACGTCTCCTGCACGATCGTTATCTGCGCGCCGACCACAATCGGCACCTCGAAGCGCCGCTTGAGGTACTGCGAGCCTGAGAGGTGATCGGCATGCGCGTGCGTCTCGAAGACCGCCCGCAGGGTGAGCCCTTGCGCGCGGATGAAGTGTTCGAGCGCCTCGACGCTGCGGGTCGACGTGGCCGAGCCCACGGGGTCGTAGTCGAGCACTGGGTCGATGATGATCGCATCCGCGGTCGCGGGATCCGAGACGACGTAGGTCAGGGTGTAGGTCGCAACGTCGAAGAAGACGTCGCTACGGGGTGAGCCATCGCTCACGCCCACCCAGGGGGGAGGAGTTGTTTCAGGTTTGTGTTTCATGGGCGACCTCGATGCTGGGGGTGTGGTGGAGAGAGACCGCGGGAGATTGCTGGGCGCCCTCGCGCGCCGTGAGGCGTTGCAGGACCATGCCCGCCGCCATGGCGACGACGAACACGAGGGCGGACGCCATGCCGCTGCCGAGGTCGACGATAGCGGGCCCTGGGCAGATGCCACCCAAGCCCCAGCCGACGCCGAAGAGGGCCGAGCCGCCGATGAGCTTGGGATCGAGATCGGTGCGCGTCGGCAGCGCGAAGCGGGCGGCGAAGAGTGGCGCCTTGCGGCGACGGATGAGGCGCGAGAGCCCGACGTACGCGGCGATGGCGCCAGCCATGACGAACGCCAAGCTCGGATCCCAGGCCGCGCCGCCGGTGAAGTCGAGGAAGTTCTGTACCTTATCGGGATGGGTCATGCCCGAAACGGCGAGACCGAGACCGAACACGAGGCCCGCGGCGAGCGCGGTCAGGGCGGGAGCGTGGCGTTTCAAGAGGCCCCTCCGGACATGTGGCGCATGACGAAGACGGTGATCGCGCCGGTCGCCATGAAGGTCATCGTGGCGACGATGGAGCGTGGTGCCAACCGCGACACGCCGCAGATGCCATGCCCGCTGGTGCAGCCATTGCCCATGCGGGTGCCGAAGCCGACGATGACACCGGCGATGGCGGCGATGCCGAGCGAGGGCGACGACGTCGGCAGGAGCTCGGGAAGGAGCAGCGTGACGCCGAGCCCGGCGGCGACGAGCCCGAGCAGGAACGCGACGCGAAAGGCGAGGTCGGCTGGAGGGGAGGCGACGGCAGCCCAAGGCGATACGGCGACTTTGCCGAGGAGTCCGCTGAAGATGCCTGAGATGCCGGCGACCCGGCCGTGGGTCCATAAGACCAGCGCTGCGGCGAGGCCGATGAGGGTGCCGCCCGCGAGCGACAGGAGTACGGTAGAGGTGTTCATGATCCCTTCGGGTTGGGCAGGACAGGGTTGATGGGTACGGCGTGGCCAGTCGCTGCTGCGGCGCGGCTGAGCGAACGCTCGATGATGACCGCGACGAGAGCGGCCACGAGGCCGGCCGCGATGGCGACGACGAACGGCCATTGCAGACCGAGGAGCTTCGGCACCTCCTGGGCGAGCATGAAGACGCCCATGACGACCACGAACCAGCCGAAGCCGCGGCGCAGACGCAGGGGGTCGACGAGGCCGGCGGCGCGGGCACCGATGAGGCTTCCGACCAGCGCAGCGCCCGTCAGCCCGAGCACCAGCGGCCAGTCCAAGGTGACTTGTGAGGCGTGGCCGGCGAAGCCCGCGAAGGACTTGAGTGCAATCACCATGAGTGAGGTACCGACCGCGATGCGCATCGGGATCCCGCCCAGGAGCACCAGCGCTGGCACCACGAGAAAGCCGCCGCCTGCGCCGACAAGGCCGGTGATGGCGCCGACAACGAGCCCTTCGACAACGATCAAAGCGAGCCCGCCGTATCGCCTCCGGCTGCCGTTGCTGGCGAGTCCGCGCGGCGTGAAGCGTGGCCGCGGGCGCTCGACCGTGCCGACCTCGGGACCGTCCTTTTTGTTGGTGCGGCCGCGCAGCATGGCGACCGCGGTGACGACCATCATGACGGCGAAGAGCACGAGCAGGACGCCAGGCGGGATGAGACTCGCGCTGCGCCCGGCGAGGAAGGCACCGATCATCGAGGCCGCCCCAAAGAGCAGACCGACGCGTACATCGACCCGCCCCATGCGCGCATGCGGTATGAGTGCAAAAAGGCTCGTCGTGCCGACGACGAAGAGCGAGGCCGCAATAGCCGAGTGGGCTTCCATGCCGACGACGTATTGGAGGATCGGCAGCGTCAGAATCGAGCCGCCGCCGCCAAGCAGACCGAGGGCGACACCGACGAAGATCGCGAGCACGAGTGCGACAACCAACATCGGCTCACCCCTCCTTTTCGGCGTCGAGCCCGGGGTCGAGGGGCTGTTCGCGGCAGACAGGCTGCCGCACCGTCATGACTGGCACGAGGCTCGTGCGCACGAGCCGCTCCGCGATGCTGCCCACGAGTAGGTGCGACAGACCCGTGCGACCGTGGGTGCCCATGACGACGAGCTCGGCCGCGATCTCATCGACGAATGCCGGGATGACCTTCTGCGGCGCGCCATAGCGGACGAAGGTGCGCACCCGCGCCGGGTCGATCGGTAGTGCTCGCACGCGGCTCGTCAGCGCGCGCTCGGCGAGCTCGGATGTGTGCGCGAGGACGGTGGTACCCTCACGGTGCTCGGGGGGATGGATTGTGGCCGTGGCCGGCAGGTCCGCGAGCTCGACGACGTGGAGCACGACCAGCTCGGCCGATTGCTCTCGTGCCAGCTTGGCCGCGAGCTCGAGGGCTGCGTCGGAGCACGTCGAGAAGTCGGTCGGGACGAGGATGCATCGGAACGGGTAGGGAATCACCATGCCCAGGCACTGGAGCATGGACCGTGCCAGCAGTGGTTCGGGGGTCGAGCACGTGCTCGGATGGGAGCGCGCGCTGGTTCGAGTGGCAGGGCCTGACGTCGCTGAAACAGCGTGCAACAGTTATTGTTGCACGTCGTTGCTTCACTGCAACAGCCGCTGAAACATCAGGCCCGGCTTCACGCGAGACCGAACTCGCGCATCTTGCGCCAGAGGGTCACGCGGCTGATACCGAGGGCCTCGGCCGCGCGTCCGCGGTGGCCGCCGCTGACCTCCAGGGCACGCGCGATGGTGTCGGCGGGAGACGAGGCGGCGTGCCCGGCCGAGGTCTCGGCCCGAACCTGCTGCGAGGCTGCGCTCATGTCGGTGAGGGGTCCGAGCTCCGGGTCGGCGATCTCGGGCGGCAGGTCGGTGAGCTCGAGGATGGGGCCGTCGCCAATCGCGTATCCGTAGGCGAGTACGTTGCGCAGCTCACGCACGTTGCCCGGCCAACGATGGCGTTCGAGCGCGCGCATCGCCGCTGGAGTGACATGGTGGATGGCCCGGCGGCGCGTCGGGTTGAGCTCGTCGATGAAGCGCTGGACAAGCAACATGACGTCGCGCGGCCGGTCGCGCAGCGGCGGCAGGAACAGCGGGATGACGCGCAGACGGTACATGAGATCGCCGCGGAAGCGCCCCGCCTCGACCTCCTCGCGCAGCGCGCGATGGGTCGCCGATACGATGCGCACATCGACCGGGATCGGCTCGCGCGCGCCGACGGGGATGACTTCGTGCGTCTCGATGACCCTCAGGAGCTTGGCCTGGAGCTCGAGCGGCACCTCGGCCACCTCGTCGAGGAAGAGGGTGCCACCCTGGGCGAGCTGGACGTGACCCTGCATCGCCTTGACCGCCCCCGTGAAGGCGCCGCGCGTGTGGCCGAAGAGCTCGCTTTCCAGCAGGCTCGACGGCAGCGCCGCGCAGTTGATCGCTCGGAACGGGCCGTCGCGCCGCGGCGATTCGGCGTGCAGGGCGCGTGCAACGAGCTCCTTGCCGGCCCCCGTTTCGCCGCGCACGAGCACCGGCACGTCGTCCTGGGCGACCTTCTCGATCGTGCGAAACAGGCGTTTCATCTGCGGGTCGGCGCTCCAGAGTCCGTGGAAGAGCTCCGGCTCGTCGCCGCCTTCGAGCGCCCGCGCCAGCAGCAGCACCCAGCCGACCTTCTTCCTGCCCCGTCGCAGTGGCAGCGAGCGCACGCGCAGCAGCAGACCGGGCGCATCGGGGTGGGGCACGATCGCCTGGATCGGCTGCCCGGCCGCGAGCGCGTCCGCGATCGGGCGCTTGGCGCGACCACCGCACAAAAAGGCCGCCGCCGAGATGCCGGGCGTCGGCATCCTGCCGAGCAGCTCCGCCGCGCCGGGCGTCGCCTGCCGTACCGCGAGGTCCGCGTCGAGGATCAAGGCAGGGCCCGCCACCAGGTCGAACGCTGCGAGGAGGAGTGTGTCTGCGACCTGTTTCATGGACGTTGCATGCCACGTTACATGAAACATTCCAAGAGTGCCACGCTGCGCGCAGTCACCCGCCGCTGTCGACGGTGTGCGTTGTCAGCAACGTCGGTAGAGCGCTTCGTAGCGATCGAGCACGGCGTTCATCTCGAAGCGCCCGACTGCGCGCTCACGCGCCGCGTCGCGCATGCGCAGAAGCCGGGCCGGGTCACCCAGCAGCTCCAGCGCGGCCGTTGTCATCGCGGTGACGTCGCCGACCGGCAGGAGCCGCCCGGTGACGCCGTCTTCGATAACCTCCGGCAGGCCGCCGACCCGGCTCGCGATGACCGGCACGCCCATCGCTTGGGCTTCCAGCGCGGCGACGCCGAAGCTCTCGCTCGCGGATGGCAGAAGGAACAGGTCGGCGTCGGCGAGGTGGGCGCGCACGTCGTGCAGCTCGCCGACGAAGTCGACGTGGGGCGCGAGCCCGAGGGTGTCCACCAGTGCCTCTACCCGGCCACGTTCGGGGCCATCGCCGATGAGCGTCAGGTGGGCGGGGCGTTCGCGCAGGATGGCCGCGAAGACCAACACGACGTCGGGCACACGCTTGACGGGGCGGAAGTTGGAGACGTGCACGAGCCGTGCGGGTTCGCGAAGGCCGCGAAGCGGCTGCCCTTGGACGGGTCCATCACCCAACGGTTGCGTGCGGCGTGGCGAGAAGCGGGCGACGTCGACGAAGTTGGGGATCACCTCGATCGGCAGCCCGGCGAGATCGAGCAGGCGATGCGTCTCGTCGCGGAGCCAGGCGGACGGCACCGTCACGGCGTCACTCTGTTGGATCGAGAAGCGGGTGATAGGCTTGTAGGTCGGGTCACTGCCGACGAGCGTGATGTCGGTGCCATGTAATGTCGTGACGATGCGGGGCGCGCCGTCACCGAGCACTGCGCGGGCGAGGAACGCGCTCGTCGCGTGCGGCACCGCGTAGTGCACGTGCAGGATGTCGAGGTGCTCGTGGCGTGCGACGTCGACCAGGCGCGAGGTCAGCGCCAGCGTGTACGGCGGTTGGTGGAAGACCGGATAGTCGCGCACCTCGACGCGATGGAAGTGGATGCCGTGTGCGTCTTCGGCCAGGCGGGCTGGCCGGTCGTACGCGAAGAGGTGCACGCGATGGCCGCGGCGCGCCATGCCGAGGCCTACCTCGGTCGCGATGACGCCGCTGCCGCCAAAGGTCGGATAGCAGCAGATCCCGATGTTCAGCGGACCTTGGCTCACAGGTCGATCACCTTCGGCGTGCCATCGAACGGCGTCACGCTCGCAACGATCCGATCGACCAGCGACTCGATGCCGACCTGGGCCGCAAACCCCGCGAAGCCCAGCACCCGCTCCTGGGGCGCCTCGTGCGGGGCCAGCAGTGCAACAAAGCGCGTCAGCCGCTCGGATGTCGTCGCATCCGCCTCGAGCGCCAGCCGTCGCGACCGATCGAGCAACCGCGCGAGCGCGCCATGCACGACCTCGGCGGTCTTCTTCGCGTGCTTGCCAAAGCCAGCGTCCCGGCGCTCGTCCGCCTCGCGCTGCAGCGCCGCCAGCCCCGCCGTCACCGCTTCGTCCAACGTGCGATAGTGCAGCTCGGTGGATTCGAAGTGGCCATGCTCATGCGACAGTCGTTGCGCCAGGGCGGCCCGCGGCAAGCTGGCATCGGCGACCGCGAGCCCGAGCTGTTCCGACAGTCGGCGTGCGGTCGCGGTCACGAGGGTGAAGCGCGCGCGCGGGACCGCGAGCGGCAGCGTGCGACCCGCGAGCTCATATAAAGGAGAGAGCTGTGCGAAGTAGGCGAGCTCACCCGGGCCGCCGATGTAGGCGACCGTCGGCAACAACGTATCCTGGAGCAACGGGCGCAACAGCGCGGTCGTCGTGAAGCGCTCGGGGGTCGTCGCCAGTGCGGTCTCGATGGCCGGGTCCCAGAGCGTTGTGGCGAAGCGATCTTTGGTGGTCCAACCCGCCTCGCGGCCTTCGCGAACGCGCTCCAACCGGTGGCGCGGCGCATCGGTCGCGCGGGCGTAACAGGACAACGCGGCATCCGCGCGCAGCGGGACCTGGACCTCGAAGCCAGCCGCGGCAAGCGCCTCGGCACGGGTCGAGAGTGCCGCGTGGATCGCCTCCGCGTGCCCGAGCGCGAACGCGTGTAACGGTGCCGCGAGGCGCGCGACATCAGCCTTGCACGCGGCCGCGCGAGGATCGAACACGAGGAGTCCGTGGTCGCCGAAGAGCTCCGCCAGGGTGTTCGCGAACGCGTCGGCCCAGGTCGCCTCTGGATGGTAGTGGCGCGCGAGCAGTGCCGTGACCTCGTCCGCGTGCGGGCCATGCAGGTCGGCGGCGTCGAGCGCGGCAGTCACACTCGGTCCCAGGCGCCGCTCCGAGAGCGAGACCCGGCTGCCCACGAGCTCGTCATCGACCGTCACTGTCACGAGGCCAGCCGTGCCCGCGAACGTCGTGCGCTGGACCTCCGCGAAGTCGTGGTCCTCGGTCTGGAGCCAGAAGACCGGCACCACGGGCTGGCCAGTCGCCTCCGTCAGGGCACGCGCGTCGACCACCGCCGACGCGGCCTTGTGCAAGGTATAGAGCGGTCCCAGGAAGAGCCCGACCTGCTGCCCGCTGACGACCGCGGCGGCGCCGTCTCGCAGCAGCGCCAGGTTCTTCCGCCGCGCATCGCTCAGCGGGCGCACCCGCTCCTGGGCCTCGAGCGTCGCGAAGGCGGCCGGTGACATGGGCCGTGCACGGGCCGCCTCGACCGCCACGGCGCGCGCCGACGGGTCCGCGTAGCCGCGTGCCAGGAAGCCCGTCGCGATGGCCTCGCCGGCGAGCCAGGCGGGTGTAAAAGCTCGACTCATCCAGTCCCCGGTGTCGGTCGCCACGTGGGCAGCCTCGTTTCGCGAGGCCTTCGCGAACGAATGGACTGAACGCGGCGGAAGCGCAAATGGTTCATGACGGGCCCGAACCTGAGGCACACGCGGCAGTTGGCGCCCCTGGTGTTCCGTGCGATGAGGCCCCGGTGACGACCGCCTCCCGACGTGCCGTGTGGCTCCGCAACTTCCAGGCCGGCACGACGACCGCGGTGGTGATCATCCCGCAGGGCATGGCCTACGCGCTGGTCGCCGGGCTGGAACCGATCCACGGGCTCTATGCGTCGCTCCTGCCGCTCGTCGTGTATGCGTTGATCGGCCGTTCGCGTGAGCTCGCGGTCGGCCCCGGTGCGCTCGACACGCTGCTGGTCGGCGCGTCGCTCTCGACGCTCGCGTTCATCACGCCCGGGAACCACGCGGGTTATGCGGCGCTGCTGGCGCTCCTGGTGGCGGCCCTGCAGCTCGTGCTCGGGTTCCTGCGCGCGGGCTTCCTCGTCAACTTCCTGTCCGCCCCGGTCTTGAGCGGGTTCACCTCAGCCGCAGCGATCACCATCGCGTTGAGCCAGTTCGGCAACCTGCTCGGCTTCAAGCTCGAAGCGACCCCGCACTTTCACGAGCTGGTCTATCGCATCGCGGCGAACTTTCCTGTCGTGAAGCCGCTGACAGCGGCGGTCGGCCTCGTCAGCATCGTGTTGCTCGTGCTCGGCAAGAAGTACCTGCCACGGGCGCCGTACGCGATCGGCGTGGTCGCGTTGGTGACGATCGGCAGTGCGTTAGCGGGCCTTGGCGGGCAAGGCGTGGCGATCATCGGGGCGGTGCCATCGGGCCTGCCCGCGTTCGAGCTGCCGCCGCTCGACTGGGCGAGCGTCGGCGCGCTGGTGCCGACGGCCGTCACCATCGCGTTCGTCGGCTACCTCACGATGATCTCGATCGCCAAGACGTTCGCCGACAAGAATCACTACGACATCGATCCGAACCGCGAGCTGCTAGCGGCAGGCGGCGCCAACCTCGTCGCCGGCTTAGGCCAGGGGTTCCCGGTGAGCGCCAGTTTCTCGCGTTCGGCCGTACATGCGCAGGCCGGCTCGACCTCACATTGGACGTTGCTCGTCACGGCCGGCTGGGTAGCGTTGACGTTGTTGTTCCTGACCAGCCTCCTCTATGACCTGCCCAAAGCGACCCTGGCGGCGATCATCATCACGGCGGTCTACGGGCTCATCGACTTCGGCACAGTCAAGCGCCTGCGGACGGTCAAACCAATCGACCTGTGGCTGCTCGTTATCACGTTCGTCGCGACGCTCGGCATCGGCATCGAGCCGGGCATTGGCATCGGGGTCGCGGCCTCGCTGATGGTGTTCATCTTCGAGTCGACGCGCCCGCACACGGCGGTGCTCGGCCGGTTGGGGGACTCAGCCGACTTCCGGAACGTGCGCAACTACCCGGAGGCGAGGACCTATCCGGGCCTCGTCATCATCCGGATCGACGCCCAATTCTACTTCGGCAACGTGACCTTCCTGAAGGCATTGCTGAAGCGGCTCGAGCGTGAGGCGACGACACCCGTGCGCGCGATCATCATCGAGGCCTGCAGCTTCACGCAGCTCGACAGCAGCGCCGATGCCGCGTTGCATGCGATCAGCGACGACTACCGCGCGCGCGGCGTGCGCTTCATGTTCGCGAGCGTCAAGGTGCCAGTACTCGAGGTGATGAAGGCGTCCGGCCTCTACCCGAAGCTAGGGCCCGAGCAGTTCTATCTGAACGTCGACGATGCGGTAAAAGCGTGGCTCGCGGCTGAAGGCAGATAGGACGGAGACGCGGGCGTGGGCGTGGGCGTGGGCGTGGGCGTGGGCGTGGGCGGGGG
>Ga0105049_10000965_pt1 | contig 33163 bp, 32 predicted proteins | sample MAT06_FD_78087 | JGI IMG/M metagenome (GOLD analysis project Ga0105049, IMG submission 78087) | Freshwater microbial communities from Lake Fryxell liftoff mats and glacier meltwater in Antarctica - MAT-06 | ecosystem: Environmental > Aquatic > Freshwater > Ice > Liftoff microbial mat | place... | reverse complement strand
CGGCGCTTCGCGACGTTCCGTCGCTGCGCTCTGCCCTGGGCTAATATGTTGCTACCCCATTCGGGGCGAAAGCTGTACGACCTCCTTGCGTCAGTGGGAGCGAGACTGACCGGCTAGATAGCTGCCAAACCCAGATGATACATATGTCTGCGGAATGCCATTTGAATTTGGATCTCACCTTGATTTTCCTCAGCAATCTCGTTTTTTGACGATTGTCGGCGAAGGTTTCTTCGGCTCCAATAGCGGAGGTCGCCGAGCAAACGAAATAATTGACGGGATGGAAAACACGATTGCTCTTGCGGAGACTGCTCGAAGTGACATTCGTTGGTTACATCCATTAGACTTCAACGGAGCTGAAATGTTGTTCCGTGTAAATGACGGTCCCAATTCCATCGGAAACAATCGTGGCGGGAATCCAGTGGTTTGCTTCTGCGATGGACAGACCTTTCACCAAAACCCGAAAATACCTGAGAATGCATCAAGAGCTCTCCTTACAATCAGCGGGAGGGAAGACATCGTTAGAGATACCTGCGTCGCAAATGGTTGGCTCGTTGCCACAGAGAAATAAAGAAAGGACGAACAATCGTATGCACCAGAGTCGCGGGTCGGCCGTTTTTTACAATCGAGCACTAATCGCCGCGACCGCGGTGATGCGTGGCGTTCTGTCGATGATCCTGTCTCGCACGCGGGAGGAGTAGCTTGCAAGCTTCTAAACCCTCGGAATCCCCTTACGAACCAACCTCATTACAGCAACACGCGAGGGTGCGAGTAAGTGTGTGGTTGCTTGGTGCCGTCACTTTAGCCTGCACGATTTGGACTGTATTTCTTTTTGTTTCGCGACCAGACATTGAACGATTCCTAAATCAGACAATTCCAGGCAGCCACATGCCTGACGCATTCGACCGTCTCAACGATTCCGTACCAATCTTTTTCATCTTTCTGACCGCAAGTCTTGTCGTATCGCTACGGTTAACGATGAGGCAACTCTATTCGCTGTTTACACCATTGATCGCCGGTCCGGCTATGTGCGTGGTAGGATGGTATTTGACCGAAAACTTCGACGATCCAAACTGGTTTAATTTGTTCGCGCTTGCGACCGTTGGTATGTTGGTGTCGTGTCTGGTAACGAGCGTGCTTGCGGGCTTGAGCAATAACCCGACAGAACCACGAATTGCACCAAAGTTGTGGTAGCTTGGTCTTGCCCATTGGAAAGTAACCTCCCGCAACTGGGTGAATTCCACCGTTCGTCGATACAAATCCAAGAGGTTGAAAATGATTAGCAAGAGACAATTCGTAACGCTAAGTTAAGCTCATGGCTGCTCTGACAATCGTAGGAATATTGGTGGCTCTCTTATTGCCAGCTATTCTGCATGCTCGCGAATCGGCTCGTAGAGTTTTCTGTTAAAATAACTTGCGTCAATCAGCTATTGCGATCCAGTTGTTTCACGATTCGCGAAAACGGCTACCGTCGCTTTATAACGGCTCATTCGACTACAATGGCTCGACCATATCCTATCTCAAGAAGTATTGGGGCGAGCATCATTTTCACTTGTGGCAAACTGCGTTGCTTTCCCACTTAGAACAGTCTACGTTGTACGATCGGCTAAACACCAAGTTGGCTGCATGCAGTGCTTCGAACCAATTGAATGTAAAAATCGAGCTCTCTGTGTTCATCTGCCCTTCAACAAACTACTATACGCGGTATCGACGTGTCCAGCAGTATGCTCCAAACGTCGTGATCGGCATCGCTGCTCGCAGTGACTATGAAGCGATAGGCGGCATCTACGTGGCTTCGGAGAGAATCGGGAAAATGCTAAGCAACATAAAAGTCGATCAGGGAGTATGGGCGTTGCCACAACATGTCATTGGCAGATCGGTGGATCACGATGAATCTTACCGTGCACCAAAACAGACACGGTTTTCTGAAGTCCTTGACGGATTATCAAACACGATTGTCATCGGCGAAATGGCCGGGCGCCCCGACATTTACATTCGAGGAAAGCTCGATAGTGTCTACGGCTCTGCGAATCGTCCCATCATCCATTCGAACTGGGCGATTAGTGGCCACTATGGTTCAATACTCTTAGATAAAAATCCGCGCATTAACCAAACTAACGACAATGGTCTTTATAGTTTTCACGTTTCCGGAGCGAATGTCGCTTTTGCGGATGGCTCCGTTCGACTTCTTGCAGATTCCACGGGTAGTGAAGTACTTCATGCCATGGCCACCAAAGCCCGACTTGCTTGATATTCCGAACTGAATAGTTTTTTTGGTTCGGGCTCGGTGTTGGAAGACGTTCGTCTTGATAGAATTTAGCAATGGATACACTCTATATCGAGACATCAATCGTAAGCTACGCGACGGCATGGCATAGCAAGAATGTGCAAGTCGCCGCGCTTCAAGAGCAAGCTCGTGACTGGTGGAATCTCGAAAGACCTAAGTTCGAGCTTGTCACTTCTCAGCTAACGCTAGATGAAGCTACCGCTGGCGACCCGGTTGCTGCGTCGGCGCGGTTAAAGCTTTTAGCGGGAGTGCCGTTGATGCCAATTTCAACGGACGCAAAACTGCTTGCTAGTAAAATTCTTGCTGGACATATGATGCCGCAAAAGGCAGCAGCGGATGCTTTGCATGTTGCACTAGCTGCCCTAGCGGGAGTAAACTATCTGTTGACATTAAACTGCAGACATATAGCGAACGCTCATGAACTTCCGCGAGTCTATCGACTACTTGCTAGCGAAGGATTGGGTGGTTTGCTTATTTGCACTCCATCTGAGTTTCTTGGAGGAACCAATCCATGAATGATCCAATACTCGAAGACTTGCACGCGACCCGCGAACGAATGCTGGCCGAGTCTGGTGGCACGCTAGACGGACTTGTTTCCAGATTGCAAAAAAAACAATCTGCTTCGGAGCGTCCAATTTGGGAGCCACGACGAACAAAGCATTGCATCGAAGTCGCCGACCAGCCACTTCCTGAAGAAGGCACTACTCCGGCGACTCGATGAATGCTGCCGTTCAGTGGGGCGCGTGTTTTGTTGCGATGGTGCGACAGCTACCACCGCCGTACGCAGCCAGGAATTAGCCCTCATCCCCAGCCCTTCTCCCAAGCTTGGGAGAAGGGTGCCGAAGGCGGGATGAGGGTTGCTGTGTTGTCAAATGGCTTGACGCTCCCTGCACGATTGCCGGTCTACTGGCCTGAGCGCGGTGCCAATGTTTGCAACAGCTCTGCCGCTCTAGCCCGCAATTGTGTTGCAGGCAGTCATCGGTGATCCTACTGTCGCTGGTCCGCAATCGTATTGTTGATCATTCAAACGGCCAACGAGAGCTCGATGTGCCTGTAGTTCATTTCCGAATGCTGCTACGATTGTGGAAACTCTCTCGTGTTGTCCAAGGTTCGTTGCCGCAGTCCCGGCTTTTTGGAAGAGCTTTTTCAGCTTTGTCATAAGTACATCTTCAAGTCCCAGTTTTTGGGTTCGCCCTTTGTTGTACGACGCTCCGCGTCGTAGGAATCACGACGCGGAGCGTCGTGCAACGAAGTATTCCAACCCAGGTTTTTCGTTTTAAGCCGGGGCGCTCCCGCATCGCTAACCAAAGCGTCCAAGGACAATTGCTACCGCATCAATGGTAGCAAGTCTCGTCGCCGCGAATTGAAAGAGCAAAACGCATGGACAGAATTTCGCTTCGATATTTTCGCGACATTGGTGTTCGTGGTCTTGAGTGGCAACTTGCTCTATGTCATCATTGATGCTTTTGTCAATCCTTTGCCAATCGCATCGAATACTCTTTCTTTGTTGAGCTTCGACTTGGAGTCCTGGCGAGACGAGATCGGTGATCGAGACCTCGAACGAGATTGCGCGGCACCGAGTATCTAAACTTGGACATGGGGCGATTGCACTAATAATGCTCAGGTGCCAAGTAGGTGAGTTTCTTATCGGTTGTTTGGTAGGCTACTGGCGCCGAGTTCCAGGCACGACAAACTCCGGTTTAAGTGTCTCAATAACGATACCCGGCGGAACCGAGTTGGGCACTTCCGCTGCAGACCGATTCGCGGAGGATTGAGCCGAAGCCTTTGCAACGTTGTTGTCGATCGTCGAGGATCGCCGCGCGCCAGCAGTGACGAGCATTTCCGAAACAGCGTTGCTCACGAAACGGGCCGGGATCGCGTACGAGGAAACTCTGCCAGCCCTCGCGATGTTCAGTCCCACTGCGTTGCCGTTGACATCTACCAATGGACCGCCGCATTGGTGCGGCGAAATGACAGAATCGTGTTGCATTACATTTTGGAAGCTGGTCGAACGAGAGCTGATATCGCCATTGACTTCCATTTCCGTTGAGTCGTGCAGCGAGTTGCCAAGATCCATCATCTGAGCGGTGATCGGAACTTGCTTTCCGTCGCGAACAACATCAACTTCAAACGTTTGTCCCGCTTGGAAAGTCTCTAGGCGATTTCGTATCTCCCTTTCCGACTTGAGCGTATCGCCCTGGATTCGAACGATCACATCGCCCGCTTGTACGCCCGCTCGGTCCGCACCACTACCCTCAATGACACTTACAACGAGAGCGCCTGATTCGCCGCTAGGCAATGTTCCAAATTGGACTCCGAGCACGGGCTTCTCACCCTTTACATTGCGAGCCACAACGCTGACCACACCGATTGCGAGAGGCAAATTTCGAATGTCCGTCGTGGCTAGCCAACTGCCCGCACGAAGATTTAAATCAGTGTTCCACTGGATCTCTAGCAAGTTACTTCGTTCAATCTTGATCAGGGCCAAATCGAGATCGGTCCTTCGCAGTTTGACGGTTCCCTCGGCTTTGGAATTGTCGAAGAGTCGAACTTCAACTTTTTGATCAGGGATTTCGCTGCTCTTGCTGACAATCCAGCCGTCTGCTGAAACGATGGCTCCCATCGCTACCTGTTTGTTCGCATCCAAGATCTGGACTGTGGACTTCCAATGATCCCCAACCGAATCGCGAAATGCACGCAAAGTCGTATAGTGATTGCGTTGATGAGAGCGATGGCTGTCGGTAGAGGACTCATCCCCAAAACGTGCTCCCCTTTGCTGGACCAAACGCGACCTTCCTCCTCCGATAGAACTGGAAAGATCGCCTCCCTGGAGTCCTGACGATCCGTATTCGGGGTTGTCATGGTCAGACTCTGAATCCGAACTCGCAGACCGAGAATCGGATGAAAGTTGCGACATCCATCGGTCGAAGACCCACGCGTCCGCCAGCGGTTCGCCCATCGAACTGTAGGTAGAAAAACCGACAGCGATGGATCCTACTACCATCCAAGAGAACCAATTCTTCATGGGGACTTGCCTTAGGTTGCTGATTGTCTTTTAGACTTGTGTTTCGGCTTCCAGTATAACAACGCCTAAGCCGGGTGTGGAGCAAATTATTCCAGGACACCGATGATGAGTTTTAATGATTTGGACTTGTCATCTCTTTGCAACTCGACATTCACCATTTCTCCGGGAATAGAGGCTCCGACAGCTGCCTTTAGCTGATCGAAGTTGTCGATCTGTTCGCCATCAAATCGAGTAATAATGTCACCTGCTCGAATCCCTGCCTTGTCGGCGGGACCATTTGGCTCGACAAAAGAAAGACGGCAAACTGTTTCCGACTCGGTATCAGAAGAGCCTCGAACGCCGATCGCGGGCTTGAAACCGGGAAGCGTACCCCATTCTTTGTTGGTGACCAATTTGCTCCAGTCATCGTGAAACACGTTAACTGGAACGTGCATATTGTCGTCGACATCGACTCCGATACGGCTATGGATTCCGATCAGCTTGCCTTCGAGGTCGAAAAGGGGCCCACCGCTATCGCCACCTATCAGCGAACAGTCCGTGATCAACGTCGAGGGCAGGATCTTCAACAAACGTCCGACACGAATCACGGCGGGACGATCCGACATCCGACCACCAGGATGACCGGTTGCTATGCACCACTGTCCCAATTGCAAATCGGACGAGGCACCCAGCGCAGCGTGCGGCCATGGGTCCACATTGGTATCCCGCTCAGGTTTGTTGATTCGGACCAAGCCTGCGTCGCTGTTGCGATTCATGCCCATGGTGATTCCCTCTACGCTAGTGCCATCGTGAAGGGTGATAGAGATCTTCCGTTTTGGACGGCCGGCCACGTGGGCCGCGGTGAGAATGTACCCCTCCCCGGTTATGATAACGCCGCTCCCTTGAGTGCTCCCATGTTGGAGACTGACGGTAACCAGATTGATCTTCTCTGCGACTTTGGTTTGCTGTTTCTCGAGCGCAATCAATTCCAGTTGGTTTCGGGGCTCATCTCCCTTAGCAATGCGGGCCAAACCCGCATCCAAGCTCACCGCAGTGATGCCGATGGATCGATCGAGTTTCTTAGATTTTGGCTCGGGGATAGAGGGCCGTAACGCACTTCGATCGATACCCGGACGTTGGACCTGATTCTGGGGCGGCTGGGTTGTTGGTGGACCAAAAGGAAAATCTTGGGAAACCGAAAACGGTGCAAGAGCGCATACCACGGAAAACCAAACAGTCAAATAACTTGACCACATCCAAAGGTTGCAGTGTTTTTTTCGCACGTTAGACTCCACAAGTTGTTTGTCTTAAGCAAACCGAGAACAATCCGCACATTGCGTCCAGCGGGTTCGATTATTCGCTAACTAACTTGGAAATGAAACCCATTTGACTCAAGAAACTCAAGAAAGCTCTCATCGGACGGCTACTCCCTTGGGATTTCGTAGCGGTCGTACCGGATTCACCAGCCGTGCGGGCGGGGAGTGCCGTCCGTGAAAACCAGATTGATCGTCGGTTGTGGCTATGTCGGCCAGCGGGTTGCTCGAAAATGGCTGCGCATTGGTGACTCCGTTTTTGCGTTCACTCGCTCCCAAACGCGGGCTCAAGAGCTGCTAGAAGCCGGGATCCAGCCCATCGTGTGGGACTGGCTTTCCGGCGAATCGCCAGAACCAGATTCCATGTGGTCACTTTTCGAAGAGTCTATGAGAGAATCTCCGGTCGCTAGCATTCTCGTTGCGGTATCGCATGCCCCATTCCCGGGAATACCTCATCTTGAAACCCATACTCGGGGTTTGGAAAGTCTGCGCGTCGCGTTGGAAGGCATGGGTCATGGTGCCCTCCATGTTTTGGACACGAAGTGGACCTATCTCTCAACAACGGGCGTCTATGGCAGTTCCGAAGCCGGTGAGTGGGTAGACGAACGATCCGCGATCGGACCGCAAAGGCCCGGTTCACTCGCAGCTTGGGAAGGGGAAAAGTGGATGTCTCGTTTTATTCCAGCTGATCGACGCATTGTTCTTAGACCAGTCGGTATCTACGGGCCCGAGCGAGTCCCACGTTGGCAATCCATCCGTGACCAGGTCGCGTTGGAAGTAGAACCGGATAGCTATTTGAACTTGATCCATGTGGATGATTTGGCATCCACCATCTTTGCATCTGCCGATCGCCAAATGACCCATTCTCTATATTGCGTGAGCGATGGCGAACCGGTGCAACGCCGGGACTATTACGAATTTATCTCCCAACTTGGCAACTGGCCCAAGCCGATATTCTTGCCACCTGCCTCAAGCTCGGCAACGAAGTCAGTCGTTTCACGCAGCGATGGCAACAAACGAATTCGAAGCGACCGGATCCATTCCGAATTGAAAATAGAGTACGCTTATCCAAATTATCGCGAGGGATTGAAAGCGCTGCTCCCTTCAGCCTAAAATCATAAGCCGCTCTGCAAACCACACCACTCCCCAATACGCTGCCTGCGGCAAACGAAGCTCCAACTAGCTTTTGACAAACCGCGAAAGAACGAGATGCTCCAACGTAAACCGATATTTCCCAACGTCATCGAGCTCAATGTCCAAGCTGGCCACTTGATCGGATGCAACGTTTATCTCATCCACGATTCGGACGAATGGGCACTGATCGATATCGGCTACCAAGATTCCGTCGAAGAAGTAATCGATCTGGTAAGGGAATTGGATTTTCCACTTTCGAAATGTAAGACGCTCATTGCGACACACGCAGACGTGGACCACAGCCAAGGTTTTGCCAAAGCAAAGCAACTGCTGAAGACGACGGTGACCGCCCATCCCAAAGCGGCTGCATTGCTTGAGTCGGGTGATCGGCTCCAAACGTTTGCCGAAATCCATGCGCAGGGTATCAACGAAGTCATGCCGCCTGTTGTCGTCGAGAATCATGTGAACGACGGAGATGTCATCAAGATCGGCAATCTGAAGCTGGAAGTGTGGTCCACACCCGGCCATGCGGATAGTCAATTGGCCTTTCGGTTGAACAACTTGCTACTCAGCGGTGACAATATCTATCGCGATGGTGGGGTTGGGGCCATCAATGCGCACCACGGCAGCGACATTCCCTCATTCATTCGCTCCCTGGAACGTATTCGCGACTCCGATATTGAATGGCTGCTACCAAGCCATGGCCCTTACTTTCGGAAAGACAAAGCTATGATCGACCAGGTACTGATTCGCCTGAACACCTATCTGCATCTATCCGATTTTGGAACGTGCGCTATCGATTGGCCCTTGATCAAGCAATGGGAACAAGAGATTGCAGAAGGCAAATTGCCATCCTAGCTGCAGCAGGCACTCCCTCCGCCGATGTCACACCGAAGGCCACCTGTGAGCGAAATAAAAAAACGGGGTACCGCAACCGCACCCCTGGATCGGATTTTGAAATCGCGACGGACCATCTTCGTTTTGCTGTTCTTCGTGACAGGACTTTTGGGCCTACCACTTCTCTGGAAAAGTCCTGTCTTCTCCAGATTCGAGAAAATTGCATGGACTGCGATCACTACCCTGTACACTTCCGCCATGATTACGCTGTGTGTCGTGATCTGGTGGCGAGTGTACGATCAGATCATGGGGAATTGACCAGCAGCGGTTTATTGTGGTCGACGCGGTCGCTCTGAACGTTCGCCACCCTCGGAGGGTCGACCGCCGGGCCCCGGACCACCAGGACCACCAGGACCACCAGGACCACCGCGTCCTTCAGCATTTCCGTGCATGCTCACGAAATCGGTGATGAAGCGTTTTAGCTCCGAGCTGCTGAGCTTGCCGTCCTTATCCATATCGAACTCCATAGCATGCTCGAACATCCGATCGGGATTGGGGGTGGATGGTGGCCCACCGGGTCCGCGTCCTTCTGGTCCACGTCCTTCTGGTCCGCGTCCCTCAGGTCCACGTCCCTCAGGTCCACGTCCTTCTGGTCCACGTCCCTCAGGTCCGCGTCCTGCAGGCCCTGGTCCGCCAGGACCTCTGCCGGCTGGGCGAAACTCTTCTTCCGTTAGCTTTCCGTTACCATCTTTGTCTAATGACATCAATGCAGCAGTTGCATTCTTGAGTTCTTCTGCCGAGATTACGCCGTCGCCATCAGCGTCAAGCGCTTCGACGATAGGGCTGGTTCTGGCACCAGCACCGGGACCACCCGGTCCTCCACCGCCGCCCCCTTGGCCACCGCCACCAGGTCCGTTAGGCCGTTGTCCGCCTGGTGGTTGAGCGTGAGTCGCGGCCGCTGAGCCTGTTACCAGCAATAACCCTAAAGTCCATGTCCAGCGTCTCATTTCAAATTCTCCAATGTGTGTGTATGAACGTAACCCAATATGAAAACGAGCTCCACCTAGGTGCAGCCGTTTGTAAACAAGCGGACTATTCCACAACGCGAAAGGCATTGTTTAACTTAAAGACAATCGGGCCGCCACGTCCCGCTTGCCCTTCGAACTCGATATGACAATCTAATAAGACCCCAACAGGTGAATCTTCGGGGATTTCGATCTCAATCGACACGATGTTTCCCACTCGGGTAATCGATTTGCTTTCCAACGGTCCGATCTGAGCCCAACTGGGCTTGCTTGCGGGAACGGGCCGACGCAACGGCTTGGCAGGATCAAGCTCGATTTGAATCGTTTGCGTTTTCCCTCGAGATGCGGTTCCGGGTCGCACGGATACTATGGCTTTATCCATTCGGTTTTCGCCAGCCTGGGTGTTGTCGACTAAGGCACCGACTTCGCCACGGCGCATACCACGATTATTGGAAGCTTCGACAACCCCAGCATAGCCACCGAGGATGTACGGGAACCGACCCGGTGTGACGTGATAGTGGTAGCCTCGAAGGTCGTCGGAATGGCCGTTGCATGCATCGAGAGCCTTGACCCCAGTCAGATCCTTGGCCATCACCTCTGGTGTCTCATACGGACCGTAGATGGGAAACCCATCGAACGCGAATCCGATGATCGGCGAATGCTGTTGGCCATCATCTTTGAACGGTGAGCGAACGCAGGTGGGATATTTGTGATAGTGATAAACACCAGTCTGCTGAGGGTGACCGCAACAGGAATCTAACCAAACTTCCGAGTATCCCTCGACTGCATTCATTCCCTCCATCTCGAATGGATTAAAGAAAACGACCCCATTCAAAGCGGAACCGATCGGCCCCATCGGCAATCGAGTGATTTGGTCAGCGAGTTTCGGTTCCAGCGGTAATCGAAAAGTAAATTTCTGAACGCGGATGGAATTTGGGTTACCACTGTTGGGATAGACCGCGGTGGGATGGTTAGGATAGCCCTGGCTTTCCATGATCAAGAATTGTGGGTCGTGACTAATGCGGACATTTGCGATCCCATCCTGGTTCGAGTCTTGAGCATGATAGGAAAACAGGTCCACAAATCGTTCGCCGTCACGAAAATAGTAGACGGGTGTCTCTCCTTCTTTGACAAACCATCGCCCGCCAATTGGCTTGACTCCGGCAGGAGGCTCCATCGCGAATAGGGCTCCGCCAACCAAGCAGCTCAGGCCGAGACAAAATGCAAAAAAACAAGCGAAAATCTTGACATTCGTACCCTCAAACGCAAGTATTGGAATCAGCAGATCACGCGTTCGATCGGTGTGAAAGAACCGGAAAGCTCCAAGATATGGTAACGGTGCAACCTGAATCCAACATGAAGTTGGAAACTATTCGGAGAGATTTTGAACGAAACAATCAGGGGTTCGTTGTGTCACATTGTCAACTTTCCACTCGGCTATCGAACTCACCATCGGAGAGCTTGGTGCGTACGAGTTGCCCTGGCTTGACCTGAGCGGCGCTCATGATGACCCGTTCGGTATCGGCGTCTAGAGTGACCGAATAGCCCCGAGCTAAGGTCTTTAGCGGACTGATAGCGTCCAATACTTGCGAGACTCGTTCTAGCTGCTCGGTCCTGGACTGCATATGCCCATCCATGGCATGGTCTAGCGACTCATGCAGATCGTCCAAACGTTGCGTGGGGGTATCCAACAAGCGATCTGGCATTTCGAAAACAGGTCGACTGGCCATTGATTTCAATCGGACCTCGGCCTGGCTAATGCGGTTCGCGATGAGAGTGTCTAGGCGTCGGTAGACGGCTGCCAAGCTATCCAAGATATCGGTACGGCTTGGAGCGATTCGTTCGGCAGCTTCGGTCGGGGTTAGCGCCCGCACATCTGCCGCCAAATCGCAAAGAGTGATGTCGATTTCATGTCCAACAGCCGAAACGGTGGGCAACGGACAGGCTGCGATAGCTCGCACAACCACCTCTTCGTTGAAGCACCATAGATCTTCGAGCGAACCACCTCCTCTCCCGACAACCAGCACGTCGAGCCTGGGTCTCAAAAGCGCAGCCACTCGAATCCCTTCTGCGATTTCTTGAGCTGCTCCGTCTCCTTGGACGCGAGATGGGATGATCAGTACACTCGCGCCGGGCCAGCGCCGTTTGAGGACTTGGGTGAAGTCGTGGATGGCGGCGCCACTGGGACTGGTAACAAATCCAATCCGCATCGGGAAAACCGGCAATGACTTCTTGCGTTCCGGTGCAAAGAGTCCTTCCTTTTCCAGTTTCGCATGCAAGCGACGAAAGGCCGCCTGAAGGGCGCCGAGACCTTGCTGCTCCATCTTGGCAATGATGACTTGGTAGGTGCCTCGCGGTCCGTAGACTTCGATACGACCTTGGATCAACACTGCCATTCCCTCGCGCAGCTCCAACCCGATGCGTTCCATAGTTGACCGCCAGATGACTGCAGAAATCTGGCTGGCTGCATCCTTGATCGTCAAGTAAACATGCCCAGAAGCCGATTGGTTGAGATTCCCGATTTCGCCAGCAAGCCAAAAGGTGGACATCGATTGGTCGATAGCCAGTTTGACCCAACCATTGAGTTGGGCAACGGTAAGTGGGGTATCGGGACTGGCACCGGGCCTCGTTTTAGAAGCAGCTTGGTTAGGCGATTTTTTGGAAGCGGAGGATGCGTTGAGTTGGTTTTTCTCAGGTGTCGGTGAATTACCAAAGAACGAGTCTGCATCATCGCTCCAAAGAAAGCCTGTCATATCTCAATAGCTCCTTGAGGAACTGGATAGAAGCCTCGCTCTCCAGCGCGCATGGTGCCTTCGGTGGCCCACGACTCCGCCTCAAGCGTCACCGCATGCAGCAAGCCTTCGACGTGGTTTCGGACCTCTTCCATACCTTCTTTACCTAATTTACGAGGGACAGGGACCGCCGGTCCTAAGACGATTCTAGCCCTGGAACTTGGTCTAGGGATTGCGAATTTATCCCAAGCTCGAAGATTTCGCCACGGTCTATCGAAACCACATCCGAGTGGAACAATCGGAATTCCGAGGAGTCCAGCCAGAAACACACAGCCATTGGAAAGCTCGCGTCGAGGGCCGCGCGGCCCATCCGGTGTGATCACCAGACTGGTGTCGCGATTGTTGCGTCGAATCTGCAAGATGGCCTGCATACCACCTCGCGACGTGGAGCCGCGGACCGTCTTGAACCCAAACTGCCGGATCACCTCCGTCAGCCAGTGCGCATCGCGATGTTGGCTCAGGAGCATCGTAACATCGCAGCCTCGACGATTGCATGGCGGAAGAGCCAAATACTCATGCCAAATCACATAGATAGCAGGTCCGCGAAAAGTAGCAACGGCGGGATCCATTTCCGGATCGTAACACGCGATCCTTGCATCGAGCGTACGCATCCAGGCACGAATCCCGAACGCGAGCAGTGTCCCCCCCAAACGCATGCTCATCCGCTGTACATCGAAGCGCGGTAGGGGCATTAGCTGTTGAGTGGCCACTGGCCGGAAAAAACCTCCACCGCAGGTCCTGTCATGAAAACATGGCCGGTGGTTTCATCCCAGCGCAGACGGAGTTGACCACCCAAAAGCGTGTTCAGAATTTCTCGTTGGGTGTAGCCAGTCAATACACCTGCGACGCACACGGCGCTGGCGCCCGTGCCGCACGCCCAAGTCTCGCCGGAACCCCTCTCCCAAGTCCGCTGCCGCACTTCGCCGGGTGACATGACCTCGACAAATTCCACGTTGGTTTTCTTTGGAAAGCGTTCATCGCGCTCGATCAAAGGGCCGATCTCAAGAACCAATTCATCGGTAGCCTCGGGAACGAAAAGAACGCAGTGCGGGTTACCCATCGAAACGCAAGTTACAAACAATTTGTGACCTCGGACCTCGATTGGAAAATTGATGATTTGACCCGTGGGACTTGGTCCCAGAGTCGTTGGGATCTGCCCGGCTTCCAGACGCGGAGTTCCCATATCGACTGTGACTTGAGAGGTAAGTCCGTTTTTAATCTCGAGTTTCAACGAGAGAATCCCTGCACCGGTTTCGATTTGCAGAGACTCTTGTTTGCATAGTCCATGGTCGTACACGTATTTGGCCACACAGCGGATACCATTACCACACATCTCGGATTCGCTGCCATCGGCGTTGAACATTCGCATTCTCGCGTCGGCTTTGTCGCTGGGAAGAATGGCGATGAGCCCATCACCTCCAATACCAAAGCGTCGATCGGAAACGTCGATGGCCAATTGATTCAAATCTTGCGGGAGGGTTTGGTCGAAACCGCTGACGTAGACATAGTCGTTACCAGCACCCTGCATTTTGGTGAAGCGTAGTATTTGAGGCATAATCATTGTCTGATAAGGACCTAGCCGGGCAGTTTGAAATCCGGGTCCGCAATCCCTCGGATCAATTCCGACATTCTGCTGTAGAGTTGCAACATCAATTGCCAAGTTGCCAAATCGACATGGATCGAGGAGCGTTTCTCGTCGACTTTAACAGCATCCACCACTTCTCCGATCCGAGCGTGGAAGTACTCAAAGAGTTCTGCCAGCTGGGCCGCTTGACTGGGGCTAAGCCGTTCGGGAAGTTGCGGCGGCTGGTTCAAATCGCGCAGGGCACGCACCGATTCGGCCAGCACTGGGTCAAGATCGAAATCACCGTTATCTATCTTTTGAATCATCCGAGATTCTTCGACTGCGGTGAGGCTCTCTTGAACGCGTGAACTGATCTGCTCGTGTGTGCCGAAGAGCAACATGCTTCTGCCGACGGAGATAATGTCGCCAAATCGGAGGATTCGCAGTTGGCAGTCTTGGCCGTTGACCCGCGTGCCGTTGGTGCTCTCCAAATCGGTGAGCACCAAGTGGTCGTTATCCTCCTGAATCTTGCAATGAAAACGGCTGATCCTTTCGTCGTTGAGCTGGATCGAATTTCCTTCTTCACGCCCGATGGTGATCGGCGTCTTCAGGTCCGCATAAGTGCGACCTCGATCTGCTCCCTGCACGACACGAAGGGTCAGTCTACTCATGAAAACCTCAAGAACATGGCATATCGAAAAGGGTGGAAACTAGGCTTCCAGTCCAATGTCTTCCAAGACCAATGGAGAGGTTGATTCCACTATCATATCAGGCCGCCGGGTAAAGGTTGGCAATCCAGCGCCGGCCAATACGTTATCCAGCGAATCCTGACTCTTGGCCACGATGGAGTCGCGGGTCATCCCACCGAAGTTGCTCGCATGTCCGAATGCCGTGATCGGACCATCGAATCCGGCCTTGCTCAGGATCGAAACGATCCTGACGTTGTCGACCACACCTGTCGTGCCGGCCAATTGCCGCATTTTGAGACTTGCGTCCGCAACGCTTGGGAGGCTTTCCGCGTCAGCCAATCTCAAAGCGGCAATCCTGTTTCCAGGAATATCGGCCAATTGATCAAAAGTTCCACCCCCCACGACCCAATTGAATGTATCGATTACCAAACCAACGCTTTCGTCCGTACAGGCCTTGAAGAAGGCTAGGAAACCTTCCACGTCCTGGATGAATTTGAATTGACGGTTCTCCCGGTTTTCCACGGCGGTGGAAAAGTACAGGCCAAGCATTACCTTGTTGGCCGCGAAGATGGCCGCAATGCGATCCACACGTTTTCGCAGCACGTCAAAATACTCATGGAAAGGAAGGCGGTCGGTAGCCGCTGGCAACCTTACAAACCCAGCTCGAGCACCGACTTTGCCGGCAACCTCGATGGTCGCTGGGAGCAGCGCAAGCGTTTTTTCAAAGGTCGCGTCGTCGCTGTCCAAATCGATCGGAGTCTCAAAGCCGCTAACCCGCATCTTTGAGCTCAGCAAATACCTTGCTGCTTTTTCAAACTCGCTTCGTTGCGTCCGCTTGACCAAATCAACGATGTCGATATCCAAACCTCGAAATCCATAAGTCATCGCCAATTCGATAAGTTCGCTTTGTCGTCCAGAAACACCCAAAACGGTTGCGTTCAAATTCTTGTACATTCAGCCAATCTCCCAAGTAAAACAGGCATGCTGCGGGGCGGGTAGTCCAGCCATCCGATGCACGCAAAAATTGTCTGCAGGCCTGGTAATCCCTCAGTGCCATAAAAATTCGGCTCCCAGCGAGCCACCCTTGCGAAAATCACCCCTTAATGGGTGGTGACCCCGCTTGCCCGAGAGTATCGCAGAAAAAGGAACCTTCTCCAAGTCGAAACACTGGAATGTGCAATTCGCCACAGGTACGCGAGAATACGGGCAGCCCGAGAGCCGACCAAACAGGGATGCATACTCAAAGTCACAGGAATCAACATGTTCGAATGGCTCTTTGGCCAACGCAAGCAATGGCTCGCTCAACCCGTTCTCACAAGCGATTTCGCCATGTTAGATCGTTCGTTTTGGCAAGCTCGCAATCTCCTTCCATCGCAGCGTGAGCAAATTATTCGCTGGACTAAGGTCTTCATCGGGGAGAAAAACTGGGAAGGCTGTGATGGTTTGGAGGTCACCGAGATGATGAAGTGGCATGTGGCTACCACGGCTGGCTTGATGGTGCTGGCGTATCCCGATTGGTTCTACGACAAAACCGCCACGATCCTCATCCACCCAGCCGCGTACAAAGCTCGCGTTCAACCTCGTATGTCCGGTATGACGATCGGAGCCGAGTTGGCGGGCGAATTCTATCGGGCAGGCGAAACCATCTACCGAGGCCCGGTAGTACTCAATTGGCGAGACATCCAATTGGCCGCCAACGGTCCCAATGACGGTCACCATCTGGTGATCCATGAGTTTGCCCACCAATTGGACATGATCAACAGTCCTGCCGCAGATGGTCTACCTCCATTACCTAGCAACGTCGACGAACGGGCGTGGTTGAATGCATTGAAAGCGGAATACCATGCTGCACAAGAGATGGTTAGCCAGGGCTACCGAATTTTGATCGACGACTACGGATTGACCCAGGAAAGTGAGTTCTTCGCGGTTTCGAGCGAACTTTATTTCCAACGCCCCATGGAACTGGCCGAGTATCACCCGAACGTCTACCGATTGCTAAAGCAATTCTATGTGGTAGACATGGCGACCGTACTCAGCTAGCGGAGCGCGGCGAAGATCAGGACAGCGTAAAAGTGACACGCGCTCGCAACGATAACCAGGGTATGCCAAATCGCATGGAAGTACCAACCGCGATGATCGTTCTGCAAAAAAGCCACACCGAACGTGTACAGAATCCCCCCCAACGCCATCCATCCAAAACACTCCCAAGGAACATGGGGGAACAGTACCATCGCAGGAACCCATCCGAGCAGGATGTACGACAAGCTGGCCATGTTATCGATGCGATGCTTTGTGAAAACTTTGGAATAAAACCCAAAAGCAGCTGCTAGCCAAACCATCGCCATCAAAGCGAAACGAGTCCATCCCTCCAGATAAGCGCAGATAAACGGCGTGAATGTGCCAGCGATGAGAGTGTACACGAAGCCTTGATCCAGCGCCCTGATTCGACGTCGTAACAGCGGCTCTCGGATTGCATGCGATAAAGTGGAGAAGAGATACATGGCGGAGAGGCTCAAGGTGTAAATGAGACAAGCCCAAACCATCGACGATGCCTGCCCGCGAACCAGCCAATTCAAGAAGATTCCGGCTGGTATGCTTAGGGCAAAACCGGCGCCATGCGTCCATGCGTTCAGGGATTCTTGGGACGCATTTTCCTGGTTCCAACTTACCGCCATATCCTATAACTTTTTTCCAAGCAATTGTTGCAAGAAGGATTCGACCGATCCGATCGTCTTCTTGGTCGCTTGTTCAAAAGTCATTCCGCCGGCCAGCGATCGCAAGATGGCCTCGTACTGGACTTTCATTTTATTTTCAAACATGAAGCGAATAACCCCGAAGCCAATGGTGGCAGCTGCTTCGTCGTTCATGGTTCCCTCCAGGAGAGGTTTCAGGTTCTTTAGCTGCGACATTGAATCGGGTAGTCGTTTGAGCCAAGGCTGAACGCGCGCATCGCCTGCCCCTACCGCGATTGCCAGCGACTGCCGACCTGCGCCGTCCGCAAACCATCGCGGAACACCCTCGTGCGATCCGACCCATAGGCTGGTGAGCTGCTGGGCCAAAGAGGTGACGTTGATTTTGTCTTCGTTCTTATCGAAGACGATCGCAATATACGAGTCCAAGGTTTCGCTTCGCCAATGGCTGGACCATTCGCTAGGTAGCTCTCGACTCTCCACCATCTTTCCGAACTCGCTGTAGTCGTATCGCTGTTTCAACGCGAAGACAGTCACACCCCCTTTGATAATGGGTTCTTTGCCCGTCAACTTGAGATTTTTTCGGACGTGTTGCGCTGCAGTGTTGGCTTGCGTGAGCAGCGCTTTGGCGTTCTCCTCACCGATATTTCCAATGATATGAAACTGATCGTCGATGGCTTCACTGGCTTCATTTTTGGGGGAAGCAATTTTCCACTTTTCACGTCCACTCTCGATTCGCTTGGCCATCAGTTCTGCATGGGTCGCCTTCGATACAAAGGCTTGTCCAACGATCTGATCGAGCCTTGACTCTTTGTTCGCACCGTCGAAGCTTGCTCCTTCCTTGATCCAGGTTGCGATTAGCTCGATTTGTTTTTCGGGAAGCGGTGGTCGCCCCATAGGCATCCGCGGCTCCTCTTGGCCCTTCAACCGGCGGAGCAAATAGCTCATGTCTGGATTGTTGGTTTCGAGGGCAGGGCCGCTATCACCTCCCTTGAGCAACTGACTGTAGGTGTTGAACTGAAGCCCGCCTGAAGCGCGATTGCCTGCGTAGTGACAGCCGTTGCACTTGGAGATCAAGATGGGTGCGATATCCCGTGCAAAACTGACGGTCTCTTGTCGGATGGGTGACTTGGCCGAAGCCGGCGGCGCTGCGGTGTTCGCGGGAGTTGCGTTTTGCTTTCGGGCTTTGCTCAAAGCGTCCCAAGTTGGAAGTCTCGCAAGCTCGGCTCCTTGAACGTTCAGGATCTCATGTGCCTTTTCCAGTTGGGTGTGCACTTTCTTGAGTTCGGTGAGTTGATTAGGAGCCGCAGCCGCAACGATATCTTCTATCGATTTGCTAGCTGCGCTGATCAGTTCAGCGCTTTCGATTAATTTCCCTTCTTTGAGAAGGGCACCCGCTTGCTTGATCGACTCTCGGAGTTGCGCCTGTTCGTCAACCGCTTTCGTCTGGTCGGTCCCTGTCGGCGGCTGCGAATGAGCCTGAGCTGAGAACTGTATGCAAACGTTGAGCAGACAGAGTCTGGCTCCTATCCATAGTAGAGACTTGATCATAGCCTGCCTCAGCGGTTTACCAGTACAACATACGCGATTGCAACGAACAGAAGCAAAGTCACGACGACGACGGATGAGACCAGGAGTACGTTGGAACTCTTCTTGGGCGTGGCTGAGCTTCCGGGCCGAACCGGGCCTGTCAGCGTGGGCAGTTTCTTCGGAGTCAATTTTTGTACGCTGCCCTTCGCGACTGGCCCCTTCGCGACTGGCCCCTTCGCGACCGGCCCCTTCGCGACCGGTCCGTTGGCGACCGGTCCGTTGGCGACTGGTCCGTTGGCGATGGGTTTGGCTAGAGGAGAGGACGAGCTTGCGCTGGGGCGATGTTGCGGCGTCATCGAAGAAGTGGCTTTAGCGATTGCTTGGCTTTTGGATTTCTTGGTGTGCGGAGCCGACGAGTCGTGAACAAGATCGATTTTACTATCGATCGTGGACGCTTCGCTTTTAGCGATCGCTCGGAGCACCCCGCTATCGGAAGCGGAAAGGCTAACGATGGCGCTACCCAAGGCGACTTTGGTGCTGTTTCCACGGTTGGCAACGGTATCTACGTTAGCGTTGGATTTCTTGAGGCTGTCCCCCAACATCTCTTCGATCGACAAGTTCGCATTTCGGTGTTTGGCGGGATCATCCTTCACTTCTTTTCGATACTTGACCAACCAGGCCTCCAGCACCTCGGCTACTTGTAGGCAATTGGCATAACGAAATTTCGGATCCTTTTGCATCATTTTGACGCAAACACCATCGAGCTCGCCGGGGCAGTCCGGTCGTTCTTTGCGGATGTCCGGTGGCATCGAATTTTGGTGTTTGATGATCCGGCTCGGAATGCTGCCGTCTGGGAAAGGTGCATGGCCGGTGAGCAAGAAGTACAGCGTGCAGCCCAAGCCATACATATCGGCGCGGCTATCGATTTTGTGGCTATTGATAGCTTGTTCCGGGGGCAAGTAGTCGGCGGTTCCGAGCACTTTGTCGTTGTATTCCATCGTGAGGGATGCATCGGTGTCTTCCGAGAAGAGAGCCAGTCCCAAATCGAGGACTTTAACAATCCCTTTCTTGTTTACCAAGATATTGGCGGGTTTGACATCGCGATGGATCAGTCCGGCTTCGTGAGCATGGTGCAGCCCTCGGGCCGACTGCGCGATGTAGTCTGCAGCCACTGAGTATGGAAGCGGTCCATGTTTGCGAACAAGCGATTGCAAATCAGCGCCATCGACATACTCCATGACGAGATAGTGAGTATCTTTTTCGTTGTCGATGTCGAACGCACGAACAATATTGGGGTGATTGAGAGAGGCGATGGCTTTGGCTTCGCGTTGAAACCGTTCAAGATAACTATTGTTGCCTAGCTTTGACTTAGGCAACACTTTGATCGCGCGTTTGTCCTTCATCACGAGATGCTCGGCTAGATAGACGCTGCTCATCCCGCCAGAGCCTAGATGGCCGAGCAATTTGTGTTTGCCTAGAAAGAAGCCTTTGTATTTCCCCTGAAGGATTTTCTCACACTGCCAACGTGTGACCAGACCCGCGTCCTCCAATTCTTTGCAGACAACGACCGGATCCTCTGGCAGAATGCCCCCGTGCCGCGAACGAACCAATTCAATTTGGGCCTGGAGCGCTGCCGGCTCGATGATGCGGCTCTTTTCGAATAGTTCAAATATGCGGTCTGAAGTGATCTGCGTCATGCCAATTGTTCCTCGAAAGCCTCGACCATGTTTGGGGTTGCGCAGGAGTCTTCTTTACCAAAGCCAATGTTTAGTGTACTGAAATTTCCCTGCAAGAATATCTAAGGTTTGTGAAGAATAAGGGATTTTGACCTTTTGCAACCCTTCCAGGCAGCATTCCAGGCCTTGGACACCCTGGTGCAGCCGCACCGCAGTAGCGATCCAAATGGCTACGCGTACTCGTTTGGGGACTCAGGTTGGATGGGTTTCCAAGGGATGACGTTCAAAAAGCCCTCCCTGCAACCTCTCTATCGGGTTAAACTTCTCCGAGTCTCGCCGAGCAACCTCTGGCAACACTCCGGGCCGGATTCTAACAAAATCGAGCTGAAGCTAGCTCATGCAGGATGAAAGACACTCTGGCAGTGTTTCGCTTTTAAACTCTCCACCTCCGCAGGAATTACAGGAATAACAGGAATGAGCTACTTCCCAGACATCAACAAGATCCAATACGAAGGGCCACAAAGCCGAAATCCATTGGCCTTTCGCTGGTACAACCCGTCCGAGAGGATCGAAGGGAAATCGATGAGGGAGCATCTCCGTTTTAGCATCGTTTACTGGCATACCATGCGAGGGACTGGCTCGGACCCCTTTGGACCAGGTACCGCCGTGCGGCCTTGGGATGATGGTTCCGACTCTGTGGAAAACGCCCTCCAACGAATCGAAGTCGCTTTCGAAATCTTTGAAAAGTTGGATGCCCCGTACTACGCCTTCCATGATCGCGATGTCTCGCCCGAAGGAAAATCGCTGACGCAAACGAATTCCATCTTCGATCGCATCGCCAAATCGTTGCGAGACCATCAGGACAAAACGGGCGTGAAGTTATTGTGGGGTACCGCAAATCTGTTTAGCCATCCACGTTTCATGCATGGTGCGGCCACGACATGCAACGCCGATGTTTTTGCTTTCGCCGCTGCCCAAGTCAAAAAATGCTTGGAAGTTACTAAAATGCTTGGGGGCGAGAACTACGTGTTCTGGGGTGGCCGCGAGGGTTACCAATGCCTTTACAACACCGACATGAAACGGGAACTCGATCACTTGGCAAGGTTTTTTCATATGGCCGTAGACTATGCTAAGAAGATCGGCTTTCAAGGTCCATTCCTGATCGAACCGAAACCCAAAGAGCCGACCAAGCATCAGTACGATAGCGATGCGGCCGCTTGTTTGAACTTTCTTCGTAACTATGACTTGCTCCCGTACTTCAAGCTGAACATTGAGACCAATCACGCCACGCTCGCAGGTCACTCCATGATGCATGAGCTCGATTACGCTGGCATGCAAGGCGCGCTGGGCTCGATCGACGCAAACACTGGCGATTTACTGCTGGGTTGGGATACCGATCAGTTTCCAACCGACTACTACCTGACCGCACAATGCATGCTTGCGATACTGAAACACGGCGGTCTAACGACCGGCGGTGTCAATTTCGACGCCAAGGTAAGGCGCGAGAGTTTCGAACCGATCGACTTGTTTCACGCCCACGTCGGTGGCATGGACGCGTTTGCACGCGGGCTGCGGATCGCCGCGGAAATTCGCAAAGACGGAGTCCTTGGCCAATTCGTCAAGCAACGCTACCGAAGCTGGGATACCGGCATCGGCGCAGATATTGAATCTGGAAAATCCAACTTTGAAAGCTTGGAAAAGTACATGCTCGAAAAGGGTGATGTCGCACCGAACGAAAGCGGACGACAGGAAATGCTTGAGAACATTTTCAATCGCTATCTCTAGTATCTTGATACGTCTTAGTTTTGGGGTCAATCGTTGGTGTACAGGCTTTAGCCGACGGGGTCTGCTATAACAACGGCTAAAGCTTGTACACCAACGAACACCCAACACTTCTTCTTCGACCTAACCCTAATGCTAAGCCGCCACAAAGCACCGGCTAGCGATACAAAACCGTTGCGTACCAGCCGTTATTGCCCCGCACTACACCTATACCGACCGGGGTGCGCTGGCCCCAGTAGCAACATCGACGCACAGCTTCGTCAGCGGATGAGGTTGAGAAACCTACTCCTTCGTATCGGCCACTTCCCATAGAACCACCCACGTGGGCCATTCGTCCTGAAGCCGCTTGCTGTGCGGCCTTCTGCTTGGCAATACAATTGTCGCAAGCAACCAAATGGGTGGATGAAATCGAAACGAACGAAGCAACTATTACCACTAGCGAGAATGCAAACCGTCGCATACATGTACTCCCTTTTTTGAACCAATCCCTTGAGCATCGTGCTGACTGTTCTGGCGACCTTCTTGATCGCTCAACGGAAACTACCCTCTCCGCAGTTGCCGGGGCTGTCAACCGTTTCTATGGCCGGGGGGGTGGCTCCTTGACAGACTTAAAGTCTGGATGGCTCAAGACCTAGATGCGGCAAATCTTTTTCAGATTTTTGGCGATTCACGGCATTCGGTGCTGCAATTCCGGAAATCGCGACTCACACAGAAGTGGGTCGCGGTAAAAGAATGGCCTCGGTGATTGCGCCTCGGCCCCTTATAGATTAAGCCTTGGCGGAATCAAGCGCTGCTTCGAGCTTGCTTCGTGGAGGAACCCCTTGGAAACGGTCAACGATCTCGCCGCCCTTGAAAAGTAGCAAGGTAGGGATAGCATTGATACCGTACTTCTGGGCTAGCTCGGGTTGCTCTTCGACGTTGACTTTGCCGACGACCACGCTCCCCTTATACTTGATAGCCAGCTCGTCGATCACTGGAGCGATTTGTCGGCAAGGACCGCACCAAGTTGCCCAAAAGTCCACGAGAACAGGGGTTTCCGATCCCAAAACGTCTACGTCAAAACCTTCGGTCGTAAATTCTGTGGCCATTTTCGATCTTCCTCTCTATGTACAATTCGTAGTTTCGCTGCCAAAACAGCGGTTCACTTGGAAGCTCCACTGTACTGCAGGAACCGTGCCACGCCAAGCGTTACTTTCGAAGTGACTGCAAGTCGTGATCGACCATCATCCTAACCAAAGCATGCATTTTAGTTTTGGCAGCCCAGCCAAGTACACGATTGGCTTTTGAGGGATCACCCAATAAATGCTCTGGATCGGCGGGGCGAACGAAGCGTGGATCGATCTCGACGTGCTGCTCCCAATCGAGCTCCAGGTGCTCGAAGGCGGTCTGGATAAATTCCTTGACGGTATGGCTGGTGCCGGTTGCCAGCAAGTAATCATCAGGAATTCCGTGTTGCAAGATCAACCACATGGCTTCCGCGTACTCTTTGGCATAACCCCAGTCCCGGGCGGAATCGATAGAGCCTAGCAGGAGCTTGTTTTGAAGCCCTAGCTTGATTTTGGCCGCCGCCAGCGTGATCTTTCGAGTGACGAAATTCTCAGCCCGACGGGGGCTTTCATGGTTGTAGAGAATGGCATTGCAAAAGAACAAGCCATGAGACTCTCGGTAAATACGAACCATTTGTGTCGCAAACGATTTAGCACAACCATAGGGCGAATTCGGATTTAGAGGTGTCGACTCGTCTTGCGGAGACTCTTTGGGAGTGCCGAATATTTCGCGGCTGCTCGCATGCAAGAACTTCGGCGGTTTCGGTTGGTCACGCAGGATCTCCATCAGTCGCAGAGTTCCCATCGCGGTTAACTCACAAGTGCTTTCGGGGATTTCAAAGCTCAGACCGACGTGCGATTGCCCCGCCAAATGGTAGACCTCGCTGGGTTGTGTGCTGGCCAATATACGGCGAATGGAAGTCGTATCGGAAAGGTCCGCGTAGTGGAGAAACAGACGTTTTCCATAAATATCTGGATCGTTGTATTGGCCCAACAAACGTGGACGCTCGAGCGAACTGCTTCGCCGAACGATCCCGTGCACTTCGTAACCTTTTTCCAAAAGCAATTCCGAAAGATACGAGCCGTCCTGACCCGTGATGCCGGTAATCAGAGCGATTTTGCGTGAAACGGAGAGATCCGTCGTTGGCGAAGAGGACACGTTGCTCTGTTTCTGAAAAGTAAGGTTCAGGGTGGTTAGCCGTTGCTAACAAAATCTTGGGAGATTAGCGCGGCAAATCGTTCCCGCGATGGCGAGTTGTCATTTTACTGGCCACGATGATAGCTAGGAAGCTCAACGGGATGGTGACAATTCCCGGCTGGTTCAAAGGGACCCACGCATACTTGGCATCTGCCAAGTACAAATGTTTGAACATGTCGGGTGTTAACACGATCCAAGTAAGCGATGTGATCAAGCCGGTCAATACACCCGCGATGATCCCCTGTTTCGTCGTCTTTTTCCAAAAAAGTAACATCAATAGAGCAGGCAAATTCGCGGACGCGGCGATCGCGAATGCCCAGCCGACCAAGTAACTCACGTTCATCCCCTCGAAGGCCAATCCGAGCAGGATCGCTAGAGCTCCGGTGGCCACCGAAGCGATCTTGGCCACGCGAATCGTTTGTCGATCGTTGAGCTTGCAGCCGAAAAATCCCCCGACGATATCATGCGCAACGCTTCCGCCCGCAGCAATGATCAAACCGCTCACGGTACCGAGGACGGTTGTAAATGCGATCGCCGAAACCGCCGCGAATAGCAGATTGCTAAAACTCTTAGCAAGCAGCGGCGCCGCCATATTGCTATCGGTTGGGTCAAGCGTCCCGCTCACCATGGCACCGAGCCCAATGTACAACGTCAATATGTAAAACAGGCCGATGGAAGCTATACCTACGATCGTGCTTTTTCTCGCGGAAGCTTGATCCTTGACGGTGTAGTACCGAATCAGGATATGGGGTAGCGATGCGGTCCCGGCAAAAAGCGCGAGCATCAGAGACACAAAGTCGATCTTGGCAAGCCAACTGTCGGATCGGATCCCTTTGAAAGCGGGCAGGTTACCTGGAGAGAGCATATCCATTCCATCCACCACCGAGGGGGAAATCGTTTGGGTTCCGTTTTCTCCCTTTTTGGAAGAGGTGATTTCGATCTTCGATTTAGCAATCGTGCTGATAAACGAAATCGGCCCGAGCGGGCCCGTCGACGTTCTGCCATCTGGCAGTTCGACGATCCGACCTACCGGTTGAACATTGGTTTCTCCAGGCCCAAAGCCTATCGCAACACCGTCCACCCAACGTTTGCCATTCTTTGTCTCAATGATTTGCGTTCGGCCGAGTTCTCCTGGCGGGGATACGGTCAAACCCCGATCTAGGATCAAAACGGTCAGCAGGAACGAAAAGATGACCAACAATCCTCCCTTGAGAAATTGGACATAGGTCGTGCTGACCATTCCGGCCGTCACTACGATGAAAACAACCACTGCCCCAACGATCACGACCCCATGCCAGTACTGAAGCCCCAGAAGCGGCTTGACGAGGGCCCCGGCACCCACCATTTGTGGAATCAAATAGAACAAACTGACGACCAATGTGCTCAATCCAGCAGCCGCTTGAATGCCTCGCGACTGAAATTTGCTATCGAGCGCGTCGGCAAAAGTATATTTCCCGAGCCTCTTGAGCGGTTCGGCGATCACAAGCAATGCGACGATCCAGCCCGCCAAGTAGCCGATCGAATAGAGGAATCCGTCGAAACCGAAGAACCCTATCATCCCGCAGATACCGAGAAACGATGCGGCGGACAGGTAGTCGCCTGCGAATGCAATTCCGTTTACGAACCATGGGATCGAGCCACCCGCGGCAAAATAGCCTTGGCTGGATTTGGCTTTGGAGCCTAAGTAAAAGCTAAAGGCGAGGGTGGCGGCAACAAGAAGGGTGAAAACGGCAATAGCCAGCGGGTTGGCTTCGTAAATCATGGGATGTAGGGCTAAGCCGATGTCGGGTGGAGAATGACGAATGGCACGAATAGGTTTAGTAGCATAACAAGTCTCTGCGCCGGGAGGAGAACGATCGTCCAGCAGGATAAGCTCAACAGGATAAGGTCGTAGTGATTTTTTCGGTCGAGCAGGATATCCTGAGGCACGGTTTTCTGGAATCCTGGGTATCCGGTAGCGTCAGCCGCTTCTGCGCGAGGCCCATAGGGTACAGTTGTCACGATCGGCCCGTCTTTCTTTCCCTCGTTCGGATAAACAGTATGTGCGGAATAGTTGGTTACGTTGGCAAAGTAAATGCGACACCCTTTTTAGTGAGCGGATTGCGTCGACTGGAATACCGCGGATACGATAGCGCAGGTATCGCAACTTTGACACCTTCGGGGGGCGCTTTCCAGCTCAACCGCACCGTGGGCAAGATCGACCGTCTGGCGGAACGTCTGGAACTCGCGCCAATGACCGGCTTCACTGGAATCGGACACACACGATGGGCGACCCACGGGCCCGCCACCCCCGAAAATGCCCACCCGCATCTCGGTGGACGCGGCTTGGTTGCGGTAGTTCACAACGGAGTGATCGAAAACTACCAAGTCCTCAAGGAAGTCTTGATCGAGAAGGGCTACATGTTCCAATCGGCCACGGACACCGAGGCCATTTCGCACTTGATCGCGGATAACCTAAAAATGCTGCTGGACTCGCCGTCTAGCACCAGCACCGATGTGACCCAAGGTAGCGAAGGCCAGAACGCGGTTTTCGTGGAGGCGGTGAGGCAGGCACTCCCTCTATTGCGGGGCACGTATGGAATCGTAGTCATGTTTCGCGATCGCCCCGATTTGCTGGTGGCGGCCCGTTGCGGTAGCCCGCTGGTGCTAGGGGTGGGACGCGGCGAGCAGTTCATTGCCAGTGACACTTCCGCTTTGGTCGGACACACCGAGCGCATCATCTATCTCGCCGACCATCAGATTGCGGTGGTCACTCGCGATTCGATTCAAGTGGTTCATCGCGATCAAGGACGCATTCGGCCCGAGGTGCGCGTACTCGAGAACAGGAGCCAAGATGTCTCGAGCGATGGCTTCGAACACTACATGCTCAAGGAGATCCACGAGCAGCCCGCTGCGCTCCGCAACGCCATGCGAGGTCGACTGGATCGAGAAAACGCAACCGCCAAATTCGGTGGCCTGAATCTTACGCCCGCACAACTGCGCGGCGTCAACAGGCTCATTTTGACCGCCTGCGGAACCTCGTGGCACTCCGCTCTGGTCGGTGAGTACCTCATCGAAGAATTTGCAAGGATGCCTGTCGAAGTCGAGTATGCCAGCGAATTGCGTTACCGGAATCCACCTGTCGATCATGCCACTTTGATCTTCGGCATCACGCAAAGCGGAGAGACCGCAGATACGCTCGCGGCTCTTCGCGAAATGAAACGCAAAGGGCATCATACGCTCGCCATATGCAATGTCGTCGGCAGCAGTATCGCTCAAGAAGCCGATGGCGGAATTTACTTGCACGCCGGTCCAGAAATTGGAGTGGCCTCGACCAAAGCATTCACGTCGCAGCTTTGCGTCCTTTCGATGCTGGCCCTTTACTTCGGTCGGTTACGCAATCTGAGTTTCGAAGCAGGTTTGCGAATCATCGACCAGCTGGAAAACCTCCCCTCCGCGGTCGAGCATGCCCTCAACTGCGATGCTCAAGTAAAGCGAATTGCGGAGAAGTACAAAGACTGCAACAACTTTTTGTATCTGGGCCGCAACTACAATTTCCCAACCGCACTCGAAGGTGCTCTGAAGCTCAAGGAAATCAGCTACATCCACGCCGAAGGCTATCCGTCCGCCGAGATGAAACACGGCCCTATCGCGTTGGTCGACGAAAGTACCCCTTCGGTGTTTTTGCTCTCCCGATCCAATGTTTACGACAAAGTCATGAGCAACCTACAAGAGGTAAAAGCCCGTCGCGGGCCCGTCATTGCGGTGGTTGACCAAGTAGACGGGAAGCTTGACGGACTAGTGGACGACATTATTGAAATCCCGCATGTCGAGGATTTCTTGCAACCTATCGTCGCAACAATTCCATTGCAATTGTTGGCGTATCACATCGCAGTCATGCGAGGTTGCGATGTCGATAAACCAAGAAACTTAGCCAAAAGCGTCACGGTCGAATAGAAAGATAATCCATGAAAAAAAATGACTTAAGCCTGACGTACAGTGCCCGCAAAGCTCTGACCGTCCACCTGGGCGAAAGCGCCGGCAACGAAATCGCTTCGCTCCTCCAAAACATGGCGGCTCAGATTGAAGAACTGAAGCGAAGCAAAGTCAGCGTCACCCAAGTGATTCCCAATACGAGCAAGATCGACCCGACGATCCTCGCGCTCGAAAGCGAAACGTTTTAGTGAGACAACGAAAATTCCTCGTCTAACCTAAAAACTTGGGCTGGAAAACTTAGTTGCACGACGCTCCGCGTCGTGATTCCTACGACGCGGAGCCTCGTACAACTAAGGTTCTTCCCAAAAATGGAGACTTGAGGAGGCACTAGGCTTCGCAGAGAACACTAGGCTTCGCCAAGAACGTAATGCACGAACTTGTTGACCTCAAGCCCATTGCTCTTGGCGAATTGCCCGACGCTTTGCTTGTCGTCCTTAACGAACGGCTGTTCGAGCAAAACACGTTCCGCAAAGAACTGCTTGAGCCGACCCTCGACCATCTTGTCAACAATCGCTTCTGGCTTACCTTCTTTGAGCGCGATCTCGCGTAGGACAACTCGCTCGGCATCCACCGCCACGGGGTCCAGTTCATTCGCAGACAGAGCAGCCGGTCGCATGGCCGCGACATGCATCGCAATGTCCTTTGAGACGCTATCGTTGTTTCCCTTGACCGAAAGCAGAACGCCAGCCACCGTGGTTGCATTGTGACTGTAACCGCCAGTTGGACCCTCTATGCGAGCCATACGGCCTACGACAAACGTCTCACGAATGCGATTGAAAAGTTCGTCACGCTGCTCACCTACGGTCATTCCCGGTTTCGAAGGGGATGGCTGTGTGAGCAATGCTTCGGAGGTCTTTGCATCGCTCTTGGCTAACGCTTCGGCTAAATCGTTGGCAAGCTGGATGAACTCGGCAAGGCCCGCAACCGGAGCGCTCTCGCACTTCAGTTCGACAATGGCGCCCGACGGTTTATCTCCCCCCGCAAACAATCCGAAGCGACCAAAGGCTGTTTCGCGATCGGCTCGAGCGGTTCCAATCTTGATGCCCTTTTCCCTCAATATCGCGATCGCCTTAGCCTCATCGCCACCACCCTCCTTGAGAGCAGCTTTGCAGTCCATCAGGGGCAATCCAGTTCTTTCGCGCAGTGCCTTAACCGCAGCAGCAGAGATTTCTGCCATGTCTCAAACTCTCCTAATAACGATAGTCAACCGAAAAAATATGTCTGAGGGATGGATGGCACACGAACGTTGAAAGGTTCATGTGCCATCGCAAAAGATCGAAAAAAGCACCCGTTGCCTTCTCGAACTAAGCCATGTCTTCGGCTTTCGCAACCATCTCACTGGTCGGGTCGTTCGCAGGGTTTCCCATCGTCTTGAGCAACTCAGGATTCTCTGCTTTGCCAGCCAAGACTGCATCGGCCAATTGCTTCATGATCAAATCAATCGATCGAATACCGTCGTCATTGCCCGGAATCGGCAAATCTATCTGTGATGGATCGCAATCGGTATCGATAAGCGCCACAGTGGTGATACCCAACGACTTCGCCTCACGAACCGCGTTCTTTTCCTTCTTTGGATCGACGATCACCAAGCACTCAGGCAATCGATTCAACGTGCGAAGGCCGTTCAAGTTGCGATAAATCTTGCGATACTCACGGGTGAGAGTCGACTGCATCTTTTTCGAGTACTCGTTGATCTTCTCGCTATTCATGATCACCTCGAGTTCTTCTAGACGTCCCATTCGGTCACGAACGGTGCGGAAGTTGGTCAGAGCGCCACCCAGCCAACGCTCACTCACGAACGGCATGCCGCATCGGCTAGCTTCGCGCTGGATCACTTCAGAAGCTTGACGCTTCGTTCCAACGAAAAGTACCAAAGAGCCGCCGTTGGCCACTTGGTTCAAGTACTTCTTGGCTCGCAACATACCGCGGAGCGTCTCGCGAATGTCGATAATGTGAATCAGGTTTTTTCGCCCATAGATGTACGGCTCCATCTTGGGGTTCCAGCGGCTAACTCGGTGCCCGAAATGCGCGCCAGCTTCGATAAGCTTTTCTACTAGTTCGTTGGCCATGGTCTCTCCTCTTGGTATGTGCGTTCCAAGCTATACATTCCAACGAAGGCCATCGTGGAAGCACAGGACCTAAGGGGCCGTAGCGGCACAACTTGGATCCTTCTGCCTATTGCAGAACGCGAGTATTTCCAACAAATTCATCAAAATGGTGAGATCAAAACGACCTCAAGACCCAATTGGATGAAGGTTGGCTGAGGAAAGAGTAGCCGCAAAGTGCCTTTCTCGTCAACTGACAAGCTCAAAAATGGTCCACCTGTCCCTGTGTCCGGCGCCAAGCGTCTCCGGCGAATGGCGAACCGCGGACCGAGGCTTTAGACAGACGTTAGACAGGCGTTAAAACAGACCGGGAATGAGGCGCGATCGCACTTTCTGCATGTAAAGTTGATACTGGGGGTCTTGCGAAAGCAGCCGTTCTTCCGCCAGGATACGAGGCACCTTGATAGCGTAAAGTGCTACGAACACGCATAGATTCCAGAGGGACGGATTCAACAAAAAGAAACCCGTGTGGAGCAAAACGTAGCCGAAATAGATAGGGTGTCGCACGACGCGGTAGGGCCCTGACAGGCATAGGCCTCGGTTGGCTGCCACCACTCCGAAACTCCTCCCGAGCGTCATCTTGGAAATCAGTTGGATCGATAGGCCTGTAACAGTCAAAAAGACGGCGGCGCCGTCCCAAACGTGCGGTTGGGTTGGGAATGGTCTGGCCAAGAGCGAGAGGCATGTGGCTGAAAACGCCAGCCCCCAGTCTGCGGGCCGAAGAGACAAGTTTCTTGCACCTCGCCGAAACATTACCATCACGAACATCATGGTCTCGGTAATGAGGATCATCGCGTCCCCGATCACCACTCTCTGACCACCGTGGACCGAAGCAGCGATCGAACCCAGCAAAGCTTGCAGGAAGCTGGCGAACAAGAGTAGGATTGCGACTCGCTCCGTCATGTCCAGAACTCGAAAGCGAATGGCTGGATCGGTCCACCAGGAGCGCCACGCTTCGGAACTAGCAAAGACGGGCTCATTTAACGCAGGTTGTGTTTCGTTCAACATGGCTTTGGCACCCCTTCCCTTTTTCGGGGGGGTGGTATTGATGAGGGAGAATGGAACAGTTCGTGAGCATCCACAACATCCTAAATCGGGCTTCGGACAGCTCGATGAAGATTACCTTGCGGGTTAGGCCAGGCCCTCAACACTCTCCTTTTTCGTAACGCAAAGCTAACAGATTCAATAAAATCTTAGGGATATGCGGGTTTTGACGGCGTTTTCGGCATCTGTTTTGGCTTCAGCCAAGTTTTGGCTTCAACAAATGAAAAGGCTAGTTACACTGATCCGCAGGCACTTCCTATGTTCAGTCCTTCTATTCTCGATATCTCATTCGAGGGAGGTTTTTTCGGTGGCTTCGGGCAAATATCTGTTTACTAGCGAATCTGTATCCATGGGCCACCCTGACAAATTGGCGGATCAAATTTCCGACAGCGTTTTGGACGCATTGTTGGCACAGGATCCCATGAGTCGTGTGGCTTGCGAAACCGTGGTGACAACCGGTCTGGCACTTATCGTTGGTGAGATCACAACCAAAGCGATTGTGAACTACTCTGATATTGTTCGCCAAGCTATACTCGACGTCGGATACGATGACGACGAAACCGGTATATCCGGTCGCACATGCAACGTCATGGTAGCGTTGGATCGTCAAAGCCCGGATATCGCGATGGGGGTAGACAGCTCTGCCGACAACAAAGACATCGGCGCCGGCGACCAGGGGCTCATGTTCGGGTATGCCTGCAACGACACCCCTGAACTGATGCCGCTGCCGATCGCATTGGCACATCGCATCACCAATCGATTGACCGAAGCTCGCTTCAAAAAAGAAGTCGATTGGCTTCGTCCTGACTCAAAGAGCCAAGTCTCGGTGGCCTACGATGGTTTCACGCCGATTGGCATCAATAACGTCGTGGTCTCTACCCAGCATGCTCCGACTGTAACGCACAAAGAAATCCGCGAATTCGTTATCGAAAAGATCGTCAAGCCGTGCTTGCCGCCTGACATGATCAAGGACACGATCACCTACCACATCAACCCAACCGGCAATTTCGTCGTCGGTGGACCACACGGTGACAGCGGATTGACCGGACGCAAAATCATTGTCGATACCTACGGCGGTTGGGGCCGCCATGGCGGCGGTGCATTTAGCGGCAAGGATCCGACCAAGGTGGACCGTAGCGCGGCATACATGGCTCGACACGTAGCCAAGAATATCGTAGCCTCTGGCCTTGCGGACCGATGCGAAATCCAACTCGCCTACGCGATCGGAGTTAGCAAGCCTGTCAGCGTTCGCGTGGACACGCAGGATTCCGGCAAGGTAAGCGATGAACGCATTTGCGAAATCGTTCAAACCTTCTATGACCTCACTCCGAGAGGCATCATCGAGTACTTGAATTTGCGGCGCCCGATTTACAGGAAAACGGCTGCAGGAGGACACTTCGGTCGTTCGGAACCCGAGTTCACCTGGGAAAACACTTCCAACGCTTCGAAACTCGCGGCGGCAGTTCGCGCCTAAT
>Ga0105049_10000963_pt1 | contig 33175 bp, 26 predicted proteins | sample MAT06_FD_78087 | JGI IMG/M metagenome (GOLD analysis project Ga0105049, IMG submission 78087) | Freshwater microbial communities from Lake Fryxell liftoff mats and glacier meltwater in Antarctica - MAT-06 | ecosystem: Environmental > Aquatic > Freshwater > Ice > Liftoff microbial mat | place... | reverse complement strand
TCATTTTCTAAAGCGGGGTTGCCCCAAGTAATGCAAGTAGTTCGGCACTAATGGTGCCTTCTATTGCAAAACTTGGGTCCAAAATGCGGGAAGGTCATCGGTTCGACTCCGATTATCTCCACCGAGTATTTCGTTTAAAGAAATAATCCGCCTTTAGCGGATTTATCGAAGGCCTTACATGTGAGGCCTTTTTTTTTACATGCACATCTCACTAGTGTGCCCTTTCGCCATTATTCAACCGGCACAGACGGCAAACACATGACTATTTGAATTTACCCCTTTCGGTTGCAAATTGATTTGCCAAAGTCTCTTCCTAAGGGAAATGTTTGTTCGTAATGAAAAAAGTTCGTCACAGTAGTGCGACCATTTGATTTACTCGCCTTCTTTGCACAGTCCAATGAAAAGATTCTTATCACTATCAAGTAAAACGTATTTCCATATTGGAATTTCAATTCTACTAATTTGGGTATTGTACCTTCTCTATCCTTTTTATCAATCTGACCCAGATGGGCTTCATTTCATTCGACAAACTGATAGCCTGTCGTTTGTATACGGATATCTTCAAAACGACTGGAATCTATTTGCTCCTTCTACACTAAATCTGAGCAGCAACGAGGGTAAAGCGGCCTGTGAATTCCCAATTCTATATTATTTGGCTGCCTTATTTTCAAATGTATTTGGAAATCCTTCCGCTGTTTTGAAGTCCATTCATATTCTCGTTTTCATCACTGGCATTTATTTTCTTGGAAAAACGTTTCGCTTGTTTGTCACCAACTGGATTTTGTCCGTTTTTGGACTAGGTTTGGTCTTCTCCTCAACTATCCTTCTCTATTACGCTGGAAGCACTCTTCCAGATGCGCCAGCCTTTGGTTTCACATTGATCGGAATCTTCTTTTCTTGCTCCGCTATTCAGTCCCTAAATAAGCGTCACTTGAATATTGCCTTCACCTTTTTGGCACTGGCATCTTTAATTAAAATCACTTACGCCATTTATCTGATTTCCCTACCCGCAGTTGTCATCTTATTTCATTTATTTCCAATTCGCAAGATTGTAGTGTTGGCTTCGCTCAGTATGTTCTTCCCAATAGCTTGGTCGATATATTCTAACTGGTACAATGCCATTAATCAAAGTCAGTATTTCCTTACCACTTGGGCACCAATTTGGTCTCTTTCATCAGCCGAAATTCAGATAATACTTGATTACCAGTCCCGATATTGGAGATCGAATTTCTACTATCAGTCGACACAACACTTTTTCCTAATAGCCTGCATTTTCCTAAGTATTCAAAGTCAAAAATCGAATCGTTTGCTTCTTTCATTCGGAGCCATTTCACTCCTAGGATGTTGCATTTATCTAATCCTCTTCTTTGAGAAATTCAAGGATCACGATTACTACCTACTTGTTTTCATTCCTTGCTTTTCAATGCTACTCATAAGCTTCTTGATTGTTCTTGAAAAAATGTGGATCAATAAATATGTGAAAGTCCTTTCATTTTTAGGATTGGCTCTTTTATTTGTACTGAGCAACAACTACTGTCGAATTAAACTAAATCAACGCTTCAACAGAGAAAGCGATATTTACTCTATTATTCATGATCAACTTAGGGGATTTGAAGAAACAATGGAGAATGAGAAAAATAAAGAGGACACAAGATTTTTGGTCATTGGAGATCACACCATGAATGGCAGTTTAGTATTCCTTCAACGCCCTGGAATAACCATTCCGGGTAGCAAATTAAATGATGAGCAATTGAAAGAAACCATAGAAAAGGAACGAATCAACTGTGCTATAGTTCTTGATGCTACATACACTCCGAATTGGTTGGAAACAATTGGATTTAAAAAGCTCACTTCAGAAAATCAATTTCAGACCTATCTCAAAAATTAGGATACTATTGAATGAGAATTTTATGAATGGATCTACATCCTCGTTCGTCTAAATCTTCGCGCAAATAAAGGCCTCTGCGATTAGAATCAAATACTTCTTTATCTTCTAAGATTTGACCCAATAAATCAAAGTACTTTGACGACACGCACTTTCCGCAGGACTTTGCAATTTCCGATTCTTGAATAGGCAAATAACTCACGCAGTCACCTGAATAATCAAATGTCTTTATATAATCACCACTGTAAAATGCGGAAAGTCTTATGACACCTATTTGTTCAACGCCCTCAGAAAAACTCGTGTAACTTCCCACTGAAATGATTGCGCCGCTTTCATCAACTATTCCGCTGTACATAAACTCTTCCAATTCGCCTCCAAATGTTGGTGCACCAATGAAAGAATTATTTGTACCAAACATGAATACACATGCATCAGACCCACCAGCGCCATAGTTTTTGGTCATCCCTGGATAAGCCACTAATTCCTCGTAAACAAAAGGTTCTCCAAAATAAAAATCATTGTCCAAGTTAATCTCTTGAAAAAACATTTCAACCCCAAACATATTTAATTGGCCCCTGATTGCCCTTTCCAAACCATCAAGATCTTCAATCCCTGAAAAGTATATGGCATTATTCCCTACATCGGATCCAACACCTGAAAGATCTTGGTTTTCTATCGTCTTTGTGTAAGTCCATTCTTCGCCTCCCTCTGCATTCCATTTGCGAATGATCAGCGCGCTTCCGTCGCTTCCGGTCGTTAATATGCTATTGTCTTCAAGAAGGTCTACATCATTCCAAACCTCCTCTCCTCCTATATCCCAAATCCAAGAATTAATCAAGTTACCATCTTGATCGAAAAACCACAGCGTTGCATCACTACCAATATTATCATTCCCATAACTTTTTCCAACCACAACGTAGCCTTCCGCATATGGAATGACTTTGTATCCAAAGTCCCAATTTGAATTGCCTACATATTTACTCCAAATCTCATTTCCTGCTGCATCGACCTTTATAAGTTGAACGTTGTAATCGCCCAAAATAGGGTCAACTCCATATCCACACAAAATCAAATTGTCATTGTCTCCTTTACAAATGGACATCCCCTTATCCACTCCATCATTACCAAATATCGCTGACCATTGACAATCCAGATTAGCATTCAACTTCATAAGAAGTATTTCTGTGTTTCCATCTATGCTACCGGTAGTCCCAATTAAAGCGTAAGTCCCATCAGAAGTCTGTAATATTTGACGACCTTCCTCGAAAGCACCTCCGCCATATGTATGAACATCGGCTGTCTCATCTTGCCCAAAACTTGAGAAAGAAGCAATGCACCAGAATATGCAAAGTATTAATTTCATATCACCGCCTTTCTAACCTTCACCAACCTCTCCAACATCGCCTCCATCAAATCTAATCGAAGCATATTTGCTCCATCGCTTTTAGCTACTGTCGGATTGGGATGTGTCTCAATAAAAAGTCCATCAACTCCTACAGCAACTCCTGCTTTGGCTATCGTCTCTATCAACTCTGGCTTGCCTCCTGTTACTCCACTACTTTGATTGGGTTGCTGCAAACTGTGGGTGCAATCCAAAACAACCGGCGCAAATTGTCGCATTATTGGTATGCCCCGAAAATCGACAACCAAATCTTGGTAACCAAAGGTAGTCCCTCGCTCCGTTAACCATACTTGTGGATTACCTGATTCCACCACTTTGTCGCGGGCAAATTTCATTGATTCGGGAGATACAAATTGTCCCTTCTTGATGTTTACATATTTTCCAGTAGCAGCCGCAGCCTGAAGCAAATCGGTTTGTCTACACAAAAATGCTGGTATCTGAAGCACATCCACATATCGTGCTGCCATCTCTGCTTCCGGAGCTGAATGTATATCTGTTATCACTGGAACCCCATATTTCTTCCCAGTCTCTTGCAACCATGAAAGCGCAGTCTCATCGCCGACTCCGCTAAAGGAATCTAACCGCGACCTGTTGGCCTTCCTATAAGAAGCCTTAAATACAAATGGTATTTCCAAACGATCGGTCATTTTCTTCAACTCCCCGCACACCTGATCCAAAAGTTCTGCGCTCTCTGCAACACAAGGACCGGCTATCAAAAAAAAGTTATTGCTCTTGTTGTGATCAAACATGTGTTTTGTATTCGTTCTTATCGTTAAAATATCCTTGATATCGCAAGTGAAATATCCCTGCCCCTAAAATCTTCGCCCATCCATCCCAAAATATTCTCACTTCCCAAATGAAAAATGAAATTTTTGAGTGCTGTACTTCGAACTCCTGCTCCTAGTCTGAATCCACTATAACCCCCAAACAACACCTGCTCGGTAAACTGCCATCCACATTTCAAATCCTGACCAAATGCCAATCTCAATTCTGGTAAGGACAATTGGTATGGCTGAACCGCTATTCCTGCATCCACGAAAAAAACATCATTCAACTTGCGGAGCATCCGAACTCGAATATCTAGCGGCAAGGCAATCCAACGACTCTTCTGCTCCATAGTATAACCAATAGTGTCCTCCAAATTTGGAAGCGAAAGGTCTTCATCCAAATCAAATAAATCTCCTATGTCAAATCCTGTCCATGTGAATGTACTGTCTAAAGTGTAATTCTCGGTCTGACCATTCCACTTGATAAAACCAATGTTGTATGCGCTGATTCCAAACCAGCCTTTGTTGTCTTTCATAGGGATATTCCAATCCATATCAAACGCAGCACCAAGTCCCTTTCCAGAGCCAAATCCTTTTTTGTCGGGATCTGCGCGATACATTTCTCCTTCATAAGAAAGCTGAATAGAATCCAATGCCGACGTAGTATAAATACTCGCGTCGCGCAGATGAATTGAGGTGTAATCCTGACCGCTCACAAAACTTAATCGATACTGTGAATATGTCCGCTGATTTACGATGCCTACGCTAAACTTCTGAAACGCTTGGTATCCTGCATAAAATGGACCGAGTTCCCTCTTCTCTCCGGCCCATGCGGTATTTCCCCTGAATAAGAGTGAAAACATGTTTTGTGAAAATCCAACGTATCCATGATTTTCGGTAGAGATACCAACAGTCATTTGAAGACATGGATCATTGAATAAACCACTACTGAGGTCCCACCACTGCATGGATATTTTTGCGTCAAGTCCTGCTCTATTCTGCTCGCTGGCATTTCCTACAAGCTCGTCTATCGTTTCATCTGCAATATGTCCTCCAAGATACATTTTCTCCATAAATCCATTGTGAATCAAATCACTTCCAAAGGCACCCAGACCAGAGACCTCGAGGTATGCATGTTTTTCGCGAAACAACGAATCATTGTGAAAAAGCAAAACAGCATTGGTTTGAGCAAAGAACTGTTCTGCCGCTGTCAAAAAAAGAAACGAAACGAGTATGTATCGAATCATTCTCATTGAATACTGATTTGGGTTCCGGCTCTTGTTGTCAATACAAAATCTATGAAGTTGTCTTCAGTCAATTTGATAAACTCAACCGCTTCTGGTGTATCGAAAGTGATTTCAAGAAACAACCTGTTTGGTGCATTCAAATTGTCGATCACAAATTGCGTGACAGGTATTGTGAAAACTGAAGTTTGTGGTAATACAAGAAAGCCGTCAGTAGTAAGTCCAGTTGTCATGGTCGTGCTATCAATCAAATTCGAAATCCACTCTGAGTCTTCATTTCGAAGCACAAGATTAATCTCCGCGGAAAATGGAAAACCATTTGTCAAGTGCAGAAACAATTCGCCGTTTGCCACTAAATCAATAGAATCTCCTGTAAGCTCTATCTCCCGACTTAAAGCAAGTCCACTCATCCCGATACACAAAGGCACATCAATATTCATCCATGCGTTTAAGGTCTTATCGGTGTATATGAAATCATTGTTGTCGCTGATGTTGCCCAATGGATTAATAGTTATATCAGCGTCAATTTGCACCTGATTGGGAAGGGTTTCTATGAAAACATCCACATTACTATTAGATTCTGAAATAGCAATATGCTGGTAGGTTGGAAAAATCTGATCACCAATTTGGGTAGCTCTCGTAACATTGATCTGTGAGAGCAAGTCCGGACTATTCAGCGAATTGGATAATGCACTATATGTATTTACGGCGAGCAATTGATTGAATTGGATCTGCGCATCGGCACCCACAAAATTCTCGACTTCAAAATCAACACTGATTTCACTGAGATTCAAAATTCCCTGGGGCAAATTCAATGCATCACCAAAGTCGACAGTTTGATCGAGCGAATATTGATGTTGCCCAAAGTATCCTCGGGCGTAACTGATTTGTGGATCTACGATTTTGAGTTCTATAGAAACACTATCCATCCCGAAAATCTCAGCATTCACAGGCGCATCAGCAGATGTTTTCACAATGATGTGAGAAAGTAAGGTGTTGATTTCATTTCCACTTTCACCTGTAAGATCCATTTCATAACCACTGAGGTCGAGTACACCGAAACTAATATCCGGATTGGAACTTGATCCAGGTTCAGTATTGGCAACCAAGACAGCCATCTCACCATTTTTGGTAACGCCTGGAAGCTCGTATGTACATGTGAGATAGCCATTGATATAATTTCTTACGGTATACTCCAGCATGCCTCCTTTTACATGCACTTCTTTGAGAGAAGCTTGAGAAACATTTAGACTATTTTCCTCATCTATTCCAATGATCGATGAGTTTGGTGGAATAGAGAATGGACCACCAATGAGCGGTACTAATAAACTTTGTTTTATGGTGGTATCTGGAATGCTGACTATAGAATCAAGATTTAGGTCTGTCAGATTCTCACTAATGATCAAATGCCACAAACCTGTTTCGTCCAGACTCAGAAGGCTGTCGGCTACCATGTCGCCAAGTGATAATCGACCATGTGCAATTGGTCCTGCTGCATTTATATTCCATGTAGTGGCCTCTTCTCTGATGCAAGAAGCCAAAGAAATTGTGAGTATCAGCAAACACCAGATCTTCGCTTTAAAATTGATCATCATATTCACCTTTGTGTGCTTATGCCATTTATTCCGTTTCTTCATCTTGTTCTCATAAGTCGTACACCAGCAAATAAAAGTGCAAGCACTATTGGTATAACGGCTATGTGCAAACGCTGTGGAAGAAAGTACCAACAGATAAGTAATAACCCCAATACAGCCATGTAAGTTGTAATATACTTTCTCCACTTAAGCAACTTCGTCGAAGGTAGAACTGCAATGACAAGATTGATAGGATTCGCCCAAAGTAGATTGAAGTTATACGCAGTGGCGGTGTGATCGGTAAAAAACCAGAGGAAGACCAAAACCAAACCGATTATTCCAGTAAAAAACATGGTTAATCGATCGGTCATTATATAGTATTTGCGTTTCTTCAAAAAGATTAAACCCACTATTACGCATACCAGCAACCATGCAATGTTCACATTGAGTGGCGAAAAAATGGTTGGCTCCGTCTCTGTAACCTCGGGAAGGAGAATTTCTTCGGTACTTCCAATGAGCGGACGACCATCTATTTTTGCCTCAGCCAGTCGTTTGAAAACACTATCAGGTAAAAACATACTTTGACCGTAAGCCATCTTCTTGTCGCAAGGCAAACCCAATGCTAGGTCTATTCCGTAATCGCTCCAAGGATGATGTTTCAGATAAGTATCGATTGCACTTCTAAAGGTGTATTGATCGGCATGCACATCCGTTATCTCTAGTTTTCCGTGAGTAGCCTTTCGTAAAATCTGCTCTATACGGGTTGCACAGTTATCATAAAAAAAATCGTATCGATAATTTCTGTTCTCCGGTTTGTAATTCTCTTCCAAAAGAAGAAACAAATGGTTACTCTCATCTACACTCAAATCAAGAACTTGTTCCGTAACTCCTCTTCCTTCGTTTAAGTACTCGCTATTAAAATCTTTGAAATCGTATCGACTTAAACTATAATCAAGCTTTCCACGAGCGAATTTCATGTAAAATCCATCTTGGTAACCATCGAAAGTTCCGTAGTTGTATATGATATCGTATCCCTGAGAACCATAAATGACGGATCGAATGCGGATAGCCGAGTGACCAAAAGTTGAATACAGTTCGCTTCCCGGGGTACATGTAAGAACCGAAACTACCATAGTAGAATCGAGAGTTAGCGTTGTTGTCTTTGAAGATGAAACGAGGCCAATTGAAACAAAGGAAAAACACAGAATAATTTTGCGAACTAATGAACGCGAGATTATAGTCTTCATATTGCTACCTCCCCTTCAAAAACTTCGGCTACCGGACCTTTGAGCGAAATTTCACCAAATCCTCCATCTTCCCTTCTCTCAAATCGAACTGAAAGTTTTCCACCACGTGTCTGCACATGAATTTCGTTGATCTTATCTTTTGCCAATGCCACCGAAAGCGCAGCAGCCGTTACTCCTGTTCCGCATGAAAGAGTTTCATCTTCTACTCCTCGCTCGTATGTACGAATGCTGATGCTATCCGGACTTGTTTCGTTGACCACATTTACATTGATGCCTTTTTCTTTATAGGTCGCACAGTATCTGATATTTCTGGCCATTGGCAATAAATCGACCTTATCCACGTCGTCTACCAAAACAATAAGATGTGGCGAACCTGTATCTAGAAATAAACCGTGATCGCGTTCCACTATATTGAGCACATCGCGCATCGAAATTTCCACTTGCTTTTCAGACACAGAGCCGGAGTGAATGCCATCTATCGCATCAAAGGAAACGACAGACCCTGCAATGCCCTTCTGATGTGCAAAATGGACGGCGCACCTACTTCCATTGCCGCAAAAACTCACCGACCCATCGGGATTGAAAAAATTAACATAGAAATCAGCTTTCTCGCTTTTTTCTATTAGAATCAATCCATCAGATCCGATCCCAAATTTGCGATCGCACAGTTGGCGTATCTGTTCTGTCGAAAGCAGGAGCTCTCCCGACATATTGTTCACCAGAATGAAATCATTTCCAGTTCCCTGGTATTTTGTAAATTGAATTTTCAAGGAGTCAAGTGTAAACCCAGATTATAAGTGCACGAATTTAAGGGAACCTCGAAAAACCTCTTTCACGTTTCGGCAAACAAAGTAATCGAAGGGAAATATCCTCATCCCTTTTGGGTCTTTAGGGGACTTCTTAAACCTGTTTTGTGTTTCGTGGTCGTCGAAGATAAATTCCTGACCTTAGTCAGAAAAGGCGCATAGCTAGGCTCTCTGCAACTGAGATTTGGTAATGTATTCGGGCAAATCAAGTGGTAGAAATCAATGTAAACTTGACGATTTACCAGGTGTTTTCTTCCATTTAGTTTTGAGCATCCCGCGATTAGCTTCCCTTGTATTTCTGAAGGTCGGCTCGCGGGATTTGACCTGAGAGAATTTAGTGCGATTTGTCATAAATGCGATTTTGGTCGAAACGTGAAAGAGGTTTTTAGAGGTTCCCTCGCATAGGTTTTCACGGCTCCACGCAGTTTTCTCCGATTTTTGATTCACAATTCTAAACAAAGCATGCCTCATTCCCCGAGCACAAACCTTAACTTGCGGCCCTTTAATACCGTAGAGATATCTGTAATAATCCAATACCGTTTTACCCCATTGGTCTTTAACAGCTGCTCTCACTGCTTTTACCACGGCATGCCTAAAAAATGGTCCAAACTATTTTATAAGCTCAATTGTATAATATGCTAAATCCGGCCTAAAAGGAATGTCAATTACAGAGAAATCTGCTTCTACTGCAATATCTACAGATAAATTGCTCAAAGCGTGGGAATTGATGACCACTGCAAGGAGCATGTCTGACATATATGAGCTCAACGCAAAGTTCACCAGTAAATATGTACATGCTACATCGCGAGGCCATGAAGCCTGCCAATTGGCTTTAGGTATGCACCTTAAGTCGCAGGATTTTTTGAGTGCCTATTATCGAGACGATAGTATTTTATTGGGAATTGGAGTAAGTCCTTATGAACTGATGCTTCAATTGATGGCGAAAAAGGACGATCCATTCAGTGGTGGACGCACATATTATAGCCATCCCTCCCTTCGAAGAGACGATATGCCGAAGATTCCGCATCAGTCCTCAGCTACTGGAATGCAGGCGATACCCACCACAGGTATAGCAATGGGACTGCAATACCGAGAAAAAACTGGTCTATCGAAATATGCGACATATCATGAAAAACCGATTGTAGTTTGTTCGATTGGCGATGCGGCAATGACGGAAGGCGAGGTGGCAGAAGCATTTCACATGGCCACCCTCAAAGGTTTGCCGATTATATTTTTCGTTCAAGACAATGAATGGGACATTTCGGCACATTCCTCTGAAATAAGATTTGGGGATGCCACAACTTTTGCTCGTGCTTTCCCCGGAATGAAAGTTAAGTCGCTCGATGGAACCGATTTTTTTCAGTGCTATCAAACGATCGGAGAAGTGGTTGAAAGTGCTCGTATTCTTAGAAAACCATGGTTGGTGCATTGCAAAGTTCCGTTGCTCGGCCATCATACAAGTGGTGTTCGAAAGGAGTGGTATAGGCACGATCTAGAGGAAGCAGAAGCGCGCGACCCATATCCGAAATTGAGAAATCAACTACTTCAAGAGGGAATATCAGAGGCTATTCTGAAAGAAATTGAGGAAAAGTCAACCGAAACTGTTGCATCGGATTACCAAAAAGCCATGCAAGCTGACGATCCTGAAGAATCTGATCTCTTCAACTTCATGTATGCCCCAACTCCAGTGACCGAGGAAACCGGAATCCGGGAACCTGAGGGCAAGGAACCAACGGTAATGGTCGATTCTGCGCTTTTTGCCATGCAGGAAATATTGACAAAGCACCCCGAAGCCCTGTTGTATGGTCAGGACGTAGGACGCAGACTAGGTGGTGTCTTTCGTGAAGCTGCTACATTGGCCGAAAAATTTGGTGATGACCGAGTTTTTAATACACCCATTCAAGAAGCATTCATAATTGGAAGTACCGTGGGAATGTCGGCGGCAGGACTTAAACCCATTGTAGAGGTGCAGTTTGCGGACTATATATGGCCAGGATTAAACCAATTATTTACTGAAGTCAGCCGCAGCTATTATCTCAGTAATGGAAAGTGGCCCGTGAGCGCTGTAATACGAGTTCCTATTGGTGCATATGGCAGTGGCGGACCCTATCACAGTAGCAGTATAGAAAGTATATTGGCTAATATCAGAGGTATCAAAGTTGCCTATCCAAGCACGGGTGCCGACTTAAAAGGATTGCTGAAGGCTGCTTATTATGACCCTAATCCAGTGGTGGTTCTCGAGCACAAAGGACTCTACTGGTCGAAAGTAAAGGGAACAGAAGAAGCAAGAACCATAGATCCCGATGAAAACTACATGGTGCCCTTGGGAAAAGCCCGCATTGCCCTTGAAGCCACAAATACCGGGAAAAAAATCTCCATAATAACTTATGGGATGGGTGTTTATTGGGCTAAGGCTGCTGCCAAAAATTTTGATACCCAGATCGAAATTGTGGATCTTCGAACCATTCAACCTCTCGATGAAAAAGCAATATTTGAATCTGTGAGAAAATGTAATCGCTGCTTGGTACTCACCGAAGAACCCGTTCCAGGTAGTTTTGCGCAAAGTATCGCTGGACTTATTAGCGAACACTGTTTTGCATCACTCGACGCTCCTGTCATGACTCTTGGCAGCGCCACAACCCCTGCAATCCCTTTGAATAGCACTCTTGAAGCGGCACTTCTCCCCAACGCTGAAAAAGTGGCCCAAAAGTTGAAAGCATTGCTCGATTTTTAAAACAAAACAATACAAAACAACAACATGAAATCTCTAACCAAACTTCTCATTTTGGCCTTTTTACTGCCACTGGCTTCCATTGGGCAAAAATCTTTTGAAGGAAAATTGAATATGTCCATCCAGTTCACCGCTACGGATCCTTCTATGAAACAAGCAGAAGCTTTTATGCCAAAGGAAATTATCACCTATGTAAAAGGTGCTAAAAGCAGAGCAGAAATGAGTACTCCAATGGGGACTACCATTGTATTGACTGACACGGTTAAAAAAGAAGCATTCGTATGTATGGATATGATGGGCAATAAAATTGCGATGCACGTTCCATTCGATGATATGTCGGGCGAAATGGAAGGTGAATCAAAACCCAAGATGGACATTAAGTACACTTCCGAAACCAAGAAAATTGCTGGTTATAACTGCAAAAAAGCAATTGTAAGTACAACAATAGAAGGTCATGAAATTGTACAAAATTTTTGGTACACAGAAGAAATCCAGAATACGAATCATGAATACAGTGAATTGAAAGGTATGCCGATGGAGTATGATATGAATACTGAAGGTATGAGCCTGAAATACACTGTAACTAATGTGAGCAAAGAAACTATTGCCGACAGCGTGTTTGAACTTCCAGAGGGCTACACCGTAACAACACAAGAAGACCTGATGAAGTCTTTTCCTGTTATCGAAGAAGAAGATTAAAGGAAACGTCTAAAGAAAAAGTAACCGCAATTGAAAAAGTCTCTTCCCTACATCCTCATTATAGCAAGTGTTGTAGTGCTATATTGGTATAGGTACATTCGAGCGCCTCAAATCGAATTCAAACAAGAACCTGTAGTCCAAGTTGCGGAAGTGGGAGAAAATCTTGGGGGAGTTACAGGTCCTGCAGTAGTGCATTTTTATGCCAGTTGGTGCAGACCTTGTATGAGCGAAATGGAATCACTCAACGCTCTTGTGCCCGAATACGAGCGTTACGGGGTCCGTTTCTTCCTCGTAACTGATGACAATGATGAAGAGCTTCAAATGCTTGGAATGAGATATCCAAATCTCAATAGAGTTCAGCAGATACCTTCTTTGAAGGATCTTGGAGTGCACTCTATCCCTGCTACATATTGGATTAATGAAAAGCAGGAAATTGTGCGAAAGAATACCGGTAAAAATGATTGGGGTGTAAATCTCTTGAATCAAGATGTAGCAGAACTCCTGAAAAAATAAATAAATTGAAATGAGTGATCAGAAAACAGACAAAGAAGTAACAGTAATTATAGATGGGCAGGAAACCACTTTTATGCTTTCACCCAAAGGTGAAACCATATTGAATACAGCGTTAGACAAGGGAGTTGACGCGCCTTTCAGTTGCAAAGGCGGTATTTGTACAACTTGTAAAGGAAAGCTTGTAGAAGGACAGGTTAAGATGGATGCCAATTTCGCTCTAACCGATTCTGAAATAAAACACGGTTATATTTTGGTTTGCCAATCGCACCCAGTAACGGATAAAGTTGTGATAACTTGGGATTATTGAATTCAGGGGAACATTTAAAAAAATCTATCCATCAAAATTGATTGTTTGACGTACAATTTGGGCAGACTAGCGAATTTGTATAAGAGTGCTCGTGTATTTTACACACTTTTGTATTATCTAATTTATGGGCGGTCCATCAAAGACTCTCTTAGTTAGTTTTGGTTAAGTTAAGGAAAGCCTCCGGAAAAGTCTGGAGGCTTTTGTTTTAAAGTTCATCTTTTTCCCGAAAATCAGAACGCACTTTCCTTCAACTATTAACGGGCTTTTGGTAAAAAACACAAGAAGTTTGAGGGTTTCTCTTTGGGGATTTCAGTGTGTCAAGAAATAAATACCTCTATTAAAATTTTAGAGAAAGGATTTTAACTCCATATACAACTTGTGAATCGGTAAGCCCATAACATTATAATAGGATCCTTCCAATTTGTGAATCCCAATGTATCCGATATACTCTTGAACGCCATACGCTCCTGCTTTGTCGAATGGACGAAACTTATGAATGTAATACTCAATTTCCTCTGAGGTGAGTTCAGTAAAAGAAACCAATGTTCGATCTACAAAAGACACTTTTTTCGATTTGCTCAGAATAGAAACTCCAGTGAACACTTCATGATCCTTCCCACTCATCTCCATGAGCATACGACAAGCATCTTCAAAGTCATTCGGTTTGTTCAACACATGATCATCAACCCAAACAATTGTGTCAGCAGTAATTACAATTTGATTTTCGGCAAGGGTCGATTCGAACTCCCGAGACTTCTCTTGGGCCAGAAACAGCGCTATTTCTCCGGCCTTCAAATTTTCGGGAAATCGCTCGTCTATTTCGCGGGTCTCAACTGTGAATGGAATATCCAATCCCGAAAAAAGTTCTTTCCTTCTGGGACTTTGTGATGCAAGTATTATCTGCTTAGACTCGAATGATAATGGGGCTTTCATATCAAATTTTTCAAAGCCGCAATCTAATGACGTATCACCTCAACACTGCAACAGTACCATGAATTTCACCTGCCGTGCCGTCATCCATGATGTATTGAAAGAAATAAACATATACTCCCTCAGGCACAAAATAATCGCCATTCATTTTATTTCCAGTCCAATATTGCTTGGGATCTGAGCTTCTGAAAATGGGTTCGCCCCATCTGTCGACTACAACCATTTCATAAGAACTCAATCGATAAGTTTCTGGTCGCCACACATCGTTTACTCCATCTCCATCTGGAGTAAATGCATTTGGGATGTAATAAACAGAAGAGCAATCAACGAATGTTACTTCTATTTCATCGTAAGCCATGCCGCATTCATTTTCTGTCATTACCCATATCAACTGATTGTGGTCTACAAGAATAAAATCGACATCTTCCTCTCCATTGCTCCATTCATAGCCAGTATTGGCTGCATTACCTGCATACAAATAGACAGGCTCATCAATACAACCTTCAATATCCGGACCCAAATCGGCAACAGCCAAATCAAGAACATCAATAAAAGCTGTATCTGAAGTCATACATTGCCCGTTCCACAATTCGACAGAATAAAATCCTTCTGTTGATATATCAATGAAATCAGCAGTCACCCCTGTACTCCAAATTCCTTCTTGCCCAGCGTATAGCGAGGTGACATCTCCCGGACATATCTCCTGATCCGAACCTAATTCCAAATAAGGATAAGAGAGCACACTGAGATTCACCGTATCAAAAGCCGGACACCCCAAGTTTGGATATGTGAACACATACATTCCGGCAATTTGTGTTTCCATTGTTTGACCTTCTATTCCATTCGACCAAAGACCAGAGAAAGGAGCTTCAAATAGGGCCGTTTGTCCCACACAAACTTCTTGATCGGTACCCAAATTGATATTTGGGATTTGTGTCACCGAAACTGTCATTTGATCCATTGCCGAGCAGCCATCCAAAGAAACTGATACCGTGTAAATACCTTCTTGAAAAGCGAGAATGGAACTACCTGCATTGTTATTCCAACTTATGCTATCCCACGTGCCTTCCTCCGAAATCAAAATTGAATCTCCCTCGCAAATAGTAATGTTCGGACCTGCATCGGGAATAGGTGCCGGAGTAATTTCAACAACCATTGACTCTTCAACAGGACAAATTCCATCGATGAAATATTCTATTTCGGGATTCAGAGAGTTTGCTGATTGCGCGTCGAAGAGCCCTGAATTTTGATTCAAAATACCTTCTCCGCTCCATATACCACCTAATAGATTGGCCCCAAGTAAAAAAGGATCCTGATCAGAACATATCAATCCCGGATCATTCAGTACTAATAACGCAGGCGATTCAATCCAGATTGAGTCCACTGCTGTGGCTGGACATATCCCCAAAACCTCATATTCTATCAAATTACTTTCAAGACTTGCAACAGAAGGATCAAACAATCCTACAAATGAATCAACTATTCCATTGCCGTACCATAACCCCCCCGGTGTATCACTCGTGAATAGAATTGTCTCGTCGTTTATGCAAGCCGCATCGGGCAACTGAACTATAGGTAGCGGCGCATACATCACTTCTATGTAATAGGTTGAGGTGCTCGATGAGCAAGCGCCTATTCCACCTCCTGTGTAGAATACAACTTCATAACTTCCGGGAACCAAACCCGAAGGATTAAAATAAGCTTCGAAGCCTACAAACTCAAGCCCCTCTCCATAACCTGCAGAGTTAAATGGATCGAAAAAATCCAATAACACGGGTTCCGAACTTTGACACAGTTCACCCAAATCATAGTCGTAGACGTTATTTATATATCCTTGCACATAGACCGAAATAGTGGCTGGATTTACGCAAATTTCATCTGGAGTAAAAAGGAAAACATTGTTACCAGCGAAGCCGGAAAAAATTCCGGATTCAGGATCAATATTTCCCCCCGACCATGTGCCTTGAAACGAAGAATAAAGCTGACCAATTGCATTTTCGCACATAAACTCCGGCCCGCTTAGTATTGGAGTTACCCATGGCACAGGAGTGAAAAGAACTGAATTATTTCCACCGCCATTGCATCCCAAACCATCTCCATCTTGCGGAGAAACCAGGTTGTTATTTTCATCATAACACATCCAATCCAGGCTAAAAACAGTAGGCACTAGGGGAGCTGGAAGCGTAATGTCAAGAGAGGAAGTTGAATCGGCTATAAATAACCAAGGATCTGCATTCCATTCATAACCACAGGAGATATTCACGGGTTCTATGGTTTGTAAGGGAACGGTAAATATCGAAGCTGTTCCGGGAGAGCATGAATTGTCATTGATGGGAGAACTGAAGCCCGAAGGTGTACTATAACTTACTGGTTGTTCCTGATTACAAATATTGATGCCATCGAATTGAATGCTGGCCGATGTAAGTGCTCCTACATCCAAACCTATGCAATCATAAATTTGAACGGACCATCCTGCACTGGTTGCATCACAACCATAAATTGTAGACCAATTAATGGGCGTACTTCCGGGTCCATAATTCCCATAAGTGCCGCTGAGCGAAGAAGGTGCGTTTGCACAAACATTCAGGGTGGCAGACGACTCCGTTGTAAAACACAAATCGATTACATTATTGCCTGAGTTGCACACAGGTCCTTGTCCAATAGCACCGGGATTAGGAGATAGCAGAACATTAGGGCTCCCGCACGAAGGAGGACCCACCAAATAAAAGCCCAGATCAGAAACCCATGTATGATTGGCATCGAAGCAAACTGTGATTTCCGTGGTTGCATCAATATACATCGGATCGGGAGGAGGGTTGTAGTAGGAAGTGAGAGATCCCGGTTCGATGGTTGCCCAGAGATGCACTTGAAGACAATTAGCCTCTTGAAAAACCTGAATATTGCCAGGGTCACTCCACCCTATCCATGCACGATCGCAAAGAAGAAGCACTCCATTGATATCAAATACGCTTACCCGATAGCAACCAGGCTGAAGATTCACAATTGCAGAAGTAAAGACGTCATTTTCCGTAGAAAAGGATATCCACTGATTCAAACCGATATCCAACATTTGCCAAACAAAGTCGTATGGACCCTGTCCGAAGTCGGGAGTAATAGACAGATTTCCGGGCTGATTTTCGTAAAAGTAGAAGATCGAATCATTCGCAGCTCCATTGGTGTAGGAGGTTTCCGCGTATCCGCAATAATCTACGGACGTAATCTGAGATAGACCGGACTGCGCAAACAGAAAGCTCAACACAGCAAAAAAACATATTCTCATTAAATACAGCAAAAGGATCAGGTTTGATAATGCTCTATGGAAGCACTATGGTACAAACTAAGCTAAATTACAAAGGGTTGCTTTACCGGAAGGAATAGTTCGGGTATCTTTCGATATTCCGTGGATCCCTACGCGAAAAAAAATCTTGTAAAATGTTGATTCTTCTTGGATAATAAATGCGATCCGCTCATTCTCAAAAGGTTCAACGATGTAATTTTGTGCAGATATGCATCAAACCATCATTATCCTAGATTTTGGTTCGCAAGTCACCCAACTTATTGCCCGACGGGTGCGCGAACTGAATGTATACTGCGAAATTCATCCTTGGAACAAAATTCCGGATTTGCACGACAACGTAAAAGGTGTGATCCTAGGAGGAAGCCCATTCTCTGTATTGCAGGAAAATGCGCCGGTCCCTCATGTTGAAGACATTACATCCAAGTTTCCCGTACTTGGGATTTGCTATGGTGCCCAATTGATAGCAAAATTAAACGGCGGAGAAGTTGCCCGCTCCACACACCGCGAATACGGTAGAGCCAATTTGCAAATAGTTGAATCTTCCGCCTCGCTCATGAAGGAGGTGCCCCTGAACTCTCAGGTTTGGATGTCGCATGGTGACACCATACTGAATGCAGGCGCTGATGCGGAAGTTATTTGCTCCACAAAAGATGTTCCCTTCGCCGGATACAAAATCAAAAACAAGAATATTTTCGGCGTCCAGTTCCATCCCGAAGTCTATCACAGCACCGATGGAAAACAAGTGCTCGCCAACTTTGTAATAGATATATGCGGCTGTAAAGGCGATTGGACTCCATCGTCGTTTGTAGATGAAACCGTTGCCGAACTCAAAGCGAAACTCGGAAATGACTCTGTAATAATGGGTCTCAGCGGAGGAGTGGATTCAACGGTTGCTGCTGTATTGATTCACAAAGCAATTGGGGATCGACTGCATTGCATTTTTGTGGATAACGGATTGTTGCGCAAAAATGAATTTCAGCAAGTCCTAGACGGATACCTCAACATGGGTTTGAATGTAAAAGGTGTCGATGCCACTCAAAAGTTTTATAAAGCTTTGGATGGCTTGTCGGAACCTGAAGCAAAACGCAAAGCAATTGGAAAAGCATTCATCGACGTCTTTGACGAAGAATCTAAAAAAGATAATGACGCAAAGTGGTTAGGTCAGGGAACCATTTACCCGGATGTCATAGAAAGTGTATCGGTAAGTGGCGGTCCTTCACAAACCATCAAAAGCCATCATAATGTTGGAGGTCTTCCCGACTATATGAAGCTCAGTGTAGTTGAACCACTCCGATTGTTATTCAAAGACGAAGTTCGACGTGTAGGTAAGGCAATCGGGATCAAAGATGAGATTTTGGGAAGGCATCCATTTCCGGGACCCGGTTTGGGAATTCGCATTTTGGGAGAGATTACTCCAGAAAAGGTACGCATCTTGCAAGAGGTTGATTCGATTTGGGTAGGCAGCCTAAAAAAAGAAAATTTATATGACGAAGTGTGGCAAGCAGGTGCCATTTTACTTCCAGTGCAAAGTGTTGGTGTAATGGGCGATGAACGCACATACGAGCAAGCTGTTGCCCTTCGTGCTGTCAATTCTACAGATGGAATGACCGCAGATTGGAGCAGACTTCCTCACGAATTTTTGGCAGCGGTGTCAAACGAAATCATTAATAAAGTAAAAGGTGTAAATCGCGTGGTCTATGATATAAGTTCTAAACCACCCGCAACTATCGAATGGGAATAAATACCCGAGAATACGCAATCATGAATAGATACCTTCAGGTTTTATTTGTTTTATTTCTTTCTTCAATGCTTTGCTCCTGTCGCTCTGCTGGGCAAATAACTGCTCCTGTTCAGACATTCGAGGGCACCGAGTATTTCATGCATACTGTAGATAAAAAACAGACGATGTATGCCCTCTCTAAATTGTATCAAATACAAATGAATGATCTGCTCTCGGCCAATCCGGGCAGTGATAGCGGTATTAAGGAAGGACAGATCATTAAGGTGCCAGTAAAAAAATCGGGCTATGCAAAAACAAATGAAACCTCTCTCCTACTGCATGAGGTTCAACGAAAAGAGACTTTGTTTTCCATTGCTCAGCAGCACAATGTTTCGGTAAACGATCTCACGGCTGCAAATCCCGGAAGCGATGTGGGTATCAAGAAAGGTCAAATGTTGCGCATTCCTCAACTCGATAAAATAAAACCAACGGATAATCCCAAAGCCGGATTCTTCGAACACATAGTGGCTCCGGGTGAAACACTATATGCTCTTTCTGTAAGGTTCAAAGTAAAAGTGGATGAAATCAAAACCTTGAATCAACTCACCTCCGACTCTCTTCGCGAAGGCATGGTATTGAAAATCCCGTCGGATGATGTGAAACTTAACGAACCGACTGAAATTGTGGATGAAATACCCGTTTTAGGTGGAAAGAAAGATCATTACGGAATCGCTTTGATGCTTCCATTTTATGCTCAATTCGGTGACTCATCATCTATGGATCCTAGAGATGTTCTTCAGCGTGAAGCTTCTTTGGATATCTATAGAGGAATACTTATGGCTCTTGATAGCTTGGAAGAAATCGGATTAAACGCCGACCTCTATGTGTATGATGTACTCGACGGTAGAACAGTCATCGATGAAATATTGAAGAAGCCTGAAATGAAAAATGTAGACTTGATTATTGGTCCTACGTTTCGAGATCCCTTGAAAGAGGTCTCCAACTATTCGACAAAATATGGTGTAAACGTGGTTTGTCCTACACCCCAATCTACAAGGGTCCTATTATCTGCCCCCAATCTATGCAAAGCAAGTCCTTCTGCCATTACAGTAATGGAAGAGCTAGGAGAATATGTAGCTCGCACTCACAAAAATGACAACGTTGTTCTTCTCAGTACTAAAAATCTAGACGACGCCAGGGCTATTCAGGCCTTTAAAGAAAAGTACCTCGCCATAAAAGGTGATACCGCCCTAACTGAAGTGATAACAGGAACCAGTTCTTCTTCCGGTTTAACCTCAAAATTGGTTTCAGGAAAAACAAACGTGGTAGTGGTTCCATCCAATGATCGACTTCTCATTTCCGGATTGATGAACAATTTGGGAAACCGCAGCGACGTGATTTTGTATGGTACCGATGATTGGCAAAACATGGACATCATTGGTGCTGAAGAAAGAGAGAAATTGCGCATTCGCTTTCCTGCTGCTCATTGGGTAGATTATTCCAATCCGCTTGCCATAAATTTTGTTGAAAGCTTCAGATCAAGATTCAAAAAAGAACCTCAAGGTTTTGCCTTTACGGGATATGACATCATGATGTTTTATGGATTGGGTTTGAATGCGCATGGCCGAGGCCTTTCCGCCAATTTCAAAGACATTCCGCAGGAAAAACTCATCAGTTTGGGCTTCGATTATGTCAAAACCGGTTCAGAAAATGGTAGTGAAAACAGCCACATTTTTATCATTGGACACGAGGATTACCGGTTGGTGATCGAAAACAAATGATTTTGTTCAGTGTATGACAATCTGCTGACCCTTCGAAAGAGCGGTGATGGAACTTTGTTTTTCAATTGATTTATTAGCCAATGGAAATAGCATTTACTGCACCCGATAAATGGACGATCTCTCAATCGTTTGAATTGCTTCAAGACAAAATTTGCAGCGGCCTGGAAAGAGCTGATGGCAAATCTGTTTTTCATGAAGACAAATGGGAACGAGATGGCGGCGGCGGCGGTAGAACACGTGTCATTGCAGATGGAAATGTGTTTGAAAAAGGTGGTGTAAATGTGTCTACAGTCTTTGGCAAAATCCCCGAATTCTTGCAAGGACAAACTAAAAACAATGCTAAAGAGTTTTTCGCAACCGGATTGTCCATTGTGATACACCCGTCAAGTCCACTAGTGCCAATTATACACATGAACGTTCGGTATTTCGAAACTGATGGTGGCGACAAATGGTTTGGCGGGGGCATAGATCTCACTCCTATTTATGTTGATTTGGAAGATGTGCAATTCTTTCATCGCACTTTGAAAAATACCTGCGATCAATTCGACCCCGCATATTATCCTTTGCACAAGCAGCAGGCCAATGACTATTTCTTCATCAAACACAGAAATGAAACAAGGGGAATAGGAGGAATCTTTTTTGATCACATGAGACCTCAAAATCAAGAACATCTGGCACAGCTCTTTGACTATACGGTACAAGTAGGAGAAACGTTTTTGCCTGCTTACCTTCCATTAGTAGAGAAAAGCAAAGGACTTTCTTTTAGCCCAAAGCAAAAACAATGGCAATTGCTCAGGCGAGGCAGGTACGTAGAATTCAATTTGGTTTACGATAAAGGAACCCGATTTGGGCTTGAGACAAATGGCCGAACAGAGTCTATTCTGATGAGTTTGCCGAAGGAAGCAAACTGGCTCTACAACTTTGAGGTGGATCCGAATAGTCCGGAAGAATTTACGCTAAACTACTTGCGAAAAGGAATTGAATTTATACCGTCACCATCCATACAGCCCCAGGCTTAAGTACTGGACTGTTTGGATGTTGCGGGAAGTGTGGGATTAAATTCGATTGTCAACCATTGAAACACCAGGATGTTTCGCTGCATTGAATTTGAAGTCAGCATCAGTCACTGCTCCATTGGCCTTAAAGTTCTTCACTTTGTAGCTCACTTCTCCCCCTTCGCGCATTTTCACGACAATTTTTGACACTTCGTTTTTTGCTTTATCTACATACATCACAATGGTGTGATAAGCCTTGCCTTTAGGATTGTTAGGGAAAAGATGAATTTCGTAGCAAGCAATACCATCGGCTGTTGCAGCAGCATTTTTCATTTCGTGTTTGAAGTCCTTTTCCCAAATAGTAAACATTTCACTGGGATCAAATGAACCGTCTCGCACGTCTTCCAAATTGTCGATTGTGCATGAGTTGTCGTCTTTGCTGTATGTCCAAACAGTAACACCGTCGCAAAACACTTCATAATCCTGAATGACCAAAGAGTACTTCTGCCCTTTCACCTTCACACTTCCTGTTTGAGTTTTGTTGGTGCCACTTTTGGCGTCTTTCAAAGTCATTGTGAAGTCTGATGTGATAGACTGGTATGTTTTTGCCTTTGCAGACAATTTATCTAGAATATCCTTCGAAGTTTGGGCAAACGCAAAGTTGACCAGGACCACTGAGAGGATAAAAAGGGAAATTCGTTTCATAATAAATCTTTAAAATGGTTCGTTTGACGACTTGCTTTTCAAGAACTGTTCCAAACTCATCTCGTCTTGAATATTTACCTTCCTGGCTTTGCTTCCTTCGAAGGGTCCGATGATGCCTGCTGCCTCCAATTGGTCGATCAGGCGGCCCGCACGGTTGTATCCAAGTTTGAGTTTTCGTTGAAGCATCGAAGCTGATCCTTGTTGGGTCATTATTACAATTCTTGCCGCTTCGGCAAAAAGTTCATCGCGATCGTCATCGGCAAAATTACTGAGTTCCGAGCTACTTTCATCTATTACCTCTGGCAAGAGCAATGCACTCGGATATCCTTGCTGGGAGCCAATAAACGCCGTTATTTCCTCCACTTCCGGAGTATCAACAAAACCACATTGAATACGGATCAGATCATTCCCTGTCGAAAAAAGCATATCTCCCCTACCAATCAATTGATCAGCACCGCCGGCATCCAAAATGGTACGCGAATCGATCTTTGACGTCACACGAAAAGCTATCCGTGCCGGGAAGTTTGCTTTTATAAGCCCTGTGATAATATTTACAGAAGGTCGTTGGGTTGCTATGATCAAGTGGATACCAATGGCCCTTGCAAGCTGCGCTAAACGTGCAATCGGGGTTTCTACCTCCCTTCCGGCCGTCATGATAAGGTCGGCAAATTCGTCGACCACCAATACGATGTATGGAAGATATCTGTGACCATTTTCAGGATTCAATCTGCGCTGTACAAATTTGCCGTTGTATTCTTTAATGTTTCTACAACCGGCCATTTTCAGCAACTCATACCGCGAATCCATTTCAATACATAACGAATTCAGTGTTTTCACTACTTTACTTGTGTCGGTAATGATAGCTTCCCCTTCATCAGGAAGTTTGGCAAGAAAATGTCGCTCTATTTTGTTGAATAAAGTGAGCTCCACTTTTTTAGGGTCTACCAATACAAATTTGATCTCCGATGGATGCTTTTTATAGAGGAGCGATACCAGAATAGCGTTTAGTCCCACTGATTTTCCTTGACCTGTGGCTCCGGCCATCAGCAAGTGTGGCATCTTGGCTAAGTCTGTTACAAAGGTCTCGTTCGAAATGGTTTTACCAAGAACAACGGGCAATTCCATGTCGGCGTTCTGAAATTTGTCGGACGCTATGAGCGAGCGCATGCTTACAACATCTGCTTTTGAGTTCGGCACTTCAATACCAATGGTGCCTTTTCCCGGGATGGGAGCTATAATTCGAATGCCCAATGCCGCAAGACTTAGCGCAATATCATCCTCTAAATTCTTGATCTTAGAGATGCGCACACCGGGGGCAGGAACTATTTCATATAAGGTAACGGTAGGACCTATGGTGGCTTTGATTTTAGCGATCTCAATCTTATACTGATTGAGGGTATCCACGATTTTATTCTTGTTTTCTTCGAGTTCTTCTTTGTTGATAGTAGGTGCACCCGTTCCATGTGCTTTGAGCAAATCGATAGGGGGCAGTTGGTAATGACCCAAATCCAAACGCGGGTCATAGGGTCCACTTGCTTTAAGCACTTGGTCAATTTCTGTATCGCTCAGTTCCTCTTCTGCCGGTGGCGCCTCTACTTCCAAATCGCCTACTTGAAATGCCTGTGAAATACTTTCTAGTGACTCACGGATTTCTTCCACTTCAGGTTCTACTTCTGTTTCTATAATTTCTTCCACACTTTGTCCTTCAAATTCATTTCCTCTATACAGATTTGAAACTGAGATGGTAGTAGGTTCAGGTGTTAGAGTAGGTGCAATGGGTTCTTCTTCATCCCACTCATCTTTGTCTGGGGTAATGGCATTGTTCCCCTTTTTTCCCATCTGCCAAAGCCTTGACCAAAATGCCTCTACCTGATGATTGAAATTGAAAATGAGATATGCGGCAAAAACAAAAGCAAGAACGACAAAGGTTCCAATCCAACCCAAAGTAAAAGTCATCCATTCAGTTGCGAAATGACCATAGCCTCCAACTAGATTTTGGTTGCATGTAATATCGATGGTTCGATCGAAGCCATCTACCCTTTTGTGAAATAAAAAACCAATGGCCAATGGGAAAAAGAGCATTCCGAGAACCGAAAGTCTGATGGATTTAAAAATAGGCAGAATGTGCTTGCCCCACCACACTTTCATTCCCCATAAAAAGAGCAGAAACGCGAGAAAGAGAGCCCCAATACCGAAGTATTTATTCATGAAAAAATAAGCTACGTGAGCGCCCATTTTTCCCATCACGTTTTTATATGGAACTTCTTGAGATAGTAACCTTTCAGAATCGGTTTCTAAAACCAATCGCAAGTCATGAGTGGCTGTAAAAAGATAGGACACAAAAGAGGTGAACAAAAAAAGTGCACCCAGCACCATGAAGATGCCGATTATCTTTTTAACCCTTTGATCCGCAAAAAAACCTCTGATTCCACCTGTCTTTTCGTAAACAGGAGTTTCCTTCTTCTTTTTTTTCTTTGGCTTTTCTAGCTCCTCTTCGGGTAAGTCTTCTTTTGGTAGATCCTTGATTGTGTTTTTTGCCACGGTATAAAATGCAAGAAACTATCAGAGCAGAGTCTTAACAGTTTATCGAACGTTTTGAAATTTGTCCAAATGTATCCGCTCTCAAGGCCTTCCTTTGGGCAAGGGCAGCCCTATTATGAACAGTTATATGTCGGTGCATTAGTAACGCAATTCCAATCAATTCATTGGAAAAAAAAGACATTTCAAGAGAAATTCTCAATCTGAATTGAGGTTATAATGCTGAATTTCAATAATTTAAATGTAATTACTTTACTTTTTTTGTCGCATTTTTGAAACTTATCGCTTGTTTCAAACCAAAGACATCGTAAATTCGCACCCCATTTAACGGAAAAGTATCGATGGCAAAGAAAGGAAACAGAGTTCAAGTAATTCTGGAATGTACAGAACACAAGACTTCGGGACAACCCGGCACTAGCCGCTATGTAACTACGAAGAACAGGAAAAATACTCCTGACAGAGTTGAGTTGAAGAAATACAACCCAATTCTGAAGAAAATGACAGTTCATAAAGAAATTAAGTAATACCATAAGTCATGGCAAAGAAGGTAGTTGCAACCCTGCAAACCGGTAGTGGTAAGAACCACACCAAAGTGATCAAGATGGTGAAATCTCCAAAATCAGGAGCCTACACTTTCAAAGAAGAAATCGTACACAATGATGCTGTACAGGCCTGGTTTACAAAAGGCTAAACATCATTTTTCGGCATATTCTGTAAAGGCTTTTTCCTGACCGGAAGAAGCCTTTCTCATTTATCCGCATTCCACTCATGAGCTTCTTCAAAAAACTATTCTCCTCCGAGAAAAAAGAAACCCTCAATCAGGGATTGGAAAAAACCAGAACAGGGTTTTTCTCAAAGCTCTCCCGCGCCATTGCAGGGAAAAGTCGTGTGGACGAAGAGGTGTTGGATAATCTCGAGGAAATTCTAATCGGATCGGATGTCGGCGTAGAAACCACCATCAAAATCATAAAGAGAATTGAAGAAAGGGTTTCGAAAGACAAGTACCTCGGTACCTCCGAACTGAACCAAATACTCAAAGATGAAATCTCAACCCTACTCGAAGGTCACGAAGGTCAAGACGGCGACGAGATCTTTATTCCCAAAGTAGAGGGTCCTTATGTGATAATGGTGGTGGGTGTAAATGGTGTGGGAAAAACCACTACCATCGGAAAATTAGCTCATCAGCTTAAGTCCCAAGGCAAAAAAGTAATGCTCGGTGCTGCCGATACATTCAGAGCTGCCGCCGTGGACCAATTAAAAATATGGAGCGATCGAGCAGGTGTGGCAATAGTAATGCAAGGCATGGGCGCTGATCCGGCCTCCGTAGCTTTTGATACTTTGCAATCCGCAAAAGCACAAGGAATAGATGTTGTGCTGATCGACACTGCCGGACGACTGCACAACAAAGTGGGTTTGATGAATGAGCTCACTAAAATCAAACGGGTAATGCAAAAGGTTAGTCCTGATGCCCCGCACGAAGTATTGCTCGTACTGGACGGTTCGACCGGTCAAAATGCATTTGAACAAGCAAAACAATTCACCGCTGCCACTGAAGTGAGTGCCCTGGCAATTACTAAAATTGACGGCACTGCAAAAGGTGGTGTAGTAATCGGTATATCCGATCAATTTAAAATTCCTGTGAAGTACATTGGTGTTGGTGAGAAAATTGGCGATCTGCAAGTTTTCAATCGCACGGAATTTGTTGATTCACTTTTTGGTCAAAACAGTTAAATACCCCTTCGATTGAAGACAAAAACACAGCGTAAAAACAAGGTCAATGTCGTGACTCTCGGATGTGCAAAAAACATCTTCGATTCGGAAGTGATGATGGCACAACTGAAGGCCAACAAGTTTGAAGTAGAACACGAATCTTCTCATGAAGATCATGAAATAGTGATCATCAATACATGTGGATTCATCGACAACGCGAAGGAAGAATCCATCAACACTATACTCACCTGGGCAGCAGCAAAAAAACGTGGAGAAATTGACAAACTCATTGTTACCGGCTGTTTGAGCGAACGATATAAACCCGAACTCGAAGGAGACATTCCTGAAGTAGATGCTTTTTTTGGAACAAGGGAATTACCGCGTTTACTGAAAACCCTGAAAGCCGATTACAAACACGAATTAGTTGGCGAACGCTTGCTCACTACACCTGCACATTATGCCTACTTCAAAATTTCTGAAGGATGCGATCGCCCCTGTTCCTTTTGCGCAATTCCGCTGATGCGTGGGAAACACCTTTCTACTCCAATGGACGATTTGGTAAAGCAAGCGAAAGACCTCGCAGCCAAGGGAACCAAAGAACTTATTCTCATAGCCCAAGATCTAACATTTTACGGCCTCGATATTTACAAAGAAAGAAACCTAGCGGATCTCCTCAAACGTTTGAGCGATGTAGAAGGAATAGATTGGATCCGATTACAATATGCTTTCCCATCCGGTTTTCCAATCGATGTGCTTGATGTAATGAGAGAACGTGAAAACATTTGCAATTATCTCGATATGCCATTGCAACACGCTACGGACAAGATGTTGAAGTCGATGCGGAGAGGAATTACACGAGCGAAAACGGATGAACTTATTCATACCATTCGCGAAAAAGTGCCGGGCATTGCACTGCGAACTACTTTGATCAGCGGATATCCTGGTGAAACACAAGAAGATTTTGAAGAAATGCTTCAGTGGGTAAAAGACATGCGATTTGAAAGGCTCGGCATTTTCAATTATTCGCACGAAGAAAATACCCATGCATTTTCTTTGGTGGATGATGTGCCCGCAGAAGAAAAGAAACGCCGAGCTGATGTAATCATGGAAGCTCAGATGGAAATTTCGTATGACCTTAATCAAGATAAAGTCGGCAAAACATTGAAAGTTCTTGTTGATCGAATTGAAGGCGACACATTTGTTGGTCGCACAGAATTTGATTCACCCGAAGTGGATAATGAAGTGGTGATCGATAAATCGGAACACTATTTGAGACTTGGTGATTTCGCAGAGGTGAAAATTGAATCTGCAGAACATTTTGATCTGTTTGGAATTCCCGTACAGTGTTAGGTTATACGAATTCTGCTAATTACATAGTCCAAACTATTTTATAATCATGAAGTGGTACATGCCGTTATAGGCCAATGGAGTGAAACGGAGTTGGACTATTACAGATACCTAAACGGTATTATACCCCTAGGACTTAAGTCAAGAGCCATGTTTAGGGCTTCGCCCCTATCTCTGCACGATCAATTTCTCTATGGAAGCGATTCCACGATGGGTCATAAATTCGACCATGTATGTGCCTGCAGGGAGATTCAAACCATAAACATCCTTTTGAAATCCGCTCAAATTATTGAAGGTAAATGAATGTGCAATTCTTCCATCGATACCCCTGATGTTGAGACTTTCAAGAGACTCCAATTTTCCGCCTATCACAAACCTGTCGCCCTTGGATGGATTGGGGAAAACCATAAATTCATCGTCTCTATAAAATTCGACAACAATCGGCGGTGCGTATTCAAATTGACCATCGAAGTCCACCGATTTGATTCTATAATAACTCGTTCCTTCCCAAGGATTCATGTCCAAGTTGGCATAGTAAATTGTATTGAAAGAATTGCCTGCTGCTTTTTGGTCAAAAACATATTCCCAGTGAATAAGATCGTTAGATTTTTCTACTTCAAAATAATCGCTGTTCACTTCTGTGGCCGTTACCCAATTTAGAACTACATGTTCATCTTGCGGAAAGGCTTGAAAACTTAGCATTTCGACAGGTAGAAAAACGATAGCACAGGCATCGGGCGCTGCGCCGGGTGTACCGTCTAGAAAAACGTTGGGCAGTGTGATCAATGTTGTTGGCGCATAAACACTACCGTCCAAGTTCATTCGTCGAATCTGAAAATTGAAATTACTTGAGATGATGCCATCTGTGGTAAGCTGAGCAAATAGGACCCTATTTGCTGCATCAGGCATACCTGTAGTATTTGGATATGATGTTGCATTTACCAATCCCAAACCAAAAATAGGTTCACAATTCGAACTAAAATTATTACCTGCAATATTCTCCCATAAATTCCAACAATTGCCAGTAGGAGACGGCGCAGGAATGAGATTCATGCCGAAACTATTGTTATCAGCATTGATGGTAAACCAAGAGTCGTATTGCAGTTCAGGGAAAAATGGATAAAACGCTGCGTTAACATCAGTTGCTACTTCTCCTCCACCAATTTGGGCCTGAAAGAATTTTGTAGTTGTGTTTGTATACCATTCACTAGCACCATTTCCTCCTTGCCATCCTTGCAATTCCCAGTTGGGTTGATTGAAACAAACATAAGCTCTCCAAGTCCTGGCGGAAGCCGGATTAGGAATTACTTGCTGAGCATCCACTTGAGGATTTATTACTGCCAAAGCAGCAGGAGAAATTATAACTTCTTCGAGAGCCAATCCATTGAAAGGGGATATAACTCCTGCGCAGCTACAATTTAATTGAATAATATCAGAAACGGTAGCTCCGTTGCCATCATTGCAAGCATTTCCCGGAACTATACATGAGCCATTGTCACATGCGGCCGCTGGGTTAAAATTACATGCTGCCGCATTTGTACATCCAAGCATATTGGAGCATGATCCATCGTCACATCCAGCCAATGCATCATAGTTGCAATAGGTAATGTCTGTGCATCCCGGATAAGTGCAAGTACCATTGTCTATCGTACATAATGCACAGTAGTTACATGCCGTCGCATCAGTGCATCCTGAAAGCACTAAAGGAACCACGGTACCATTTACGGTTACGTTCTTGACATATTGAATTTGTGTCGTTACACTGCCATAGAAATAAATTCTGAAATACACTGTACTCGTAGCTGTGAAATCAGTAAAATTCCAAACTGTAGCTACAGGATTACTCGCACAAGTACCTGAGCCATTGGAATACTGAAGACTTGAAGTAGCCAATGCCCAAGTGGTGCCATCGAGGCTATATGATAATCTGAAAAAACCAGAAGCGGCGCTTTTCCAGACTGATGCACTCAATTGTGTCAGATTTAATTGAAATGCTGGGTTCGGAGAAATAGTAAACTGAACTGCAGGAACTGTACTTGCCCAAGATCCAGCCGCACTCAGGCTAGTGGAAGGAAAACCGTTTGTACAAACAGAAGCGGTAAGACCATTTACCCTAGACAAATTAGATCCCGTTGCATTTGTTGCAACCGTCCCGGGGGTTCCAGTAACCGACGTTGTATACTGATACAATATTTGCGAATAGGCAGTTGATCCAATTAAAGCGAAAATGAATACAAACGGGAGAGACAATTTTAGCCCTGCTACCCGAAAACTCTGGGCAGCCCCGAACGCGCGCAATAACATTTTAACGAGAGTCATGTGGTTAATTTTTTCATCCTTGCGGATGGGTTTTGTGCGGTCAAGCTTATAAGGCCTAGCAAATATAACGAAATGTTTGATATCCCCGAATTGAAGACGGATTTAATGCCAATGGTTGTTTGTAACGGTGGTTTTATCTGTTCAACAAAGTTTTCGTGGGGCCTAAGCCCTAATAAGAGTCGTCATAAAGTTTTTGGAAGTCGTTCAAATTGTTTTCCCTACGTGGACCGGAAAGCTGGAGATAAAAACGCATGTTGTAACAATTCTGCACATAATACCAATTCTGTTTATAATACCGTTTATGTATCTATAATAGTCCAATTTCGTTCCTCTTCATTGGTCTATAACGTGTACTCTCACGGCATTTACCACTCCATGCTTATAAAATAGTCCATCCCGCATTGCGTATTGAAAGTTCGGGCTCATGCCGCCCGGAGCAGGAAGGGTCGGATGTGGAGGGTTGGTTTCACAAGCGCCGTTTCTTGCATCAAACACCCATTTCTTCCGATATTCATCCCCTCAAATTTAAAATCTCCCATTTATGAAAGCCCCAGGCATTGGCTCAAAAGTCACGCACCCCGCATTCGGCGAAGGTGTTGTATACGGTGAAGACGAATACAAATTCAAATTGTTTTTCAAAGATCATGGTGACAAAGAACTTGGTAAGGAATATGATGGATTCGATGTGATCTCCGGAGCTGTAGTTGCGGCCTCTACAGTGCAACTCGAAGATGTGGTTGAAGCTGTAAAAAATGTGTTCGATCTATATTATGAAGTAACAGATATAGTAGAGCTGGGCGACAAATGGGATGGTGGTGCTTTGCTCCTTCAACCTGAAGACAAATCGCTTAAACCAAAGGAAATTCCGATCGAAAATTTCTTCCATAAAATCGTGATGCTGCGAGATAGATTAAGAGTTCTGGAGCAAAAGATAAATGCTCACAAAGGTCTGAGCGATTCCGAAAAAGTTGAAATGCAGCAATACATCACGCGTATATATGGTAGTCTTACCACATTCAACGTTCTATTCAAAAGCAAAAAGGATTATTTCGTTGGTGAATCGGGCAATGCTGATTTGTAAACAATTGTTCATTACTTCGGTTGATAGCCGGTGGAAAACATCTTTGTTAAAATAATGGACGTTAGTGAAATAAAATTTTACCTTTCCATCGTTTAATACAGCAATGTATTGCGCAACCTAATCCACATCGGTGTGATGGTTTACTAGACTAACATCATAAAATTTGGAACAACCTCGTCGCATTTAGGGCGAGCCTGCAGAAGAAGTTCCACTGCGAATTTCTTTAAGCGTGTAGTGCTAAAGGCTGATGATATACAGCCTGAAAGCGGAACAGTTGACTTCGGTTCTTAGAATCATTTCAACGACCTGGACTCAGGTGATAGCTACAAACTGAATGTTCAGGATACCCAGCATGAGACGGATTGTCCATCCATGTCCAGTGAGTCTTTTAAATCCTTAGCCGATGTGGTTTTTTTATTGGGATTACCTTTGTCGAATGTCCCAAGAGAAAATCAGCACTCCTACATCTTTACCTATTATGGAAACCTTCTACACCATTCAAGGTGAAGGGGCTTTTTCCGGCGCACCGGCATTTTTCATTCGCACAGGTGGGTGCGATGTCGGCTGTGTTTGGTGCGATGTAAAAGAGAGTTGGGATGCGAAAGCGCACCCACAGGCCGATATACCAGATATTGCAAAAAACTGCGCTCAGAGCGGAACCGGAATCTGTGTAATCACAGGCGGAGAACCGATGATGTTTGATATGTCATCACTTACCGCGCTGATCAGGAACAATGGGATTAGAACGCATCTGGAAACTTCCGGTGCTCATCCTTTGAGTGGTGAATGGGATTGGATCACTTTTTCTCCGAAAAAATTTATGAGGCCGAGAGAAGAGTTCTATCAGGTAGCAAATGAGCTGAAGGTGATAGTATTCAATTCATCCGATTTGCAGTGGGCCGAAGAACACGCGTCCAAAGTTTCTACCGATTGTCTTCTTTACTTACAGCCTGAATGGGATAAAAGGGATAAAATGATTCCATTGATTCTCGATTACATCAGACTCAACAATCGATGGCGGATTTCTTTGCAAACTCACAAATGGCTTGGGGTTGATTAATTCCGTTTAGACGGGAGAATTTTAACCCAGAATCCGCATTGGGAATCGCTATAAAGTGCTAAACCCCAAAGAGAGCAAGTGCTCTCGCCAGATTTTTATGCCGTTTATCCCGCATTACGCATTAGGGCAATTTTTGTAGAATGCGTGCGGGATTCTCAAATCTAAGCGATAGAATACGGCATTCATCGGCAAAAATAGGGTGCAATTTTTCTATCGCTTGATTTGGGTTTATGTTTCTCCAATCTCGGCTCAGCCGAGACAACAGCTACTATAACGGCATTTACCATTCCGCATATGCGAGATGCTGCAGCGCATTGCCCAAAAAAAACATCCAATGCGCAATGCAGCATGCACTATTTATTGTGCAGAATTGGTATTATCCCGAATCACGCGATGGAGATATCGGAATTCATCGGTCGAACTATTACTTTGCTCCATCGTGTAGATTCGAGAATCCCGCAGCGCATTAACCTCAAGACACTTCCAATGCGCAATGCGGGATTATTTGATGGTGTA